>Ga0075365_10001253_pt1 | contig 11251 bp, 9 predicted proteins | sample EndMetdeltDD1765_FD_71387 | JGI IMG/M metagenome (GOLD analysis project Ga0075365, IMG submission 71387) | Populus endosphere microbial communities from Tennessee, USA - Endosphere MetaG P. deltoides DD176-5 | ecosystem: Host-associated > Plants > Roots > Endosphere | place: USA: Tennessee... | reverse complement strand
TTCAGATAGAAGTCGGCCCGGTTCAACGCTGCTGCGGCCGCGTCCCTCGATCCGGCGGCCAGTTGCATTTCGCCGAGCAGCCCGTACCAGGTCGCGACGCACGACCGCGGCGGGTCGAGCAGGTTGGCGGCGATGAGCCGCTGCGCCTCGGGGATCGTCGTGCTCTGATCTCTTCCGGAAACGGCCAATGCCCAGCACCGCGCCAGCCGCTGATAGGTACCGAGGAAGACAAAGGAGAAGCCGGGGTCGGCCGCGATGCCGGCCTCTGCCGCACGGAGCGCCCATTCCGTGTCACCGACGAGCACTGCCGTCCGCGAAACCAGCGTGGCCCACACCGAAACTCGATACGGATTGTCGGTGGTGGCCTCCAATGTGTCGAGCAGTGACCTCGCCGCGTCGACGTCGCCGTGCACCGCCGAGATCTCGGCCAGCATGCCGATCATGAGCGACTGCAGATCGCCACGGACCGGATCCTGTTCACGCTGGGCGAGGCCTTCGAGCAGGATCTCCGTGGATTGACTCACGTACCGGAGCGCATCCCCGACGTTGCCGATGTGGTACTGGTGGATGCCCCAGGCCTGGATGCCGTAGGTGCGCATCATCGGATCGGTTGAGGCGTAACCCTGCTCGAGCAGCTGGCGGGCCAGCACACCGCTGCGGTCGAATTCGACAGCCTGATGGTGAGCGGTCCAGCGCGAGAACAGAAATCCGGTGGCCTCCAACTCCCGGCCCAGGCTTCTGGCGAGATGCTCGGCGCGCTCCAGCAGGTCGAGCGCCGCGGTGCCGTACATCGAGCGCATCCCGACCACCGCCGTCAGCTGCGACAGTGCGGCCGATTCGAGCTCCGGCATCCCGGCTTCGCGCGAGATCTGCACAGCCGAACGGAGATGTCGTTCGGCCGCGGCGAGAGCCGACTTGCTGGCAGCGACACTCCCGGCGCGCATGAGTGCGCCCACCGTGCGGGCCGGGTCCGCGAGTGGACCGGCTGACCACAGGTGGTACGCGAGACGCTCGGTGACGGATTCGTCGATCGCCTCGGTGCGCTCGAGCGCGTCGGCGATGCGGAGATGCAGTTGGGTCGCCCTGCCCGGCGGTGTGGTTCCGACGACCGCCTCGCGGACGAGGTCGTGGGCGAACCGAAACGCGTGGGGGTCTTGCGGTATCGGCGTCAGCAGGCCGAGCGCTTCGAGTGGCTCCAACCGGTCCAGGCAGGTCTGCACGTCGAGGTCGGCAACGCGGGCGAGCAGGCCAATGCCCACATCCCGGCCGGTGAGCGCGGCCGCCTGCAGAAGATGCCGGACGCCGTCGTCGACATCGGCCAACCGGTCCCGCACGACATCGCGCACGGTCGCCGGAACATCGGCCTGCCGAACCGTTTCCGCAGTCAGCGGACCGGTGTTCGCCAGGAACCGCGACAGTTCCCGCACGAAGAACGGGTTGCCCGCGGTGCGGGTGTAGATGCCGCGGGTGGCGTCCGAGCCAGGATCACGTCCGGTCTCGCGTCGGACGAGTTCGGACACCTCGTAGGGATCGAGCGGGCCGACACGGATTCTGAGGTGGCCGGGCAACCGGCTGGCGGCCGCCAGCATCCGCGCCAACTCCGTGCCGGGCTGCGGGGCACGGTCGCGCAGGGCCCCGACGACCACGGTGCCCGCCGGCAGCCGTGCAATCACATGGCTGAACAACTGCAACGAGGCGATGTCCACCCAGTGCAGGTCGTCGATCACCAAGACGAGTGGGGTTCGCGCTGCGACCTCTTCGACAACGCCTACGACGTGTTCGAAGAGGCGGAACTGACCGCCGCTGTCGAGCAGGACGGACCCCGCCAGGACACCGCCGCGGGGTTCGATGAGGCGGCCGAGGTCGCTGTCGAGCCATTTCTCCTTCGCCGAGGGTGGCAGCACGTCGACGACCGCCCGCATGGTCTGCACCCACGGCCACATCGACGGCGTGCCGTCGCCCTGGATACCGCGGCCCCACACGACGAGCGCACCACGCCGATCCGCCTCTGCGGCAACCTCTTCCAGTAGGCGCGTCTTCCCGACACCCGGCTCGCCCTCCACGATCACCAGCCCCGAGCCGTTCGAAAACGCCGGTTCCATCGCTCTGCGCAGCAGTGCGAGTTCCTCGGCGCGGCCGACCAGGCTGTCCGCGGACGCGGGCACCGCGCCAGGCGCCGGTGCGGTGTTCAGCACGCGGTGGTGTGCGGCCTCCAGCGCCTGTCCCGGGTCGAGGCCGAGTTCGTCGGCGAGACGTGCGCGCACCGCGCGAAAGACCGAAAGCGCCTCAACCTGTCGCCCGGTCGCACCGAGCGTGGCGATGAGGCTCGCGTGCAGCGGCTCGTGCAGCGGCGCCATCGTGGCGGCCAGCTGCAGAGCAGACAGCACGCGCTCGGCACGGTCCAGCGACAGCGCGAGTTCGGATGCGGCCGTGCAGGTGTCGAAGAATTGGTTGTTGAGCCCCGCGAAGACGCTCATCGCCGCGGGCCCCTGCGCCAACCCGTCGGCCGCGGGAGCCGTCCAGAGTTCGAGGGCTGCGACGTAATCGTCAAGGGCTGCTTCCCTGCGACGCTGCGAGAGCGCGGCTTCGGCGGAGGCGACGAGGTCGCGGAAGCTGACGAGGTCCAGCATGCCGGGTCCCGCGGTGAAGATATAGCCGTTCCCGCGACGCAACAGGTATGAACCCGTCCCCCGGACAGGAAGCGTGGGCTCAAGCAGACGGCGCAATGTTCCGATGTATTTGTGGAGGACGTTGACTGCACTGGCCGGGGCATCCTGGCCCCACACCAGGTCGATGAGCTCGGCCGTACTCGTCGGGCGTCCTTCCCGGGCCAGGAGCAGTGCCAGCACGCAGGCTTGTTGCGGCGGGCCGGCCTCCAGCTCGGCTCCGTCACGCCACAGCCGCAGCGGACCGAGGATCTGCAGGCACAGGGAGGTGTCGGGCAGCGACGCTTGGCCGTCGGTATCGACGGAAGCACTTGGCATCGCCACGTCCGTCTCTCCGATCGATGTGACCGATTGCGTGCTGCGCGGACCGCGTCGGCCCTGCTCAGCTAACTGACGAGCTTACTGTCCATGGGCTGTGCCCGCCGTGCTTGGTTGCCGGCACCCGGTTGGGCAATCGCCCGTTCCGACCGCGCCGTGGCGCAGACAAACTCGATAGTCGCCGGGATCTGCCGTGCTCCGCCGGCAGCTTCGAGAATGGGCGACGTGAGTACGACCCTCGAGGTGTGGGCCGCGTGGCTCGACCAGCTCGGGGTCGCGCACACCGGAATCGTCGACGAGACGGAACCGATCACGTACTCCACGATCGTGTTCCGCGACCCGGACAACATTCAGCTCGACCTAATAGCGATGGAGTCAACATGAGCGTTCCGTACGTCCTTTTCGTCGCCACGAATGCCGCCGTCATCGGACCGAACAATCGGGCGACAGGCTTCTTCTTCCCCGAGATCGCCCACCCGTTCACGGTGCTCGACCGGGCCGGCGTCGCCGTCGAGTTCGCCTCACCGCTGGGAGGCAAGCCACCCGAGGACAGTTACGACGCAGAGGATCCCGAGCAGAGCGCGTTTCTCGAGAGCAAGGCCTATCGGCGGCTGTCCCGCAGCCGCAAGTTGTCCGAGGTCGACGTTCTCGACTACGACGCGGTCTTCGTACCCGGCGGACTCGGACCGATGGTTGACATCACCGGCAATCCGGAGGTGCAGGAAGCCGTGGCCCGCGCTTGGAACGCGGGGATGATCGTCTCTGCGGTCTGCCATGGCCCGTCGGCATTCCTGGGTGTCACCATTGACGACGGTTCGTTGCTGGTGCGAGGTCGCAAACTCACCGCGTTCTCGGACGCAGAGGAGAACGGCTATGCGGATGAGGATGTGCCGTTCGACCTGGAAGCAGCGCTGCGCGAAGAAGGCGCGCTCTATGAGGCGACCGATCCGTGGCAACCGAAGCTCGTCGTCGACGGTCGGCTGATCACCGGCCAGAACCCGCAATCGGCGGCCCTGGTGGGCGGGGCGTTGGTCGAAGCCCTGGGGCAGAACCGGTGAGCGGAGTCGTCGTCGTCGCGCACTGGAAGACGACGGCCGATTCGGTCACCACGGTGCTCGGGCATTTCGCCGTACTGCGCCCGCAAGCACTGGCTGAGCCGGGATGCGTTGGCTACGAAGCCTTTCAGACCGCCGACGATCCCACCTCGATCGTGCTCATCGAGCGCTATCGCGATCAGGCGGCGCTCGACGCACACCTGAGCTCCGCGCACTACGTGGACTTGGTGGTACAGCGCATCCGTCCGCTACTCACCGACCGGCAGGTGGAGTTCCTACACCCGGTGCCCTGACCTACTGGCTCGTGTTCAGGGATGGCCGTCGACGCTGATTCGCCGGTCGACAGTCATGTGTCAGTCAGCGTATGCCCCTGCTCGGCGCAATCCCGAGATTCCGGGATACCAGCGCCCGCGCGTTAGTGTGCTCTGGTCGGCGCCTAACCCGTCGACGGAAGAGCTGAGTTTATTCATGACTGCACCAGCAGAAACGTCGCCGCTCGAAGCGCGGGTCGGCCACTACTACCAAATGGACGGCACGTACCTCGTCGGTCGCGAAAAGCTCCGCGAGTACGCCCGCGCGGTGCAGGACTACCACCCCGCCCATTGGGATGTCGCCGCCGCCGCTGAACTGGGCTATTCGGACCTGGTGGCGCCTCTGACATTCACGTCGACCCCTGGCATGAAGTGCAATCGCCGGATGTTCGAGTCGATCGTCGTCGGCTACGACACCTATCTGCAGACCGAAGAGGTCTTCGAACAGCACCGCCCGATCGTCGCCGGCGACGAACTGACCATCGACGTCGAGCTGACGTCGGTGCGCAGGACGGCTGGCCGGGATTTCATCACCGTCACCAACACCTTCACCGACGCCGCAGGCGAGCGGGTGCACACCCTGCACACGACCGTCGTCGGCGTCACCGCCGAGGACATCGACGCGGGGGTCAAGACGGCCGTGCAGAACGCGATGATGCACGACATGAACATCCTCGACATTCCCGGAGCGGATGGCGAATACGAGAAAGAGTTGCGCCCCGCGGGCGAGGTTCGGTTCGCCAGCGACTCCAGGACGCCGGGGACGCCGTCGTTCGACGACGTGCATGTCGGCGACAAGTTGCCGGAGCACCACACCCGGCTCTCGCGCGGCGACCTGGTCAACTACGCCGGAGTCGCCGGCGACGCCAACCCGATCCATTGGGACGAAGGCATCGCGAAGCTCGCCGGGCTGCCCGACGTGATCGCGCACGGCATGCTGACCATGGGGCTGGGTGCCGGATACCACTCGTCGTGGTCGGGCGACCCGGGTGCGGTGACGCGCTATACGGTGCGGCTGTCGGCGCCTGCGATCGTGTCGGCCACCGGCGGCACCGACATCGAGTTCAGCGGTCGGGTGAAGTCGCTGGACGAGGCGACCCGCACGGGTGTCGTCATCGTCGGGGCGAAGTCTGACGGCAAGAAGATCTTCGGTATGGCGACGATGGACGTGCGCTTCCGCTGAGGCAGTCTCACAGCGTCTTCCCTGGTTTCATGCGAGCGGCGCCGGGTACGCGCCGGACATGACTGAAGAAGTCTCGGATTTCGTCCTGAAACGGCTGCGAGAATGGGGCGTCGAGCATGTCTTCGCCTATCCGGGCGACGGCATCAACGGTCTCGTGGCCGCGTTCGGACGGTCGGATAACAACCCTCGTTTCATTCAGGCCCGGCACGAAGAGATGGCCGCGTTCCAGGCGACGGGTTATGCGAAATTCTCTGGGCGGGTGGGGATTTGCATGGCGACCTCCGGCCCCGGAGCGATTCATCTGCTCAACGGTCTTTATGACGCGAAGCTCGACCGCGTACCGGTGGTGGCCATAGTCGGCCAGACCGCACGCAGCGCTATGGGAGGCAGTTACCAGCAGGAGGTCGACCTGCAGGCGGTGTTCAAGGACGTCGCCAGTGACTATCTGGTCGAGGTCAACGTCGCGAGCCAACTGCCGAACGCGCTGGACCGAGCGATTCGCACCGCGTTGACCCGCCGGGCACCGACCGCAGTCATCATCCCGTCAGACCTTCAGGAAGAGCCTTACGAGGCACCCGAGCACGCGTTCAAACAAGTCCCGTCCAGCGGTCCGAGCTTCGGTCATCCCGCGCTGGCGCCGACCGAAGAGCAGATCCGCACGGCCGCAGACATCCTGAACGCGGGCAGCAAGGTTGCGATCCTGATCGGTCAGGGTGCCCGCTCTGCCGCGACACAAGTGCGTCAGGTTGCCGAGACCTTGGGTGCCGGTGTCGCGAAAGCCCTTCTGGGCAAGGATGTTCTGGCCGATGACCTGCCGTATGTGACCGGATCCATCGGCCTGCTCGGGACAAGGCCCAGCTACGAAATGATGCGGGACTGCGACACCCTTTTGATCGTCGGCTCGAACTTTCCCTACAGCCAGTTCCTTCCGAAGTACGGACAGGCCAGGGCGGTGCAGATCGACATCGATGGCACAGCGATCGGCATGCGCTACCCCACCGAGCTCAACATCGTCGCGGATGCCGCGACCGCCCTGGACAACCTGATTCCACTGCTCGCGCGCAACGACGACCGCTCGTGGCAGGAGACCATCGAAAAGAACGTGGCGCGATGGTGGGAGACGATGCAGCGGCAAGCGAATCTGTCGGCCAAACCGTCGAATCCGATGCGCATCGCATGGGAGCTGTCCGAACGTCTGCCGTCGAACGCCATCGTCACCGCCGATTCCGGTTCGTCGACCAACTGGTACGCGCGCTGCCTGAAGTTCCGCGAAGGCATGCGCGGCTCGCTGTCCGGCACGCTGGCCACCATGGGCCCCGCCGTGCCCTACGCGATCGGAGCCAAGTTCGCACATCCCGATCGTCCAGTGATCGCCCTGGTCGGCGACGGTGCGATGCAGATGAACGGTCTGGCCGAACTGTTGACCATCCGGCGATATCGCGACCTGTGGTCCGATCAGCGCCTTATCGTGTGCATCTTCCACAACAACGATCTGAACCAGGTCACCTGGGAGCTCCGGGCGATGGGCGGAGCGCCGAAATTCGAAGAATCGCAGTCACTTCCCGATGTGTCCTACGCCGACGTGGCGCGCAGCATGGGGCTGAGAGCCATCGCCGTCGACACCGACGACGCCATCGGGCCGGCATGGGATGAAGCACTCGCAGCGGACGAGCCGACCGTCCTCGACATCCGCTGCGATCCCGAAATGCCGCCGATTCCGCCCCACGCGACCTACGAGCAGGCCAAGGAGCTGGTCGAGTCGATCCTCAAAGGCGACCCGGCGCGGTGGCATCTGATCGCCCAGGGGATCAAGACCAAGGCGCAGGAGTTCGTTCCGCACCGAGGTTGATCGCCGCCCCTGGTGGTAACGCCCGACGAAACGGGTACGGAATGGTCATGACACCCGATGACGCGCCCGACCTGAGCAGCGAGCGACCTCAGGTCCTGATCATCGGCGGCGGCTTCGGGGGGCTGTTCTGTGCCCGCCGCCTCGGGCGGGTCGACGTGGACGTCACGTTGCTCGACCGCGCGGCCTGCCACGTCTTTCAGCCGCTGCTGTATCAGTGCGCGACGGGAACGTTGAGCATCGGTCAGATCAGCCGATCACTGCGCGAGGAACTTTCGCGGCACCGCAATGTCAAGACGCTGCTCGGGGAGGCCATCCGGCTGGATCCCGAGGCACGACGTGTCACGGCCCGTCGCCCGGACGAAACGAAGTTCGATGTCGAGTACGACTACCTGGTGGTCGCGGCGGGCATGAAGCAGTCGTATTTCGGCAAAGAGGAGTACGCCGCGTGGGCCCCTGGAATGAAGACGCTCGATGACGCGCTCAGCATCCGACGTCGCGTGTTCGCGGCTTTCGAGATCGCCGAGACCTTGCCGCCCGGTCCGGAGCGCGAGCAATGGCTCACGTTCGCCGTCACCGGGGCGGGACCGACGGGTGTCGAATTGGCCGGGCAGATCAGGGAACTCGCCACCCGCTCGTTGGCCAACGAGTTCCACAGCATCGAGCCTGAGGATGCCCGGGTGCTGTTGTTCGACGGCGGAGACCGAGTGCTCAAGACCTTCGCGCCCGCACTGTCCGAACGGGCGACGCGGATCCTCGAGGACTTGGGTGTCGAAATGCATTTCGGCGTACATGTATCCGACGTCCGGCGCGACGGTGTGACAGTGACGCCGAAAGACGGCGGTCCCACACAGGAGTACGCGACCCGCACGGTGCTGTGGACGGCCGGCGTGGAAGCCGTGCCGTTCGCCAAGCACGTCGCGGAGGCACTCGGAGCCGACACTGATCGGTCGGGTCGAATATCCGTCGAGGCCGATCTATCGGTTCCCGGTCATCCCGAGGTGTTCGTCATCGGCGACCTGGCGGGCCGCGACGGTCTACCGGGTGTCGCGGAGAACGCGATGCAGGGCGGCTGGCATGTTGCGGCCTGCATCCGCCGCGACGTCGGCAGACGCAAGCGCAAGAGTTTCCGCTACCGCGACTTGGGGTCAGCGGCGTACATCAGCCGGGGCCACGCTGTGGTGCAGGCGGGACCGGTCAAACTCGCGGGTGCCATGGGTTGGCTCGGTTGGGGATTCATCCACATCGCATTTCTCACCGGGGTGCGCAACCGCTTCAGCACCGTCGCCACCTGGATGGCGACCATCGCGCGGGCGAACCGCAGCGACCGATCGTTCATCCTCGGCGGATCCGGCCACCCGGAGGAGCCCTATACGTGGGAATCGCCGGTACACCAGGGCAACCGCTCGAACGACTAGATTCAGGTCGTGAACGACAGTGAATCGGTCGGCGGGCACACGGGTCAGTTGCTCCACGATTACCTCACCGCGATCCCCGACATAGAGCGCCTGCGCCAGCTGCTGCACCCCGACGCATCATTCACGCTGCATGTGCCCAGCGGTAAGACGAATACCGGTCGAGATCGAATATTGCGCGGTCTGGCAAAGGAATTCACGTCGTTCTACCGACCCGATTCGTTCCGCCTCGAGGTGCTCGAGAGCTTCGGCCACGGAGATCGCGCGGCGGCGCGATTCACCATCACCGCCGACACCTCAATGGGGTCCTATCACAACAACTACGCCATCATCGCCCGCTTCGCCGGTGATCTGCTCATCGAGGCGTGGGAGTACGTCGACTCGGCCAGCGCCCGGATCCAACTCGGGGTCGACGGCTAAAGTGAAAAGATGGCTGAGAACACCTCGAAAGCGGCTGTGACGGCGAACAACTGGCCATCGTTGCGGGTCGACGACTGGACTGACACGCGCAACACGCTCCACATGTGGACCCAGATCGTCGGCAAGATTCGACTTGCCCGCGCACCGCTGGTCAACCACTGGTGGCAGGTCACCCTCTATGTCAGTCCCCGCGGTTTGACCACGTCCGCGATTCCGTACGAAGCAGGCGCCTTCGACATCGAGTTCGACTTCATCGACCACCGGTTGCACATCCGTTCCAGCGATGGCGGCGTCCGACAGATCGTCCTCGAACCCAAGTCCGTCGCCGACTTCTATGCCGAGACGATGGCCGCGCTCCGCGAGCTCGGCATCGCGGTCGAGATTCAGGCGAGCCCCAACGAGGTCGATCCCGCGATCCCGTTCGCCGAGGACCACACCCACGCCTCCTATGACCCGCAAGCCGCACACCTTTTCTGGCGCCAACTCGTGTCGGCGGACCGCGTCATCCATGAGTTCCGGTCGCACTTCATCGGGAAAGTCAGCCCCGTGCACTTCTTCTGGGGCGCCATGGATCTCGCGTGCACACGGTTCTCCGGCCGCACCGCGCCGAAGCATCCGGGTGGGGCACCCAATTGTGGTGACTGGGTGATGGTCGAGGGTTACTCGCACGAATTGAGCAGTTGCGGTTTCTGGGCCGGCGGCGGTGAGGAGGGCGCGTTCTACGCGTACGCCTATCCCGAGCCCGAAGGCTTCGCCGACTACGCCGTCAAACCTGAGCAAGCCTTCTACAGTTCGGACTTCAAGCAGTTCCTGCTGCCCTACGAGGCGGTGCGCACCGCCGCCGACCCTGACCGGGCCGTACTGGATTTTCTGCAAACGACCTATCGCGCGGCCGCGGACCTGGGCGATTGGGACCGCGCCGCGCTCGAGGCCGACCCGCAACGGTGGCGTGCAGAGCAGGGCCGCTAGTGGGTTTCGGAAGCGACGAGGATGGTCTTGCCGCGCAGCCGGCCGGCGTCGGAGTCCTCGTGCACGGTCGCGGCCTGCTCCAACGGCAGTCGGCGCGCGACCTCGATGCGTAGCCGCCCGTCGTCGACGCGGCTGACCAACCCCGCCAGCTGAGCGGCATCGCTGCGAACGAACACTCGCTGCGTGCGGACTCCGCGCCCGGGGTTCTGCGGCCCGAAGACCATGGTGCCCACGTGGAAGCCGCCGTCGCTGACCACACCGATCAGGGCGTCGGTCTGCTCCTCGGTGGTGCTGACCAGGTTGAGCACCACGTCGAACGGTCCTCCCTGAACCGCCAGCGGTGACCGGGTGTAGTCGATGTAGTCGACGATCCGGTCGGCGCCCAGACCGCGCAGACGCTCGGCATCGCGGGCTCTGGCGGTCGCGGTCACGACCGCTCCGGCCTCCTTGGCCAGCTGAATCGCGTATCCGCCCACGGCGCCCGACGCACCGTTGATCAGGATCGTCTGCCCCGAGGTCAAGCCGGCGATGTCGAATAGCGCCTGCCATGCCGTCAAGGCCGCCTCGGGCAACGCCGCCGCGTCCGCGAGATCGATGGACTGTGGCGCAGCGGCCAGGGACGCGGCCGGCACAAGGGCGTACTCGGCGGCGGCGCCGTCGGCGTCCAACGGCAGGAAAGCCACCACCGCATCACCGACGGTCCAACCCTGGACTCCGGCACCGAGTTCAGCGACTGTGCCAGCGACATCCACTCCGGGAATGTGCGGGAAGCTGATTTCGTACACGTCGGAGAGATAGCCGCCGCGGATGCCGGCATCGACCGGGTTGAACGAGGTGGCGGCCACTTTCACCAGCACCTGCCCCGGCCCTGCCACGGGTCGCGCCGCCTCTTCGTATCGCAGTACATCGCTGCTGCCGTAACGGTCGTATCGCACTGCCTTCATGGTCCGCTCCTTCGTTGGGTGCTTCGATATCGAAGCAGTTACGCACTCTGTAACTTGCTTCGATGTCGAAGTAATTCCCGAACCAACGCGGTTCCTACGAAAGGAGTAGCAGCGCAGCGGTGAC
>Ga0075365_10001252_pt1 | contig 11254 bp, 7 predicted proteins | sample EndMetdeltDD1765_FD_71387 | JGI IMG/M metagenome (GOLD analysis project Ga0075365, IMG submission 71387) | Populus endosphere microbial communities from Tennessee, USA - Endosphere MetaG P. deltoides DD176-5 | ecosystem: Host-associated > Plants > Roots > Endosphere | place: USA: Tennessee... | reverse complement strand
CGGCGACATCGGCGGCGGAGTGGATCGAATAGAAGGGCAGGAACTTGATGCCGTAATAGGCAAGCCCGATACAGGCGAGCGTTCCGACGGCCAAGAGCTTGGCGAAGTGTTTTTCCGAGCGCGGCAGAAGCAGGATCGCATTGGCGCCGAGCACGATCAGCGAGGTGACGAACAGTGCCTTCAGGCTGTTGAACGAATGGTTCGAGACCAGCGAGACGAAAACCAGCCAGAGAAACAGCGCGGAGAGAAGCCAGCGCGGCTGCAGAAAGGTGCCGCGCATGGACGTCGCCAGCCCGCACCCGAGCGCGCCGAACGGCAGGAGGATGAACAGGAGCTGGTTGAACTTGTTGGAATTGTCCGTCGTGATGCTGGCAGAAGACAGGACGGTCAGGTCGTAGAACGGGTTGAGCGAGATTGCCACGAACAGGAACAGCGCGATGAACAGCAGCGAGCCGACCACGCCCCGGTAATCAGCACGCGTGGTTTCCTGGATCGGTATCGCCGCGGCTGCGGGGCTGCGCATGGCTTCACCCCTCAGGCATATCTCTGTTCGTAAGCGAAGCGGCGGCGTGCCTGGGCCAGATGGCCGAGGCCGCCGAGCAGCAGGGCCAAGCCGGTGCCGAGCATGAAGCCGCCGACGGCGCCGGCGGCCAGCAGGATAATGGTGCGTGGCGGCCAGCTCTTTGTCTTCGGCGGAACCGGCGGCGAGATGACGCGAACGTTGCTCGTGTCGATCTGCTGGCGCTCGGTGATCTGGTGCGTACGGCCGAGATAGGTCTCGTAGACCGCAGCCTTGGCGCGGGCGTCACGTTCCAGCTCGCGCAGGCGAACCTGGGCGTCGTTATTGGTATAGACGGTCGAGCGCTCCGTATCCGCCTTGCCGCGCAGGCCGGCGAGAGTCGCGCGGGCCTGATCCGCATCGGTCCTGGCGGTTTCGAGAATGCGGTTCGCCTCGTCAGCGATCGCTTTTTCGAGGGCCGCTTTTTCCGATTGCATCGAGATCAGCCGGGGATGGCGGGCGCCATAGGTCAGCGTCGTCGAGCCGATCTGCTGCAACAGCGTGTTATAGCTGGCGCGCAGCGTCTGCATGCTGGCGGAATCGAAGATCGTTGCGGTCGCGGTGCGCCGATCGGCGACGGCGGAGCGCATCTGGTTATAGCGGGATTCCGCCTGGATCAGCTGCTGCTGGGCGTCGAGAACCTGGGTGTCGAGTGCCGTCGAGATGCGGGCGCTGGCCAGTTCGCCGGTATTGGATTCCTGGATGTTGTTGTCGCGCTTGAACTGCTCGACCTTTTCCTCGGCATGGGTCACCGAGGACCGCAGTTCGTCGAGGCGGCTTGTCAGCGTTGCGGCGACGCGGCCGGCGCTGTCTGCGGAGGAGGCAAACAGCTCCTTTTCAAAAGCGCGGACGATCGCTTCGGAAATCTTGATCGACTTCTCGGGATCTTCGGCCCAGACGGCGAGGGTGACCACGAAGGAACGCTCCTCGCGCATCGCCTTGACGCGATCCGACAGCTCCATCAGGACGGCGAGTTCCTTGTCGCCCGGCGGCTTTTCGCCCGAAAACAGTTTCATCAACGGCGCCAGCGGGCTCTGCTTGGTGAATTCCGGATCGTTGGTCAGATCAAGATCGGCGATCGCCTGGCGCAGAACATTGCCGGATGTCAGGACGCGAAGGGTGCTTTCGACTTCCAGCAGCTGGGAATCCCGCTGCGGATTGGACGAGAATACGTCGTCGTTGACGACGTTGAGGTTCTGCGGGTCGATGATGATGTCGGTATAGACGGTGTAGCGCGGCGTTGCCATCGTCGAATAGAGGAAGGCCGAGATCATGCCGATGATCGTCAGCAGGATGATCCAGCGCAGGCCGCGGCGCAGCCACAGAAGAATATCGCCGATACCGATCTCGGAAAAGCTGCGCATCTGGGCGTTCAGCAATTCGTTGAAGGAATTTCCTTGCGGTTCGGGAGCAGCCTCATAACGAGCTGCCGCCTTAGGCTCTTCCGGCCGGCGGTCGCGATAATCCGGCGCCTCGTCGTGATATTCACGACGACCATATCGTTCGTTGCGGTTCCAGCGGTCTTCGCTTTGCAGTGAATGGGTATCGTCCCGGGCAGACCGGTCGGCGGGGCGGTCATCTTCCGGCCACTGATCGTTCGCACTCCAGCGATCGCGAATGGCCCGGCGCTCGTCAGCTATGCGACGCTCGTCTGCTACGCGGCGGTGTTCTTCTTCCCAACGATCGGCTTCAAGTCGGCGGTTTTCTTCGGCCTGCCATTCGTCTTCGATGCGGTCGAGAAGGGAGCGACGGGAAGAGGGCGCACTGCCGCCACGGGCGGTATCGCTCGCATACGACGCCGGCCGTCGGTTTTCAGGCTCCCTGGGCCGGTACATGCACACCTCCAGCCGATCGGCCTTAAACCTAAGGCCGTATTCCCAAACAATAAACTCACCCATCTCTAGGCTAGCAGGGTGAATATCGAGTTAATTTTAGCTTTATCGAAAGTCCGTAAGGAGACGGCTCCAGCTTTCCGAAGCAAGTCCTCCGACAAAGATATCGCCGCGCATTGCCGCCTCGCGGATGTCCGCATGCCGGGTGACCATGCAGAAGTAACCGCGATGGCGGAAAATCATTTGCCTTTGGCGCATCAGCGCATTCATCAGGAAGGGCTGCGCCTTGCCTTCCGCGGCGGCATAACCGGCTTCGGCAAGATCGGCGAACATCTGCAATACGACGTCGAGTTCACGGCCCTCGAGGCAGAGCACGTTCAGCACATGCGCCATTTCGCCCCGGCGGCCGAAAAACAAATAACAGCCGATCGTTTCGCCACGCGCATTGGAAACGGTGCGGCAGCGGAGTTCGCCGAGCGAGGTGTTCTGTGCGGCAATCTCCATCAGCCAGGCGAGGTCGTCGCGCGACCAGTCCGGACGGATGGAGAACCGCTCGGTCATCGGCCCTGTGCAGGCGAAGAACTCGTCGATCCCCGCATCGGACGAAACGACGCCGACAGGCCGTTCGGGCATGAATGTCTTGAAAACTTTGCGGAGCAATGCGTCGATGGGGGCGAGCAGTGGCGAGAGCGGCAGGCGTCGCAGCAGCGGCAGCTTTTCGCGCAGCCTGTCGAGACCGGCCTGAAGTGGCCGAAAGGTGCGGCGCCATTCAAGGCTGAGGATGGGAAGCGTGATGCCACCGGCAATCGTCGTGTGATCGGCACTGACGGGCGAGGCATTGTCGGTGAAACAGAGGTCGGGCCGCAGGCGGATTTCCCGGGCCAGCCGGGCGGCACCCGCAAAGCCAAGCTTGCCATCGGCCATGAAGGCGCACATCAGCCGCGCGGTAATCCTGCGGCCGCAGGCATGAAAAGGCATGGGCAGGGCCAGCAGCGCGCTGTCGACGCGGCCGGACTTGTCCTGGTGCACCATGCTGCCATGCTCTGGCGTATAACCCGGATTTTTCATGAAGACATTGTCGAGATAATCGAGCAGGTCCGGTCTCGGCTCCTCGTTCCTGCCTCGGAAGGCCTTGTTGAAAAGCCTGCCGACGGCCTGCAGGTCCGCCTCTTCCATCGCCCGGACGCCGCGTGACGGTTCGCAGGTCTGCGGCACGGGCTCTTGGTCGGGGAGGGCAGGGCTCGGAACAAGGCTCATGCGGCACCGTCTCCGGCAGCGGTGCCGGCCTGGACGGCAGCTTTCCGGCTTCTGGCGACGACGCGGAAATAGACGGCCCATGCCGCGAGTGCCATCAGTGTTTCGATGACGTAGTAGGAGATGAACGTGCCGGTCGGCGGCGCATACCAGGTGGCCCAGGCGGCAACGCCGGCGCCGATCAGGCTGCCGAGGCCCATGACGGTGGCGCGGGCGCCCTGATTTCCGGAGGCGCCGAGCGCTTCGACCGCGATCGCCCAGCAGCCGACCGGGATGACGACCCAGCAGAGTGCGCGCACGAACAGCACCAGCGAGGTATAATCATGGCCGAACAGATAGGGCAGGATCGGTGCGCAGATGAAGACGGCTGTCGCTGCGGCGATGCTGATCGCCAAAGCCGCAAGGAAGAGTTTTTTGACGCGATCCGTCGCCTTGTGGATGCCGCCATGGCTGGCCTTGGCGGTGCCCGGATAAACGATGCGGTTCATGGCATCGACCGACAGATAGCTGCTTTCGATGATTCGGCGGGCGACGCTGTAGCTCGCCATGATCTCGGCGCTGGCGACGATGCCGAGCACCAGAAGGTCGGCATTCTGGCGGGCGGCCTTCAGGATGAAGGGGATCGAGAAGAACAGGCCGAGGCGCAGCTCTTCCCGCACCAGCTTGAATTTCGGGCGGCCGAGTTTCCGGAGCGCCAGATAGCAGAAGAACAGCATGGCCGCATGGGCGGCAAACTGCCAGACGATCCAGCCGGCGAGCGTCGAGACGCCGAAGGCGAGGCAGGCGAGGACTGCGGCAGCGGTGCGGATCAGCGCAAAACCCATCACCACCTTGTTGGCGGAGCCGAAATCGGAGAATGCGATAAAGACCTGTTCGGAAAACAGGATGCAGCGCACCAGCACGATATTGGTGATCAGCATCACCGTGATTTCGAGGTTGTTGACGGCGCCGTTCGAAGAGATGTCGAAGAAATAGGGCAACACGATCGCGCCGACGATGACGAGCAATATGCCGCTGACCGAGATCAGCAGGATATTGTGGCCAAGCATGGCCGGATACATGGAATGGTCGCGGGCGACGCGCCGCACCAGGCATTCGGTGCCGCCGACGCCGCAGAGATGCACGGCAATCGCCGAAACGGCCGAAATCGCCACGAACAGGCTGAATTCATGTACGCCAAGGAAGCGGGCGAGGATCGCGAAGGTTAGAAGCTGCGCGGCCGACGAGACGATCAGGCTGCCGCCGGATGCCGCGTAAGACAAAACCATCGGCAGAAGCGCGCGGTATCGCGGCAGTTTTCCGAGTGCGCTTGGCATCGTCATGCCCGGCCTCCTCTGGCTGAGTTCACATTATGGACATCCGTCTGTTGCCGGGCGGCAAAATTCTGGAGCCACAGCTGGGTCGAGAGGATGCCGACGAAGGCGGCGTTGTCGCGGAAGCCGGAAACCGGCTGGGTGCGGCATTTCTGGTGGAGCTTGGCGACGGCACGGGCATTGAACAGGCCGGCGGAGGCCAGCGCCTGTTCGCCGAGCAGTTCGGCGACGTAAGGCTGTTCGTTGTTGCCGGCGAAGGAGCGGCTGTCCGGTGCGCGATAGGGTTGTTTGGGTCGCTGGCTGATGATCTCGGGGAGCACGTCCTTAGCGACTTCGCGCAGGATGTGTTTTTCGCGGAGACCTTTCAGCTTCATGCCCGGTGCAAGCCGGCCGGCGAATTCCACGACGCGATGGTCGAGGAAAGGAAAGCGACCTTCGGTACCATGCGCCATCGCCACCCGGTCGCCCTGGCTGGAGAGGATATAGCCCGGCAGCAGGAAGCGGCTTTCGAGATATTGCGCCTGATTGAGCGGATGCCAGCGGCGGAAATTATCCGGCAGGCGGGACGCCAGATCTCCGGCCGCATCATAGTTGCCGAGCGTCGAGCGCAGGTCGTCAGAATAGAAGATCTTGGCCGCAGCCGTGGAGCGGAAGCGCGGGCGGTGCGAGAAAAGCGGATCGTCGAGCTTGTCGCTGCCGGTAGCGAAGAACGCGGCGAGGTATTCGGCCGATTGCTGCTGCAGGCCCGGTAGATACGGATAGAGTTTCCGGAAGAGGTGCGGCCTGATCTTCGAGCCCGGCTGGCGGGCGGAGAAACGGCGCACCTGCGCCTCGCGGAAAATGTCGTAGCCGGCGAAGATCTCGTCGGCGCCTTCGCCGGTGAGCACGACCTTCATGCCGGCTTCTCGTACGAGGCCGGAGAGACGGTAGAGCGGGGCAGGGGCGGTGCGCAGAACGGGACGTTCCGTGGCGCGGATGACATCGGGGAAACTGCCGGCGATAGCGTCCGAACCGCTCAAGACGGCGCGGTGGTTAGTGCCGAGTGCGCGGGCGACGGCCAGCTGGAAGGCGCTTTCGTCATGCTCAGCATCGTCGAAGGTGACGGAAAACGTGTTGAGGCCGTTCGGCGCCATCGGAGCGGCGAGTGCGGTGATCAGCGAGGAATCGAGGCCGCCGGAGAGGTAGGCGCCGACCGGGACATCGGCACGCATGCGCAGCCGGGTGGCGTCGGTGAGCAGGGCGCGGAGTTCATCTTCCTTCTCGCGCTCGTCTGCCAGGCGATGGTCGCCGGCATCGGGATAATCGAGCTGCCAATAGGCGCGGGTTTCGATCCGGCCGCCTGAAGCGGTCAGCAGATGACCGGGCTCAAGCTCGAAGATATTCTTGAAGGCGGTGCGCGGCGCGATTGGTGCCCAGAGGGTGAAAATCTGGTCGAGGGCGATAGGATCGAGTTCGGCTTCGATACCCGGCACTTCCAGAAGGGCTTTTACTTCGGAGGCGAAGTAAATCGTGCCTTTGTACTCGGTGTAGAAAAGCGGGCGTACACCCATACGATCTCGCGCCGCGAATAGCTTCCGCTCCTTCGCATCCCAGATCGCGAAGGCGAAATCGCCGTTCAGGCGGGCCATGCAGGCTTCGCCATGGATCGCATAAAGCTGCAGCAGGACCTCGGTATCGCTGCCGGTGCGAAAGGTAACTCCGCGCGCCTTCAGCTCGTCGCGCAGTTCGACATAATTGAAGATTTCGCCGTTGAAAACAATCGTGTAGCGCCCTTCGGCCTCGGTCATCGGCTGCTGGCCGTCGGCGAGGCCGACGATCGACAGGCGGACATGGGCTAAGCCCGCGCCGGGCGTAGCGAACACGCCCTGACCGTCCGGGCCGCGATGCGCAATCGCATTCGCCATGGATGACAACAGGGTTTCCGAATGACCGGAAGACCATGCTTCACCAACGAAGCCCGCAAAACCGCACATCTGTTTCCATCATGAACCAGGGACAATACCCAAGCTCATAGACGGAAATGCTTGCTGCTTTCCTTAAGCGATCGGTAAAATTTGAATCCTGTGCAAAAGAGGTTCACACCGGCTTCATGCCGAGTACCACCGTCGGCCAGAATTCCGAGACCGTTGGATGGATCGGAACCGCCCAGCGCAGCTGATCGTAGGTCGCTTTCGCATTCATCATGTCGAGCACGCCGTGGATCGATTCATCGCCGCTGGTGCCGAGGATGGCGGCGCCGAGAATCTCGCGCGTATCGGCATCGGCGATGAATTTCATCAGCCCCTGCGTCTCGCCCTTTTCGACGGCACGGCCGACGCGCTTCATCGGCAGGCGACTGACCAGAACCTTTTTACCGGACTTCTTTGCCTCGGCCTCGCTCATGCCGACGCGGCCGAGCGGCGGGTCGATATAGAGCGCGTAACCGAGCAGACGGTCGGAAACCTTGCGGTCTTCTCCATCGAAGAGGTTGGCGGCGACGATCTCGAAGTCGTTATAGGCGGTGTGAGTGAAGGCGCCGCGGCCGTTGCAGTCTCCCAGCGCCCAGATGCCCTCGATATTGGTGGCGAGGTGGTCGTCGACTTTGATATAACCGCGGGCATCCAGTTCGACGCCGGCCTTGTCGAGGCCGAGATCATCGGTATTGGGGCGGCGGCCGACGGCGAGAAGCACGTCGGAGCCGATCACTTCCGGCGTTCCGCTGCTGACATGCACGACAACGCTGTCGTCATGCTTGCGGAAACGAATGTCGTCCGCGCCAGTGCGGATCGTGATGCCTTCCGCTTCGAGGATTTCACGGATCGCGTCGGAAATATCCTCGTCCTCACGGCCGACGAGGCGGGAGCCTTTTTCAACGACCGTGACGTCGGCGCCGAAGCGGCGATACATCTGGGCGAATTCCAAGCCGATATAGCTGCCACCGATGACGATCAGGTGTTTCGGCACCCGGTCGAGCATGACGATATCGCTATTGGTCATGTAAGGGATGTCGTTAATGCCCGGAAAATCCGGGATCGCGGCACGGCCGCCGACGTTCAAGAAAATCTGCGGCGCGGTCAGCACCTCGTCGCCGACGCGGATGGTGTTCTTGTCCTCGAACCGGGCATGGCCGCGGATCAGCGTGCAGTTCGGCATGCCTTCCAGCCAGCTCTCGTTGCCATGGCGGCTATCGAGCGTCACCTTGTGCGAACGGCGCATCACCACCGGCATGTCGATCTTCACCGCGCTGTTCAGCACCACGCCGTATTCCGCGCCACGGCGGGCGAGGTGGGCGGCATAGGCGCTGGCGACCAGCGTCTTGGTCGGTTTGCAGCCGGTGTTGACGCAGGTTCCGCCGACATGCTTGCGCTCTATGATGGCGACCTTCTTGCCCGCATCGTTGAAACGGCCGGCAAGCGAAGGGCCGGCTTGTCCGGCCCCGACGATGATTGCGTCATACGCCGTCATGCGGCGACCGGTGCTACGATGGACGAGATGATCAGATAGGCGCCGACGATGGCGACGGCGTCTTCAATAAAGGCGGCCGGCGGATCCTTGCCGAAGCTGGCGGCCAGCTTGCTACGGACAGCCGCGCCGCCATAGGTGCCGATCACGGCGCCGATGATGCCGGCGATCAGGCCGACGATCCAGCCGCCGGACGGAATGCCGATCGCGGCACCGGTCAGCGCACCCATGATCAGGCGGGCGCCAAACTGCTGCGGCACCTTGCGGCTCGGGGTGGAGGGCAGTTGGTCGGTAACGAGTTCGACCAGTGCGAGAATGGTGAAGATGCCGACGGCCCAGACGGAACCCATGAAGGCGAGCCACGAACCGGAAAGATTGAGCCAGCCGAGATAGGCGGCCCAGGCGATTGCCGCAGGTGCCGTCATGGCGCGCAGGCCGGCGATGACGCCGATCAGAAGTGCAAGTACATATACCATAAAATACCCCCTTGATGTGCCGTCGCCGGCATTTGATCTGGCCCCACCCGGGAGACTGTTCCCGCGTGGGTTCCCGGTCAAGTAAAACTTGTATAAAGGCCGCTCAGGCGCGTTTCTTGTAAATCCTTGCAGTCTGATGCAAATTTTTGTGGCAGCCGTTAAAATACGCGAGGCGATCTCGCCATGGATTTGCAGCTTGAGATCGCGACTTGGGGAGGAGCCGACCGTTTGAGATATCGCATTCTTCTGCCTCTGATCGCGCTTCTGGCGATCGGCGTGGCGCTGGTCTCCAAGGGCAGCGACATCGTCGCGCGCAACTATATGGAAGAGGCGGAATTGCAGGCCGGCACGACCTTGCGCCTGGCGGTCTCTGCGCTGGACGGGCATCTGAGGCGTTACGAGGCGCTGCCGGCGCTGATCGCCGACCAGAACAATATCGAGGCGCTGATCTTCGATCCGAAGAACCCGGGCCTGCGCGCCTGGACGAATGCCTATCTCAAGGACATCAACACGCTGCTGAAATCCTCGGACATCTATGTGATGACCATGGACGGCGAGACGATTGCGGCCAGCAATTACGATTCCCCCGTTTCCTTCGTCGGCGAGAATTTCATTTACCGGCCGTATTTCCAGGAAGCGGCGCAAGGGAAACAGTCGAGGTTCTATGCGCTCGGCACGACGTCGCTGAAGCGCGGCTATTATTTCGGCTCGCCGATCGAGATCGACGGCACGATCCGCGGCGTCATCGTCTTCAAGGTGGATATCGACAATATCGAGGACAGCTGGAGCGGCGGCGGGGACGACCGGATTTTCGTGTCCGATCCCGAAGGCATCATCTTCATGACTGGCAGTCCGGAATGGCTTTATGCCAGCATCCTGCCACTGACGCCGGACCGGATTGCCCGCACGGAAGCCTCGCGGCGATATGCGGATGCCAAGCTGCGGGAATTGCCGGTTCGAAATGGCTCCTTTGCAGGCCGTGACGTGATGATGATTTCCGATGGTGGAGTGGAGAAGGAATATCTCGTGGTGTCGCAGCCGATGCCGGATGCCGGCTGGACGGTGAACGTGCTGATGGATACCGGCTCGGTTCATTCGCAAGCGACCACGGCGACGATGGCTGCGGTACTGACGCTCTGCCTTGCCTGCCTGGCGCTGGCGATCATCATCCAGCGGCGGGCGCGGCTCAACGAGCGCATGCAGTTGCAGGCAGAGGCGCAGAGCGAGCTGGAACGCCGCGTCATCGAGCGCACGGCCGATCTTGCCCGCGTCAACAGTCGCATTGAGGAAGAGATTGCCGAGCGGCGTTTGACGGAACAACGGCTGCGGCAGACGCAGGCGGACCTCATCCAGGCCGGCAAGCTTGCCGGTTTGGGACAGATGTCGGCGGCATTGTCCCACGAGTTGAACCAGCCGCTTGCCGCTGCAAAAACATATTCGGAAACCACCGGCGTGCTGATCGATCTCGGCCGCACCGAGGAGGCGCGGGACAATGTGAAGCGCATTTCGGCGCTGATCGACCGCATGGCCTCGATCAGCAAACACCTGCGCAATTTCGCCCGCAAGCCGAACGAGAAGCTCGGGGCCGTGGCGATCGACGACGTGGTGCGTGATACGCTGGAAATCGTCGCAGCGCGGCTGAAGACGGCGGATGCTGAGCTGGAAGTGGATATTCCGGCGACGATACCGGCGGTGAAGGCCGGCGCGGTGCGCCTGCAGCAGGTGCTGGTCAACATCATCACCAACGCAGCCGATGCCGTCGAAGGGCTAGACGACCGGCGCATCAGCGTCACGGCCGCTCAGCAGGACGGCAAGGTGACGATTTCGGTCAGGGACCGTGGGCCGGGCGTGGCGGGGGCGATCCGCGAGCGTATCTTCGATCCGTTCTTCACCACAAAGGGCGTCGGAAAGGGACTGGGGCTCGGCTTGTCGATCTCCTACAATATCATCAAGGATTTCGGGGGCAGCCTTTCGGTTACCGATCATCCGGAAGGCGGGGCAGTCTTCCTGATCGAGCTGGATGTGGCGGATAGCGGTCTTCTGGAGGCCGCCGAATAATGGAAAAATCAAAGTGAGTGTTCAGAGGGTACTTCTGGTCGACGACGAAGAGGAACTGCGCCGATCGACCGCGCAGGCGCTGGAGCTGTTCGGGCTCGAAGTGCAAACCTTTTCGACCGCCGACCATGTGCTGGAACTGATCGGCTACGGCTTCGACGGTGTCGTGGTCAGCGATATCCGCATGCCCGGCATAGACGGCATGACGCTGATGCAGCGGGTGCGGGAGCTCGATGCGGAAATCCCGGTCATTCTGGTCACCGGCCATGGCGACGTGCAGCTGGCGGTCAAGGCGATGCGGGAAGGGGCGTATGATTTTCTCGA
>Ga0075365_10001251_pt1 | contig 11255 bp, 4 predicted proteins | sample EndMetdeltDD1765_FD_71387 | JGI IMG/M metagenome (GOLD analysis project Ga0075365, IMG submission 71387) | Populus endosphere microbial communities from Tennessee, USA - Endosphere MetaG P. deltoides DD176-5 | ecosystem: Host-associated > Plants > Roots > Endosphere | place: USA: Tennessee... | reverse complement strand
CTTCGTCACGGCCCACGACGGGTTCACCGTCCGCGACCTCGTGAGCTACGACCACAAGCACAACGAGGCCAACGGCGAGGGCAACCGCGACGGCACCGACAACAACCGGTCGTGGAACCACGGCGTCGAGGGCGAGACCGACGACGAGGAGATCCTCCGGCTGCGGCGGCGCGGAGCCGCCAACCTGATGGCCACCCTGTGCCTCTCCAACGGCGTCCCGATGATCACCGCCGGGGACGAGCGCGGCCGCACCCAGCAGGGCAACAACAACCCCTACTGCCAGGACAACGAGATCTCGTGGATCGACTGGCGCGCGGACGACGCGTGGCTGGACGTGTACGAGATCACCAAGGCGGCTCTGCGGCTGCGCCGCGAGCACCCGGCGCTGCGGCAGCGGCACTGGTTCGAGGGGCGGCCGACGATCCGCGGCGGACCCAAGGACCTGGCCTGGCTGCACCCGGACGGCCGCGAGATGACCGGCGACGACTGGCACGACCCGACCTTGACCACGTTCGGCATGTTCGTGTCCGGCGACCCGTTGCGCTCCCCCGGACCTCAGGGCGAGCAGCAGTTCGACGCGACGTTCCTGATGTGGTTCAACGCGGGCCGGGCGAACGTGCCGGTGACGCTCGCCGAGAACGACTGGGTCGAGTCCGGCGAGGTCGTCCTGTCGACCGACCCGCAGCTGCCCGTCGGCACGCCGGTCAAGGCCGGCGACCGGATCACGCTCCGGCGTCAGTCCGTCGTCGTGATGCGGGAGAGCTGACCGCCCTCCCGGTCCATGAGGGGCAGCTGCTCACCGGCCTCCACCGCGAACGGCAGCGTGTTCTCCGGCGGCGGCATCGGGCAGGTGGCGAAGTCCGTGTAGGCGCAGGGCATGTTGAAGGCCCGGTTGAAGTCGAGGGTGACGGAGCCGTCGGGTGCCGGGGCCGCGACGACCAGCTGGCGGAGCGCCTCGTACGTGGTCACGCCGGACGTGGCGTCGCGGAACAGGATCCACAGATCGCTGTCGTCCTCGCCCCACGCGACCAGGCGGTGCTCACTGCTGTCGTGCTCGAAGACGACCTCGCCCACGGCGTCACCGCGCGGTGCGGCGTACGGCGTGAACCGGCCGGGCACCACCCACGCCCGGTCCGCCGGGTAGCAGGGCGTCCCGCCGTAGGCACGCTGGTTCGGCGAGTCCGGGTGACGCGGTCGCACCACGGTCCGGCCGTCCCGGTCCGCCACCTGCGCGACGGCAGCTCCGAAGGAGACCGTGACGCCGAGGTCGTCGACCTTGCCGAGCGGATGGTCACCTGCGCCGAGGTCGCGGTCGTCGAGCGACATCGCCTCGTCCGGGCCGAGCGAGACGACGGGACCTGCCTCGGAGTCGTGCCACGCGCCGGGGACGTCGTCGAAGCGCTGCGGCTCGCCCGTCAGCCAGTGGATCGCGGTGATCGCCAGCCAGCCGTGCGGTGCGCGCAGCCGCTCCTCACGGGCGGCGTGCCAGGCGGCCCACTCGGCCGCCCAGTCCGGATCGAGGTCCTCCACGGTCACGCGACCGCGACGACACCCAGCTCGGCGACCGACGTGAGCAGGTTGTTCCGCGGGATCACACGCACGGTGTAGCCGAAGGCGCCGGACCGGTCGAGGACGACGTCGCCGTCGAAGCGGTAGCGGCCACCGTCGTACGACTCGGCGAGCGACAGGTCAGCGACGGTCGTGTCGACCAGCTGGTCCTCGCTGTCGATCTTGCCGTGCACGACCTGGACGTGGACGTCGTCGGGCGTCAGGTCGCCGAGCGAGACGAACGAGCGCACCGACAGCGTGGCGCCGACCTCGGGCGCGTCACCGACGCCCGAGCTCTCGACGTGCTCGACCTTGACGCTCGGCCACGCGGTGCGGATCTTCTTCTTCCACGCGGCGAGCTCGGCGGCGCCGGAGTAGTCGGCGTTCAGGGCCCGGGCGTTGGTCGCGGCCGGCGCGTAGAGGGTGCGCACGTAGTCGCGGACCATCCGGGTCGCGAGCACCTTGGGGCCGAGCGACTTGAGCGTGTGCCGCACCATCTCGAGCCAGCGCGAGGGCACGCCCTCGTGGTCGTGGTCGTAGAACTTCGGCGCGACCTCGGTCTCGATCAGGTCGTAGAGCGCCTCGGCCTCGAGGTCGTCGCGCTTGTCGATGTCCTCGACGCCGTCGGCGGTCGGGATCGCCCAGCCGTTGTCACCGTCGAACCACTCGTCCCACCAGCCGTCGAGGACGGACAGGTTGAGGCCGCCGTTGAGGGCCGCCTTCATGCCGGACGTGCCGCACGCCTCGTAGGGGCGCAGCGGGTTGTTCAGCCAGACGTCGCAGCCCGGGTAGAGCGGCTGCGCCATGGCGATGTCGTAGTTGGGCAGGAAGACGATCCGGTGCCGGATCTCCGGGTCCTCGGACAGCTTCACGATGTCCTGGATCAGCTTCTTGCCGCCGTCGTCCGCCGGGTGCGCCTTGCCGGCGATCACGATCTGGATCGGCCGCTCGGGGTGCAGCAGCAGCTTCTTGAGACGGTCGGCGTCGCGCATCATCAGCGTCAGCCGCTTGTACGACGCCGCGCGCCTGGCGAACCCGATGGTCAGCACGTCGGGGCTGAGCGCGGAGTCGATCCAGCCGAGCTCGGCCTTCGCAGCACCGCGCTGCTGCCACGACTTGAGCAGCCGCTTGCGGGCGTCGACGACGAGCCGCTCGCGCAGCTGGCGCTTGACCGCCCAGATGTCCTGGCTCGGCACCTTGTCGACGGCCGCCCAGAACTCGTCGGCGTCGCCGCTGTTCACGTCGGCCCCCTGGCTGACGGCCAGGCCGAACACCTCGCGCGCGACCCACGTCGGCGCGTGCACGCCGTTGGTGATCGAGCCGATCGGCACCTCGGCCTCGTCGAAGGCCGGCCAGAGCCCGTTGAACATGCCGCGGCTGACCTCGCCGTGCAGCACGGAGACGCCGTTGGCGCGCTGCGCGAGCCGGAAGCCCATCACCGCCATGTTGAACACCGAGGCGTCACCGCCCTCGTAGTCCTCCGCGCCGAGCGCCAGCAGACGGTCGATCGGCACGCCGGGAGTCGCGCCGCCCTGGCTGCTGAAGTACTGCTCGACCAGCGTGCGCGGGAAGCGGTCGATGCCCGCCGGCACCGGGGTGTGCGTGGTGAAGACCGTGGACGCGCGACCCATCTCGAGCGCGGTCTCGAAGTCGACCTTGGGTCCGCCCTCGGCGACGGTGAGCTCGCGGATCCGCTCCAGCCCGAGGAAACCGGCGTGACCCTCGTTGGTGTGGAACACCTCCGGAGCCGGGGCCCCGGTGATCCGGCTGAAGGCGCGCAGCGCGCGGACGCCGCCGACGCCGAGCAGCAGCTCCTGGCGCAGCCGGTGCTCGCTGTTGCCGCCGTAGAGCCGGTCGGTCACGTCGACGTAGTGGTCGGGGTTGCCCTCCACGTCCGTGTCGAGCATCAGCAGCGGCACCCGGCCGACGCTGGCGACCCAGATGCGCGCGACGAGCGGCGGGCCGCCGGGCAGGTCGATGGAGATCGTCGCGGGGAGGCCGTTCGGCTCGAGCAGCGCGGAGATCGGCAGCCCGTCCGGGTCGAGGACCGGGTAGGTCTCCTGCTGCCAGCCCTCGCGCGACAGCGACTGCTTGAAGTAGCCGTGCCGGTAGAGCAGGCCGACGCCGACGATCGGCACGCCCAGGTCGCTGGCGGCCTTCAGGTGGTCACCGGCCAGAATGCCGAGGCCGCCGGAGTACTGCGGCAGCACCGCGGTGATGCCGAACTCGGGCGAGAAGTAGGCGATCGCGGCGGGGCCGTCGGCGACCTTCTTCTGGTACCACCGGTCCTCCGAGAGGTACGACGCCAGGTCGGCGCGCACCGCGCCGAGCCGGCCGAGGAAGCCCTCGTCGGCGGCGAGCTCGTCGAAGCGCGACCTGCTCACCGCGCCGAGCAGCTTGACCGGGTCCCGCCCGGTGGACTCCCACAGGTCGGCGTCGACCTCGCGGAAGACGTCCTGCGACTCCGGGTGCCAGGACCACCTCAGGTTCTGGGCGAGCTCGCCCAGCGGGGCGAGGGCATCCGGCAGGACGGGACGGACGGTGAATCGGCCGATAGCGCGCACCGGCGAAAAGTAGCGCTTTTCTTTGAACGATCCAAGACGTCAACACCGTGCCCTCAGGCTCTCCACGGGTCGTCCGTTTCCGGGACACGCGGTGCGACCTCGGCATATGACGTTCACGTGACGAATCGACCCCCAGCCCACCGTTCGCATAACGCCCCGGCCCCCGCCACGTTGAGGCAGTCATGACCTCTCCCTCCTCTCGGGCGCTGACGCGCGCCCGCGCCACCGCGGCTGGACTTGGCCTGTTGACCGTCACCCTGGTCCCCGGCCTCGCCCAGCTCCCGGCGTTCGCCGGTGCGCCCACCGCCGCCCCGACGACCGCCGCTACCGCCTCCTCCGACGACCTGCTGACCCCCGGTGACGCGGTCGCGGGCCTGCTGGACATCGACACCCGCGGCACGGCGAAGCCGTCCGCCGCGCAGGTGCTGGCCGCCGCCGAGCTCGGGGTCAGCGACCTCCGCTGGAACGCCTTCGGCACGCCGTCCTCGCTGCTGCCCAGGGGCGGCTCGCTCGGCAAGGCCAGCTCGCCCGACGCCGCGGTCGCCGCGCGCAGGTGGCTGAGCGACCACGCCGCCGTCTTCGGCCTGACCGCGGCCAAGGTCGCCGCGCTGGACCTCGTGAACGTGCAGAAGTTCGCCCAGAGCGACGCGCGCGCCGTGCTGTTCCGCCAGCGCTTCGGCACCCTCGTGCCCGCGATCGGCAGCATGGTCACCGTCGGCGTCGCCCACGGACAGATCGCCTACGTCTCCTCGTCGATCACCAAGACCACCGCCACGCCCGCCTCCGCCACGCTGACGCCGCTGCAGGGCTGGCTGAAGGCTGCGGCCAACGTCGGACGCGCGGTGCCCGGCGGCCAGGTCGGCGACATCGTCTCGTCGGTCGCCGGCAGCTTCACCCAGCTCGACGTGCCCGGCTTCGCCCAGCCGCAGCAGGCCAGGCTCCGCGCGCTCGCCAACGCCGACGGCTCGGTCCGCCCGGTCATCGAGGCGAACGTCGTCGACGTGAGCGGCGGCTCGACGCTCGCCTACACGCTGATGGTGGACGCCGTGAGCGGCAAGATCCTGCACCGCGAGAACAAGGTCGACAGCGAGAACAACACGACGCTGTTCAACGGCGCCACCACGTCCGGCGGCTGCGGCCCCAAGCACACGTTCGTCATCGCGGACAACGCCACCAAGCAGATCGACCTGGTCAGCGCCGCCCTCCCCGTCGACGACCACGTGCTCAAGCTGTTCGACCCGAAGGGCAACCTCCTCGTCTCGGGCGACCTGGCCACCAACCCGGAGGTCGTGACCTACCAGAACAGCTCGATCCCGGCCGGCACGTACGCCGCCCAGGTCTGCCCGTTCGACGACCCGACGGTCCCGGCGAACGTGGGTCCCTACGCACTGTCGGTCACCTGGAGCAACACCGCGGGTGGCGCGCCCGGCAACACGGCGTTCAACCCGAAGTGGCGCTACTTCACGTCCAACCCCACGCTGTCCTCCGCGTTCGGCGCGGCGGTCCCGACCAACTCGGTGATCGGCTGCTGGTTGTCCGGCGGCGGTTGCTCGGAGCCCAACGGCGCGCTGCGCAACATCGCGGCCCCCGGTCCGTGGGACACCCTGACCGTCGGAGGCACGTCCACGCAGACGACCGCGGGCAACAACGCGAACACCCACGAGGCGTGGGCGAACCCGCTCGCGCCCGGCGGCCTGTTCCAGGCGCCCGTGACGGTCACCCGTGAGTACACCCAGCCGTTCACCGACGACTGGAACAACAACAAGTGCTCGCCGCAGTCGCTCGTCCCGGGTGGCGCCGACATCAACGCGTCGGTCACCAACCTGTTCGTGTCGCACAACCGGATGCACGACTTCGCCTACTACCTGGGCTTCACCGAGGCGAACTACAACATGCAGGTCGAGAACCTCGGCCGCGGTGGCACCTCGGGCGACCCGGAGATCGGCAACGCCCAGGCGGGCGCGCTGACCGGCGGCAACCCGTCGTACCTCGGTCGCGACAACGCCAACCAGATCTCGCTGCAGGACGGCGTGCCGGGGATCACCAACCAGTACCTGTTCCAGCCGATCGCAGGGGCGTTCTACAGCCCGTGCGCCGACGGAAGCCTCGACATGAGCATCGTCGGCCACGAGTACACCCACGCCATCAGCAACCGGATGATCGGTGGACCCGACGAGGGCATCACCTCCGAGCAGGGCGGCGCCATGGGTGAGTCGTGGGGCGACCTGACCGGCGCCGAGATCATGTTCAGCCACGGCTACGGCACCGGCACCAACCCGTGGGTCGTCGGCCCGTACGCGACCGGCAACGCGCGCGCCGGCATCCGCGACTACGCCATCAACAAGAACCCGCTCAACTACGGGGACTACGGGTTCGACTCCACCGGTGTCGAGGTCCACGCCGACGGCGAGATCTGGAACGGCACCATGTGGGAGGCCCGCCAGGCGCTGGTCGACAAGTACCAGAAGAAGTTCAAGTACGGGAACAAGGCACTGCAGCTCGCCTGTGCCAAGGCGTCCAAGGACGGCACCTCCTCGCCGCTCCCGGCACAGGTCTGCCCCGGCAACCGTCGCTGGATCCAGCTGATGTTCGACGCGTTCCTGCTCCAGCAGGGTGCGACGTCGATGCTGGACGCGCGTGACGCGTTCCTCGCCGCGGACAAGATGCGCTTCGGCAAGGCCAACCAGAAGACGCTCTACCAGGCGTTCGCGCGCCGGGGCATGGGCAAGAAGGCCAGCACCCCGACTGCGGACTCCGGCGACACCGTGCCGAGCTTCGCCAGCGCCAAGGGCAAGAACGCCAAGGTGACGTTCCTCGGCGCCGGCAAGGGCGAGCTGTTCGTGGGCGACTACGAGGCCCGCGCGACGCCGTACGGCGACCTCGACCCGAAGACGAAGAAGCTGAAGAGCACGCTCCTCTTCACGCCGGGCAAGTACCGGATGACGTACGTGTCGAGGACCAACGGCTTCCAGCGCTTCACGCTCAACGTCCCGAAGGGCAAGAAGACCGTCGTCAAGCGGATCAACTCCTACACCAACTTCGCCGCGGCGGCCGGTGGTGCCAAGGTGATCGGCTCGACTCCGGGGTCGCTCAATGCCGAGTCGTTGATCGACGGGACCGAGAACACGAACTGGGGCGGTGTCACCAACCAGAACGTCGACAAGTCGCACCCGTTCGTCGCGGTCGACCTGGCCGGCAAGAAGGCCGTGAAGATCAACCGCCTCCAGGTCAGCGCCATGCTCAACCCGGCGCCCGCCGAGCCGGAGGTCGTGCCGCTCGCGGCCGACCCCGACTCCGGGTCGCGGTTCACGGCGCTGCGCCGGTTCGCCCTCGAGGTGTGCGTCAAGAGCTGCACCTCGGGGTCGGCGAAGTGGAAGCGGGTCTACACCTCGAAGGCGAACGCGTTCCCGGCCATCGCACCGCGGCCGGTCGCCCCGAACCTGACCCTGCGGTCGTTCAAGCTCAAGAAGCCCGTGGTCGCCCTGGCGGTGCGCCTCGTGGTGCTGGAGAACCAGTGCACCGGCGCCCCGGCCTACGCGGGTGAGCAGGAGAACGACCCGACGGCGGACACCGACTGCGGTGCCGCCTCGGACCGCGGCACGATCGTGCACGCCGCCGAGCTGCAGGTCTACGGCAAGGTGCTGCGCGGCAAGCACCACCAGGGCTGACGCAGCCCTCGCACGGCGAACGCCCCGGTCACCTCGATGGTGACCGGGGCGTTCGGCATCAGCGGACGGGGACAGCCCGTGTCTCACCAGGTGGAGCGGGTACCGCCTCCCAGATCACGCTCGTCTTGATCTGCCCCCGCACGCCATCGCTAGGTTGGAGAAATGGTCGGACGCATCCCTGTCATGGACGTCATGCCTGTCGTCGACCTCGGCCGGCAGCCCGCGAAGGCCACCGTCGGCGAGCCGCTGCCGGTGAGCGCGCGGGTCTTCCGCGAGGGTCACGACAAGCTCGGCGCGGAGGTGGTGCTCACCGGACCCGACGGCGTACGACGCGATCCGGTACGGATGGTCAAGCACGCCGACGTGCCGGACCGCTACGACGCGTGGGTGACGCCCGACACGGAGGGCGCCTGGACCTTCGAGATCCTGGCCTGGTCCGACCCGATCGGCACGTGGCAGCACAACTCGAGCGTCAAGATCCCCGCGGGCGTCGACGTCGACCTGATGTTCACGGAGGGACGGATCCTCCTCGAGAAGGTCCTGGGCGGGCTGCCGCCGACGTCCGCCGACGCGAAGGTCGTGCAGGGCGCGCTCGAGGCCGCGACCGACGTCGGCCGGCCGCCCGAGGCGCGGCTGGCGGCGCTCCAGGACCACGGCCTGGTCGCGATCCTCGACCGGAACCCGATCCGGGAGCTGGTGACCACCGAGGGCCCCTACCCGGCGTACGCCGACCGGCAGCGCGCCCTCTACGGCAGCTGGTACGAGTTCTTCCCGCGCTCGGAGGGCGCGGTCAAGGGCCCGGACGGCCGCGTCGTCAGCGGCAACTTCCGCACCGCCGCGAAGCGGCTCGACGCCGTGGCCGAGATGGGCTTCGACGTCGTCTACCTGCCGCCGATCCACCCGATCGGCGAGGTCAACCGCAAGGGCCGCAACAACACCCTCGACCCGGAGCCCACGGACACCGGGTCGCCCTGGGCGATCGGCTCGAAGGACGGCGGTCACGACGCGATCCACCCCGACCTGGGCACCTTCGACGACTTCGACGCGTTCGTGGCGCGCGCCAACGGGCTCGGCCTCGAGGTCGCCCTCGACCTGGCGCTCCAAGCCGCCCCGGACCATCCCTGGGTCACGACGCATCCGGAGTTCTTCACCACCCGGGCCGACGGCACCATCGCCTACGCCGAGAACCCGCCGAAGAAGTACCAGGACATCTACCCGATGAACTTCGACAACGACCCGGTCGGGATCTGCCGCGAGGTCCTGCGCGTCGTCAAGCACTGGATGTCGCACGGGGTCCGGATCTTCCGCGTCGACAACCCGCACACCAAGCCGGTCGCGTTCTGGGAGTGGCTGCTCAAGGAGATCCGGCGCACCGACCCCGACGTGCTGTTCCTCTCCGAGGCGTTCACCCGGCCGCCGATGATGCACGCGCTCGGCGCCGTCGGCTTCCACCAGAGCTACACCTACTTCACCTGGCGGACGGCCAAGTGGGAGCTCGAGGACTACCTCCGCGAGGTGTCGCACGAGTCCGACCACACCATGCGGCCGAACTTCTTCGTCAACACCCCCGACATCCTGCACGCCTACCTCCAGTACGGCGGGCCCGCGGCGTTCAAGATCCGCGCCGTCATCGCGGCGATGGGCTCGCCGTCGTGGGGCGTGTACGCCGGCTACGAGCTGTTCGAGCACGTCGCGGTCAAGCCGGGCAGCGAGGAGTACCTCGACTCGGAGAAGTACCAGATCCGGATCCGCGACTGGGACGCCGCGGTGGCCGAGGGCCGGTCGCTGGCGCCGTACCTCACCCGGCTCAACGTGATCCGCCGCGCCCACCCGGCGCTGCGGCTGCTGCGCAACGTGACCATCCACTCCAGCGACGACGAGAACGTCCTGGTGTTCTCCAAGAGGCACGACACCGACGTGGTCATCGTGGTCGTCAACCTCGACCCGCACGGCGCGCGCGAGACCACGGTGCACCTGGACCTGCCTGCGCTCGGACTGAGCTCCGGCGACTCGTTCATGGTGCACGACGAGATCACCGGTGCCGAGTGGGGCTGGAGCCAGCACAACTACGTGCGGCTCGACCCCGGCGACGAACCGGCGCACATCCTGACGGTCAGGAGCCGCTGATGGCGACCGAGAGCTCGGCCGCCCCGTCAAGCGCAGTCTCGGAAGCCTTCCCCGACACCCCGGACGTGGCCGGCACCACGCCGGACTGGTTCAAGACCGCGGTGTTCTACGAGGTGATGGTCCGGTCGTTCCGCGACTCCAACGCCGACGGCACCGGCGACTTCAAGGGCCTGGTCGAGAAGCTCGACTACCTGGCCTGGCTCGGTGTCGACTGCCTGTGGATCCCGCCGTTCTTCACCTCGCCGCTGCGCGACGGCGGGTACGACGTCGCCGACTACACCGACATCCTCCCGGAGATCGGCACCGTCGAGGACTTCCACGAGCTCCTCGACGAGGCCCACAAGCGCGGGATCCGCGTGATCATCGACTTCGTCATGAACCACACGAGTGACCAGCACCCGTGGTTCCAGGCCAGTCGCGAGGACCCCGACGGCCCGTACGGCGACTTCTACGTCTGGTCCGACACCGACGAGAAGTACCAGGACGCGCGGATCATCTTCGTCGACACCGAGCCGTCCAACTGGACCTGGGACCCGCTGCGCCAGCAGTACTTCTGGCACCGGTTCTTCAGCCACCAGCCGGACCTGAACTTCGACAACCCCGCCGTCCACGACGCGATCCTGGACGCTGTCGACTTCTGGTTCGACATGGGCCTCGACGGGTTCCGCCTCGACGCCGTGCCCTACCTCTACGAGCGCGAGGGCACCAACGGCGAGAACCTCAAGGAGACGCACGAGTTCCTCAAGAAGGTGCGCACGCACGTCGACGAGAAGTACCCCGGCAAGATCCTGCTCGCGGAGGCGAACCAGTGGCCCGCGGACGTCGTCGACTACTTCGGCGACTTCGAGGCGGGTGGCGACGAGTGCCACATGTGCTTCCACTTCCCGGTGATGCCGCGCATCTTCATGGCGGTGCGACGCGAGTCGCGCTACCCGATCTCGGAGATCCTCGAGCAGACCCCGCCGATCCCGACCGGCTGCCAGTGGGGCATCTTCCTGCGCAACCACGACGAGCTCACCCTCGAGATGGTCAGCGACGAGGACCGCGACTACATGTGGTCGGAGTACGCCAAGGACCCGCGGATGAAGGCCAACATCGGGATCCGCCGGCGCCTGGCCCCGCTGCTCGACAACGACATCAACCGGATCGAGCTGTTCACCGCGCTGCTGCTCTCGCTGCCCGGCTCCCCCGTCCTCTACTACGGGGACGAGATCGGGATGGGCGACAACATCTGGCTCGGTGACCGTGACGGGGTGCGGACGCCGATGCAGTGGACGCCGGACCGCAACGCCGGGTTCTCCTCGGCCACCCCCGGCAAGCTGCACCTGCCGGCGATCCAGGACCCGGT
>Ga0075365_10001250_pt1 | contig 11256 bp, 9 predicted proteins | sample EndMetdeltDD1765_FD_71387 | JGI IMG/M metagenome (GOLD analysis project Ga0075365, IMG submission 71387) | Populus endosphere microbial communities from Tennessee, USA - Endosphere MetaG P. deltoides DD176-5 | ecosystem: Host-associated > Plants > Roots > Endosphere | place: USA: Tennessee... | reverse complement strand
AATATAGGTTTTGACGAGATCGTTCGCCTCGATGAGATTGGTCGCGCTCATGCGAATTCCACCTTCTCGGCCGAAACATGGGCGGATGGGCCCGGCGAGCCTGGCTCTTCCAGCGGATGGAAACAGGCGGTCGCCCGACCATCGGTACCAGAAAGCGTCGGCACCTGATTGTGGCAGACTTCGGACGAGTGGGCGCAGCGCGGCGCGAATGCGCAGCCGGCCGGCATGCGGCCCGCCTGCGGCACCGTGCCGGGGATCGGGATCAGCCGCTCGCGGCCGGCATCCAGTCGCGGGATCGCGTCGAACAGGCCGCGCGTATAGTGATGACGCGGCGCACGGAACAGCATTTCGGTGGAACACTGCTCGACGATGCGGCCGGCATACATGACGCAGACGCGCTCGCAGATCTGGCTGACGGCCCCGAGATCGTGGCTGATGAAGACGATCGCCATGCCGGTTTCCTGGCGCAGCGAAATCAGGAGATCGAGGATCTGAGCCTGGATGGTCGCGTCGAGCGCCGTGGTCGGCTCGTCGGCGATCAGCAGATCCGGCTTGCCAGCGAGTGCCATGGCAATCATCAGACGCTGGTTCTGGCCGCCGGAAAACTCGTGCGGATAGTTGTCGAAACGACGGACGGCATCCGGAATGCCGACGAGATCCATCAGCCGGATCGCTTCCGCGCGTGCCGTCGCGCCGCTTAGGCCCTGATGCAGGGAGACGGCCTCGGCAATCTGCCTTCCGGCACGCAGCACTGGATTGAGCGAGCTGGACGGATCCTGGAAGATCATCGCGATACGGCCGCCGCGAACATGTTCCAGCTTTTCGCGCGGCGCGCCGACGAGTTCTTCATCGCCGAGTTTCACCGAACCGGAAACCGAAGCCTTGCCCGGCAGAAGGCCAAGCGCCGCAAGCCATGTCACCGACTTGCCGCAACCGGATTCGCCGACAAGACCGACGGCCTCGCCCTTTTCGATCGTCAGATTGATCCCGTGCAGGACCGGAACGCCGCTGAAAGCGACCCCGAGATTGGAGATTTCGACCAACGGCATGAACCGTCTCCTTGTCTGGGTGGGCGCTTCACTGAAGCGGCGCCGAAAACGGGAAACGGGCCGAAGGTTTCCCTTCGGCCCGCCAATGCGGGGAGCTTAGCCCCAGTTGCCGGCGCGGAAGTCCATGGCGAAGGAGGCAGCAGCCTTCCACTTGGTCTTCTTCGACTTGGCGGTAAACACGGCGTTCTGATGGAGAACCGTGTAGGCCGGGTCGTCGCGTTCGCAGATCTGCAGCATGCGGGCGAAGGCTTCGCGGCGCTTCGCACGGTCGGTGCTGGTTTCCATGAAGTTGGAGAGGGTGTTCATCTCCTCGTTCGTCCACTCGCCGACCTGCTGCTGCTGGCCGTTCGGGCCGTGCTGAGCCACGATCGAGGAGACCGGGTCGGAGAAGTTGGCGGAGTTCGACCAGTCGCGAACGGCACGCGTCGGGGTCTTTTCGAGGATCTGCTGCCAGTTTTCCTTCATTTCGATCTGGACGTTCAGGCCAACCTGGTTCCACATCTCGACGAGGACCTGCGCGGTCGGGGTCTGGTTGGTGTAATAGTTGTTGAGCAGGCGATAGGGGATCGGATCGCCCTTGTAGCCGGCATCCTTCAGGAGCTTGCGGGCGAGTTCCGGGTTATATTCCGGAACCTTCCAGTCCTTGATCAGCATGTCGGCGTAGAAGTCCCACTGCAGACCAGCCGGAACTTTGGTACGGCCGGCCCAGAGCGAGTCGACGATTGCCTGGCGGTCGATCGCATGCGTGAAGGCGCGGCGAACAAGCGGGTTGGCAAGCTGCGGATGCGTCTTGTCGAAGACGGTCAGGCGATGGTTGGTGATCGTGCCGCCGAGAACTTCGAAACCGGCGTTCTTTTCGATGCCCTGGATCTGGTCCGGCGGGATGTCGGAAGCGAGGTCGTATTCGCCGGACAGCAGGCCGTTGATGCGGGAAGCAACTTCCGGAACTTCGACGAAACGGATGCGCTTCAGGGCCGGCAGGCCACCCCAATACTGGTCGTGGGATTCGTAGATCAGATAGGTGTCCGGCTTGAACTCGGCGACCTTGTACGGGCCGGTGGTGATCGGCTTGCGGGCCCAGTCGAGATAGCTCTTCGACTCATCCCAGGCGCGGCGGCTGGCGATCGCGCTGGCGACGGCCGAAAGACGGCCTTCCATGGTGACGTCGGACGAACCGTTGACGAAACGGACCGTGTACTTGTCGACGATCTCGACGCCGAGCAGGGCCGGCCAGAAGCGGCGGGCGACAGCCGGGATTTCGACAGGCAGTTCCTTGCTTTCACGGCCGAGCGGGTTCTTTTCGGTGACGAAAATCGTCTTGCCGGTGGACGGCTGGGTGTTGCCGAACATGCGCTCCTTGCTGAAGGAGAAGACGACGTCTTCGGCGGTCATTTCATCGCCGTTGTGGAACTTGACGCCTTGACGGAGCTTCAGTTCGACGATCTTGTCGTCGATACGGCGCCATTCGGTGGCGAGGCCCGGCGTCGCGGTCAGGTCGGACAGCCACTTCGTACCGATCAGGGTTTCCCAGAGCGACGAGTTGAAGATGCGGGTGCCGACATTCGACTGTTCGCGCAGCGTGTCGAGCGTGTTGGAGTTGGAGATCTTCTGAACGGCGACGGTGATCGACGGACGCTGGTCGGCCTGCGCGATCGAGAAGCGCGGCAGGATCAGCGAACCGGCAGCGGCGGCACCGAGGCCGAGCGTGCTGCGACGGGTGAAGTTGACCATGGATAGTCTCCTAGAGGGTTAAATTTGCGGGTTGAACTTGAGGCTTGGTTTTAGTGGTCGCGCACGGTCAGTCCCTGCGGACCGGAGCGATAGTGGGTCAGGGTTCGATCCGCATGGACGAGCCGCCAGGACAGCGCCTTCTGCGCGTAATCGCGCACCAGGCTCGCATAGGCTGGATCGTCGGCGAGGTTTTCGAACTCGTGCGGATCTTTCTCGAGGTCGAAGAAGAGCGGCGGCAGCGCAGCGAAATGTACGTATTTGTACTTCTCGTCCTGCACGACGCAGAGGCTCGAATTGTCCATGTCGAGGCCAAGTACGGCCTGCGGCTGCGAATAAAAAATGTCCCGGAAATCGTATTCGTAGTGAAGCTCGGTCCGCCAATCCGCCGGCCGGGTTCCTTTCAGGAAGGGCAAAAGCGACGCGCCGTCGCAGGCGCGGGGAATATCGCCGCCCAGCCAGTCGAGAATGGTCGGCATGACGTCGATGCTTTCGCTGAACGCGTCCTCGATCTCGCCGGCGCGCGGATTGTCGCGCGCATCCTTGATGACGAGCGGAATGCGGAAGCTCTCGTCGTTGTAACCGATCTTGCCAAGCAGATGGTGGTCGCCAAGCTGTTCGCCGTGGTCGCTGGTGAAGATCACCATCGTGTCGTCCCATTGGCCGGTCTCGTCGAGATAATCGAAGACGCGGCCGAGGCAGTCGTCCACTTCGGTGATCAGGCCGCAATAGGTGGCGCGCATCTGGCTCAGCTCCGCCTCGTCCATCGTCGAGCCGGAACCTTCAGCGCCGTGGAAGAACGAGCCGCGCTTGATACCGTCCACGTAGAACTTCATCAGCGGATGCTGTGCGCCTTCGGCCTCCGGGTTTTCGGCACGGATCGGCGCCGGCATGTCTTCAGGCTTGTACATCGCGTGATAAGGGGCTGAAGCCACGAAGGGCGGATGCGGACGATAATAACCGAGATGCAGGAAGAACGGTCGGCCCTGACGGCCCTTCAGATAGGTCAGTGCGCGTTCGGTGAAGAAGGTCGAGTCGGAATACTCCTTCGGGATGCGCGACGGCTTGCTGGTGGCGCCGGCAACCGCCTCTTCGCCTTCCGGCAGCCAGATATCCGGGTGGTGTTTAGGCAGCTTGAAACCCTGCTGCGCCACCCAGCCGAAATACCCTTCCATATTAGGCTCGAACGCGCCGACGGAGCGGAAACCGTCCATCAGGTCGCCGAGGCCGAGGAAGCGCGGATCGTTGACCGAAGTCGTGCGCGGATCCGGCGTCGTGGTCGTGTAGCCGATCAGGGCCGGATCGTAACCGACGGTGCGCAACGCCTTGCCGAGATTGAAATGGCGCTGGTCGAGCGGCACGGTGTTTTGCACCGCGCGGTGGTTCATCAGGTAAAGCCCGGTCAGCAGGCTGGCGCGCGCCGGACCGCAGGGAACGCAAGTCGTCACGTGATTGCGGAAGGTCACCCCTTCGCGGCAAATCCGATCCAGATTGGGCGTTTTCAGAAAGTCAGGCTTGCCGTCGGCACGCAGGATGTGCGGCATGAAATCTGCCCGCCACTGGTCTACGACGATAAGAAGAACGTTCTTTCTGGTCACGGAAAGCCCCCTGATTTGCGGGGGCTATTTGGCGATCCTGTGTATCAGTTCCGTGACGCAATCATTGCAGAAAGATGAAATTGAACACGTATGCATATTTCGCAATTTCGTGGTACAAATGTAATAAGCACGACACAAAATTCCGGCATGACGCACCGCCCGGTCATATTCCGCGGCCTGTCGCACAGCGGCATTTCCTATTGCTTTTAACGGAGTTTTCCATGTCTTCCCTTCCCGTGATCGGCGCGGCCATGCCACTTGATGGCCTCGAGATGCATCGCGACTGGCTGCTCGAGAAGCAGCGCGACCTCGAACTTCAGGACTTCACCACCGGCGAAGTGCTGAACGGCGACTGGACGCCGCTGGCCGAGCGGGCAAAGAAACTGCTCGACGGTTATACCGGTCGCCTCGGCATCCATGGTCCGTTCTGGGGCTTCACCATCGCTTCGATGGATCCGGATGTCCGCGCCGTCGTCGCCAAGCGCATGAAGCAGGGCCTCGAAGTCTGCGCGGCTATCGGCGCCACCCAGATGGTCGCCCACAGCCCCTATTCCACCTGGTCGTACAACAATTTCGACGACAACAAGGGCTCGCGCGAAAAGACCGTCGAATTCACGCATCTGACCATGCGCGATGCGGTCAAGCAGGCCGAAGACCTCGGCGTCGTTATCGTTCTGGAAAACATCGAGGATATCGATCAGCACGCGCGCGTGGCGCTTGCCGACAGCTTCAACTCGCCGGCCGTCGCCGTGTCGATCGACACCGGCCATGCGCATTATGCCCATGGCTCCACGGGCGCACCGCCGGTCGATTATTACGTCAAGGCCGCCGGCAACCGCCTGCAGCACGTTCACCTGCAGGATGCGGACGGTTACGCCGACCGCCACTGGACGCTCGGCGAAGGCAATATCCTCTGGCCTTCCGTCTTCCGCGCGCTTGCCGACGTCACCAGCAAGCCGCGCCTGATCGTCGAAATCCGCGACAAGGCCAAAATCCCGACTTCGGTCGATTATCTCGCTTCGCTCGGCCTCGGCCAGTAAGTCTCATTCACGATCGTGGCTCCGATATTCGGGGCCACGATTGATCATGCCGGACATTGGTTCATTCCGGGCACATGTCGCGCAAATGCGTCTGGGTGGCGAGAATATCGCCGATCATCATCTCGCGGGCGAGAACGGCATTGCGTTCCCGAAGCGCCGAGACGATCTGGAAATGATAGGAGGAAAAGGGGCGAACGACACCCTGTTCGAACTCCTTCTCCAGATAATTGGTCAGCATCCGCATATAGGAGCCGAACCGCAGCCAGAGCATCTCGATATGCTGCGGCAGCACTTCAGAACCCGAGAGTTCGTAAATGCCGAAATGGAATTCTTGGTTCTTGCGCAGCATGCCGTAGACATCGCCGGCCTTGCCCATGTCCTCGTGCTCCCGCGCCAGCGCTTCGGCACGATCGATGTCCTCGTCAGTCATGTGCGCGCAGGCAAGCTCGGTGGCGAGCCCTTCCAGGGCGATACGGGCCTGGCAGACGTCGTCCAGCCGCTTGCGCGATACGCTCGGTACGCGGGCCGAACCGTTATGGGCGATTTCCAGCCCGTTTTCGGCCGCAAGCCGTCGCAATGCTTCGCGCACCGGCATGTGGCTGGTGCCGAATTCGTTCGCCAGAGACGAAATGGTGATCGCCTGCGCCGGCGCAAACGATCCCCACATCAGCGCCCGGCGCAACTGTTCGTAGACAGTGTCCTGCACCGTTACACGCGATGTCACCTTCAACAGGCCGTTTTCCGCCATTTTGTCCTCTGGTTTACAAAAAACCACACAACCAGGCCTCGCATAAGAGACCTGTCACTTCAAGTCTTGGCCCAGCCGAGCGGGTGATCACACCTAGGTTTTCCCCCTTGATCAAATCCTTGGGCCGCAATACAACAACCAAAGTTTGATCAAATGCTCATGCGGGCTTTTCGAACATAGACCGGCGAATACGCTTTGTCACCTGCGGACTTGCCGTCGCAAAGTTGGAAACTGGGGAGATATTCGATGAATACGCACGTCACGGCAGGCGACAATATCGCCAAGGCCTTTCCGGTGGACGAAATCCGGCTGAAGTTTCCGGCGCTGCAGAAATACAAGGATTTCATCTTTCTTGAAAACGCCGGCGGCGCGCAGGTGCCCCAGGCCGTCGTCGATGCGGTCGCAGCCCATCTGGTCGATTGCAACGTGCAGCGCATGGCACCCTATCTGCACAGCCAGGGCGTCGACCGTTCGGTCGCAGCAGGCCGTGAGTCTGTAGGACTTCTGGTCAATGCCTACCGCCCGGAAGAGATTTCCTTCGGTCTCAATGCGACATCCTTCATCCGTCTCGTCAGCCTCGGCATTGCCAAGATGCTGCAGGAGCGCAACGAAATCATCGTCACCGACATGGACCACGATGCCGACATCGCCACCTGGCTGGCGCTGGAGGCCGACGGCGCCAAGATCGTCTGGTGGAAAATGCGCGAAGACGGCACGCTGCACACCGAAGACCTGAAGCCGCTCCTGAACGACAAGACCCGCCTCGTCGCCTGCACAGTCACCGCCCATTCGATCGGCACGATCGTCGATGTCGCGACCGTCGGCAAACTGGCCCATGCGGCCGGCGCTGAAGTCTTCCTCGACTGCGTCCATTACGGCCCGCATGGCTTGATCGACGTCCAGGCCTGGGATTGCGACTATCTCGTCTGCTCCGGCTACAAGAACTTCTCGCCGCATATGGGCTTCCTCTGGGGCCGCTACGAGGCGCTGGTCAAGCTGCCGACCTTCAAGGAAGACTTTATCCCGGACGTGCCGCCTTACAAGATCGAGGTCGGCACCTTCACCTATGAAAACGTCGCCGGCATGGATGCCGCCGTGCGCTATCTCGAAGATCTCGGCCGCCAGTTCTTGCCGGAAGGCGAACATTCCCGCCGCGATGCGCTCGTTTCCGCCATGAACGCTATCCGCGCCTACGAGCAGACGTTGTCGAAGAAGATGCTTTCCGTGCTGAAGAAGCATGGCGCGACGGTCTACGGCGTTTCCGACGAGGCGCAGGTGGAAAAGCGCGTGCCGACCATCTGCTTCAACATTCCGGGCGTCTCGCCACAGCACATCTGCGCCGAACTCGGCCGCAACAATATCGGCGCCCGCGACGGCCACATGTTCGCGCCGCGCCTGATGAAGCGCCTCGGTCTCACCATGGAAAGCGGCTGCATGCGCGTCTCCATGGTCCACTATAACAAGGTTGAAGAGGTCGATCGTTTCGATACGGTTCTCGGCGAGATTCTCGCCAAGGCGAAGTAAACAGAAGAGCTTCGCCCCTCGCTCGACGTCATCCTCGGCCTCGTGCCGAGGATCTAAGCCGCTTCAACAAATTGACGCGGACAGATGCTCGGGACGAGCCCGAGCATGACGACGAAGAAGTCGGCTCTTTTTATTTAATATGATGGTAACGGCGCCGGAAATAGACAAGCGCCTCGTCATCGTCACTGCCATGGGCAATTCCGACAACCCGGCAGAACAGAACATGATGCGTGCCGCTTTCGACTGCGCTCTCAACCTCGCAGTCGAAAGACACGATCGCATCCGTCAACCGTGGCGAACCCGTCGCGCCGACGAGCCAGTCGCCGACGGCAAAGCGATCTTCCTGCGGCGTCGAGCCGCCGAACAGCTTCGACATCGCCTCGTGGCCGGCCGCCAGCGTATTGACGCATAATACGCGGTTCTTTTCGAACATGCCGGCGACCGAGCTGGACCGGTTGAGGCAGACGAGCAGCGTCGGCGGTCGGTCGGTGACGCTGGAGACGGCTGATGCCGTAAAACCTGCCAGCCCGCCCGGACCGTCGGTCGTCACGATATGCACGGCAGCCGCAAGCCGCGCCATGCCGTCTCGGAAGGAAAGCCGCGTTGCCTCGACCTCGTCATGGATAGGATCGATGCTCATTCGACGCGTAACCCCGCCTTTTTCAGGAGCGGCATGACACGGTCGCAGAAGAACGGCAATTCGTAAGTGTAATTGACGAAGGACATGGCGATACCGGAATACCCCTGTTCGGCGATCGCCACTATATCCTCGACGATCTTTTCCGGCGTGCCGATCAGCGGATAACCACCTGCACCACCGGCAAACCGCTTGCGGTAGCGGTCATAGCTGTCCTTATCGTGCGACTGCGAGAATTCCTTCTTGCCGGCCATGTGCTGATCGACAGCCTCGTGATCGGCGAGCGTCACGGCATAACGCTGGTAATAATCCTCCGCCTCCTGCTGGCTCTCGCGGCAGACGACATGGCATACGGTATAGGCGCCGACATCGCGACCGAGCTTTTCCGCCCGGCCCTTGATGTCCTCGACATGTTTGCCGGCGTCGGCGATCTCGGTGAAAGTCGTGAACAGATATTCGCAATTCTTCGCCGCAAAATCCCTGCCCGGTCCGCCGAAGGCCGCGTTCATGGTGACCGGCCGAGGCGACTGCAGGCTGGCGGGGCGGCTTACCACATCCTTGAGCTTATAATAGCTGCCGTCATAATCGAACGGCGCATCCGAGACATAGGCGCGTTCCATGATCTCCAGCCATTCGGCCGCCTGATCGTAACCCTTCTCGACCAGCGGCGTGCCGAACATGGCGAATTCCTTGGGGTTCCAGCCGCAGACGATATTGAGGCCGGCACGGCCGCCGCTGATATGATCGACGGTCGCCAGCGCTTTCGCCGCATAGAGCGGATGCACCAGCGGCACATGCACGGTCATGAAAAGCCCGATCCGTTCGGTCACCGACGCCAGACCCGCCGCCCAGGTGAAAGTCTCGAACGACCATTCACGCACCCGGTTCTTGCCGCCGAAACCCTTCCAGCGGGCGATTGGCAGAAAGAAATCCAGCCCGCCGCGATCGGCGATCTGCACGGCGTTGAGATTATCCTCCCAGCGCGCCTGCCAGCGCTCCGGCACATCGGTGATCGCCAGCCCGCCATCCGCATTGGCGGAAAACACGCCGAGTTTGAGTTTGCTGGGACCTTTCAGCGGATGCTGCTTTATCATGCCGTTCCTCTCCTAATCGTCCGTCTGCGGGTGGGACGCATGGCCAACGCCTCCTCCAATTGTCGCCGGCGAACGGCGAGATAGGCCTCCTCCGCCGCAAACATGAAAAGCATCATGCGGTCCTGCACCATCAGCGGATCGTGCGCCAGAAATGCCTTGTGGATGCGCGAGAGCCCTTCGATATATTGTTCGGAGGTTGTCGCATTGGCGAACGTGCCGAGCCGAACCGATTGAAAATAATCAATGAACCGCACAATCGTCGCTGCCATATGAGCATTGTTCACCGCCTTCAGCCAGGCATTGCGAAAATCGACATTGGCGGCCAGCAAGGCTGAAATGTCGGTCGTGTCGAGCGCCTGCTCTATGCCGGTCATCGCCCAGGTAAGCTCTGCCTCGATCTCCGGCGTCATGTCGCGCGCTGCAGAAGCGGCTGCCCGTGGCTCAAGTTGCCGACGCACCTCGAACAGGCCTGATATATCCTCCAGCGATAATTCCCGAACGGCAAAACCGCGTGTCGTGCCGACCAGATACCCTTCCGCCACAAGCCGTAGCAGCGCCTCACGAGCCGGCATGCGGGAAATGCCGTGACTGGCTGCGATTTCCGTATCGACCAGACGGCCGGACGGCGAAATTTCGCTCCGCTGCAGCTTCAGCCGTAGGTCGGCGTAGATCGCGTCCACCAGATTGTCTGTCGGCTTCACCATCAAAATCTCCATGAAAACCGTATACTGTTTTAAGCATAAATCAAGTCATACTTGCTGATATGCGACAATTTTGGAGAACAATATCAATTTGCAGTATACGATTTAATCCGCTTGCGGAGCGCAGAATTTTAGGTCTAAACTATAATTTGCCGTGAGGCTCACACATCATATGGGCGGCTATGCGAAGGATTTTCCATGAGCGCCTCCGCCAGAAGTGTATTCGTTACGAACGGCCTATCGGGACGTTTGCTGCTATTCCTCACTTTATCGCTTTGATGTGCCGGAGGTACCCGGGCTGGACTTCATCTACTTCAATGCCGCGGACTTGCAGATTGGCCGCGAATTGGAGGATCCCATTCGCGCCTTCGATATCGTTAGCATTTCCTGCCTTGGAGCGCGTGCCAGACTATACACAGGCATTTTCCGCACCTCGACCGATGATGTCTGCAAATGGTTGGAAGCGGGCGTCAGCATCTGTCTATTGGCAAAGCGACACGACGTTTCTCGGCGCAAGCCTGGCGGCCGGCGCAGCGGCCGCACGCAACGCATAATTTATCGTCCTGGGAGTGAGATCGTGAAGGCTATCCAATATAATGAACACGGCCCGGCCGAGGTCATGAAATATATCGATCTGCCGGATCCGGTCGCCGAACCGGGACAGATCTGCGTCAGGCTGGAGGCCGCCAGTGTCACGCCTTTCGACTGGAAGCTCCGTGCTGGTTATCTGAAAAGCCATTTCACCCTGCCCATGCCGAGCGTCCCCGGACGCGATGGCGGCGGGACCGTACTTTCGGTCGGGGACGGTGTGACGCAGTTCAAACCCGGCGATCGCGTCGCCGTCATGGCCCGTTTCTTCGCTCAAGGCGGATATGCGGAAATGATCGCCGTCGATGCCGCGCGCGCCGTCAAAATTCCGGAAAACCTTTCGATTGTTGAGGCCGTTGCCTTGACCAATGCGAGCCTCAGTGCCTGGCTCTCCGTGCAGACCGCAGAGGTGAAATCAGGTGAAAAAGTGCTGGTGCATTCCGGCGCCGGCGCCGTTGGCGGCCTGCTCATCCAGCTTTGCCATCATCTCGGCGCTCAGGTGACGACCACTTGCCGCTCGACCAACCGGGATTATGTCCTCGGTCTGGG
>Ga0075365_10001249_pt1 | contig 11263 bp, 11 predicted proteins | sample EndMetdeltDD1765_FD_71387 | JGI IMG/M metagenome (GOLD analysis project Ga0075365, IMG submission 71387) | Populus endosphere microbial communities from Tennessee, USA - Endosphere MetaG P. deltoides DD176-5 | ecosystem: Host-associated > Plants > Roots > Endosphere | place: USA: Tennessee... | reverse complement strand
TGGTGAGGAAGTGGCGGGCGCGCATCACGTTGGAGGCGACGAAGCGCTGGCGGCCGGGGGCGGCCATGAAGCGGGCCGCCGCGGCGAGGGGCAGGCGGGAGCCCGTCGCGGCGGCCTCGCGGATGGCAGCCCGGGTGGTCTTGACGTGATGGGCGACGACGATCAGCGCGCCGGCGCGGTCGTCGAGCGAGGCCCGTATCAACGAGTCCTCCACCGAGTCGATCGGCTCGGTGAGCGCGGCCGCAACGGCACCGTCGGGATCTGCCTCGGCCAACGCGTCGTCGAGCGACGAGCGCGGCTCGTCGACATCCACCCTCGGAGCGTCGGATGCGTAGCGCCCGCCGTCGACCACGTGGAACACGGTGTACATCGCCAACCGCGCGGTGTGCTCGCCGGGATCGGCCGCCCACGCCCATCGCGCCGCGTTGGCGTAGGTCAGCGAGTGGGTGATGTCGAGCCAGTTGTAGCCGGTGATGTCGGGATGCTGCTCGTGGGCGAGGTCGTGACGCAGCATGCGCTCGCCGGCCGCGATCGCGACCGCATCGAGAACTCCCGGGACGCCGGAGCCTTCGTCCAGCGCGGCCATCGCGGCAGCGACGCCGGCAGCCTGATCCCGGCCGAGCAAGACCTCCACCAGACGATCTGGCCCGGCCCACCGCGCGTCGACCGGCCTGTCCCACCGCGACTCCAGCCGCGCGCCGTCGAGAGCGCGCAGGAATGGGCGCATGTACGGCAGCTTGTCCTCACGCGTGCTCCAGATGTGCATCAGCGAGAGGTGGCCAAGCAACTCGGGGGCGCGCTCCCAGCCGACGGCGTCGAGCATCTCGAACGCCTTCTGCGTGTAGATCGCGCCGTGCCCGAACGACAGGTGATGAGCGGTCGTCGGTCGGATCATCCACCGCGCGGCCTCATCACGCGGCAGCCCTTCGAGCAGAGCCCCGGTCAGCAGCGCGTCGGCGTCATCGGCGCGCTCGGCTTCGACGAGCGCGCAGTACTGATCGAACGCGCCCGACGAAGGTGGCGCGACCGGCCCCGCACGTGGTCGGATCGGGCGGCGCAGCTCGGACTCCGCCATCGCCGAGATCGCTTGTGCGACCGGCACCAGTCGGTCGTCGCCGGAGAAGTCGCCGACGGCCGTGATGCAATCCGCGGTCATTGCCAGCGCGTGCGTCCACCCGCCCTCGGTGCGTGGCGAGGTGCGACTGATCGCCTGCCAGATGACGTCGATCGGCTCCGCTCCCGCATGCATCATTCGCAGGCTGTCGCGTGCGATCTGGCCCTCGTAGTCCTCATCGATGCCGCGATCGAGGCTCGCCGACGCGGCCTTGCGCAATGCGTCCGGCGACGGCTGGGTGAAGGTGACGACGACGTCGTCGCCGTCGAGCGTCACGTCGTGGCGGGCGACCGCCTCCTCACCGAGGACACACGATCCGTCGGCGACGTTGAACTTCCAGTTGTGCCACTCGCACGTCAGCATCTCGCCATCGAGCGCACCGGTGACGAGGCCGTAGCCCTCGTGCGGGCAGGCGTTGTCGAGGGCGTGGAATCCCGTCGAGGTGCGCACCAGCACCAGGCGGTGGCCGTCGACTCGCACCAGCTTCATCGACCCGATCGCCATGTCCGATTGCTGGGCGACAACCGCCCGGCTCACCTGTTCTGCCATGTGTCGAGTCTGATCGCGAGCCGCGAATAAGTCAAGTCATCACTTTCTTTATTCGCGATTCCGTGCCGACGAGCACAGCCCCGATGAGGTCAGGGTGAACAAATGACAACCGTGTTGTGAGCCGACTCGGCCGCCGACAGAATCGACGGTCCGATGACGGCTCCCCGACGCTCCTCCGCACCGCGCCCGTGACCGCCATCCGCCTCCGGCGATGGCAGCGAACCGCCTTCGATCGCTTCACCGCCCTCGACGACGAGAACCCGAACTTCCTCGCCGTCGCGACTCCAGGTGCCGGCAAGACCACGTTCGCACTGACGTGTGCGCGCTGGTCGCTGGCGCAGGAGCGCCGGCGCCTGATCGTCGTCGCGCCGACCAGCCACCTCAAGGCGCAGTGGAGCCTGGCCGCGCATCGCCTCGGTTTGCAGCTCGATCCGGACTGGACGCCGACGGGTGGAATCGCCAAGGACGTGCACGGCATCGTCACCACCTTTCAGCAGGTGGCCACCGGCGACACGGCCAACGTGCTCAAGGGCATCAGCAACGACGCGTTCGTGATCCTCGACGAGCTGCATCACGCGGGCGACGAAAAGGCGTGGGGCGACGCCGTTCGTCTCGCCTTCGCCAACGCCCATCGGCGGTTGTGCTTGTCGGGTACGCCATTCCGCAGCGACACCGCCTCGATCCCCTTCGTGCGCTACGACGACGGCCAGGCATTCGCCGACTACGAGTACGGATACGGCGACGCGTTGCGCGACGGCGGCGTCGTCCGCCCGGTGTACTTCCCTCGCGTCGACGGCCACATGGAGTGGAGCGCGCCCGATGGCGCGGTGCTGAGCGCGTCGTTCCAGGACGAGTTGGGCCGCGACGGCGTGAGCCAACGGCTGCGCGCCGCGCTCAGCCTCGACGGCGAATGGCTGCCGCACGTGATCGAACAGGCCCACGAACGGCTGACGTACCTGCGCGACTCACACCCGCAGGCCGGTGGTCTCGTGATCGCGATGGACCAAGAGCACGCCCACGGCATCGCCCGGCTGATGCGCAGCCGCTTCGCCGTGAAGGCCGACGTCGTGGTCAGCGACGACCCGGGAGCATCGAAGAAGATCTCCGCCTTCGCCGAGTCCGACGAGCCGTGGTTGGTGTCGGTGCGGATGGTGTCGGAGGGCGTCGACATCCCCCGCCTACGGGTCGGCGTGTATGCCAGCACGGTCTCGACCGAGCTGTTCTTCCGCCAGGCCGTCGGTCGGTTCGTGCGCTGGCAGACCGGCCACGTCTCGCAGAAGGCGTTCGTCTACCTGCCCGACGACATGCGCCTGCGCACCCACGCGTTCCAGATCATGGAGTCGCGCCGCCACGTGCTGCGCCGCTTCCAACCGGGCGACGACGAGACCGTCGTCGAGACCGGCATCGCCGAGCGCGATGCACCGCTCGACGAGATCCAGGAGGAGCTGGGACCCGAACAGCTCTCGTTGTTCAGTGTGCTGTCGGCCGTCGCGACGGGCATGCAGATCCACGCGATCACGCCGTCAGGTGTCGCGATCCCGTTCGAGATGGGCACCGACGAGATGGATCTGCCCGAGGCGACGCACTATGACGACGAGAGCGAGTTCGCCGATCTCGACGGCGACGCGGACCTGGATCTCGATCTGGCCGAGATCCCGACCGACGCCGGATGGGCGCCTCAATCGGGCAGAAGCGTGTTCGAGATCAAGGCCGCGCTGCGTGAGTCGAACGCCAACCTGGCCAAGCGGCTGGTCGACATCACCGGGTGGAGCCACGCCCGCGTCAACGGCGAGATGAACCGGCTCGGCACCGTCGTTGCCGTGTCGAGCGCCACCACCGACCAGCTCGAGCGGCGCTTGCGCAAGTCGGAGGAATGGCTCGCACAACTCCGCAGACGCCGCCCATGATTCGCCTGTAGGGTTGGGCCATGCCGGTCACTGGTGAGCATCATCCAGCGTTCGAGGAGTACTGCGAAGCCATCTTCGAGCTCGAAGAAGACGATGTGGAGGTCATCCAGGCACGCATCGTCGAGCGCCTCGGGGTGAGCCGCCCGGCGGTGTCGGAGATGATCCGACGGCTCGAGCACGAGAAGCTGATCAACATCGATCACAACGCGATCCGCCTCAGCCCGAAGGGCGAATCCCTCGGCCAGCAGGTCGTCCGCCGGCATCGGCTGGCGGAGCGTTTCCTCACCGACATCCTCGGCCTGTCGTGGGCCGAAGCGCATCACGAAGCCGGTCGGTGGGAGCACGTGATGAGCACCAAGGTCGAAGTCGCGATGGACCGCCTGCTCGGCAGCCCCACCACCTGCCCGCACGGCAACCCGATCCCCGGCAGCCACTACGAGGCACCCGACTCGCGGCGCCTCGTCGACCTGACGGTGGGCGACCAGTTCACGGTCAGCCGCATCCCCGAAGAGCTCGAGTTCACGCCCGGGCTGCTCGATTTCCTCGAAGGCGCTTCGTTGCTGCCCGGCCGCGAAGGCACCGTCACCGCCAGCTCGCCCGACGGCACGATGACCGTCGAGATCGACGGCTCCCACGTCGGCGTCGGCGCGTTCGCCAGCGCTCGCATCCTCGTCACCGCCTGACCCGCCGATGCCACACCGAGCGTTTCGTGGTCGTGCCGCGCGCTGGGCCGCGGCCGCCGTCGCCGCGCTGACGATCGCCAGTTGTGCGAAGACGACGATCGACCCGTCCGTCACCACCGCGCCTGCGGTGCAGAGCACGACGACGCTGCCGACCGGTACACCGGCCGAGCTGCTTCCGAGGTTGTTGACCGAGGTCGGCAAGCTCTCCGACGCGATCGGCAACGCCGACCACAAGACCGAGCAGATGAACCTCGTCGACAACCTCTGGGACGCAGTGCGACCGGCGATCGCCGCCAACGACGGTGTGCTCGTGCTCACCTTCGATGCGACGATCCAGCTGTGCCAGACCGGCGTGAAGCTGAACCACCCGGCCGACGCCGACAAGTGCTTCCGCAACCTGACGACGCTGGCCGACTCGTACCTCGCCCAATACCCCTAGCAGCCGACGCTACGACGTCACATCACGTCGCGTCAGCAGGACGAGCGCTGCGGTCGCCGCGATCGCGGTGTACACGATGCCGGTCACGACGGCTCGCTGGAGGCTGAGGTCAGCCGTTCCGCCGCGGATCAGCGCGCCGAGCACCTGACCCGGGAAGACGCGCAGGCCTGTGCTCCACGACTGCGAGATGATGTTCTCGAACGGACCGGCCCAGGCGAAGCCGACGCCGAGCGCGAGCGGGGTCGAGCGGAAGATGATCGCCAGCGTCGTGCCGAAGATCGCCCACCCGGCGACGCCGGCGAGCACGGTGACGAAGTCGACGAGGCCACCCCGCAACCCGGCCGCCGAGAACCACACAGACGTGTCGATGTCCTTGCTCGGGGCGAGCAGCAACGACATGCCGAAGCTGAACACCTCGGCCAGCGCGACCGTCACGGCAGCGACCATCATCGTCGCGATCAACTTGCCGATCATCAGCCGCATCCGGTTCGGCGAGCGGAGCAGGAGCGCGCGGAACGTGCCCCCGGAGAACTCGCTCGCCATCAGCGCGATGATCGTCACGAACACGAAGAAGCCGACGAACGACGAACCGATCGCGAACGCCGATGTGCCACCGCGGTCGCTGGCGAGGCGGGCGAGGGTGATCGGTCCGCGTGACACGATCGGCCCACTGGTCTTGGCAGACGCGAAGAGCGCAAGGGTGGCCACCACGGCGAACACCAATGCGGCGCTGACCGTGATGACGATGGTGCGCCGGCGAACAAGGCGCATCAGCTCGGCACGAATGACTCGGTTCATCGTTCTCCTCCTTGAACCATCGACAGGTACTTGTCCTCCAACGTGGTGCGCAACGGGTTCAGCTCGACGAGCACGATCCCGGCGTCGAACGCGGCCCGGTTGACGAGGGCCGCGACCGCGTTCACATCGGCGCCGCTCTCCATCTCGACGACGAGTCGCGCGCCGTCGCGTCTGGTGCGCAAACCTCGACCGGCGAGCACGCCGCACAGCGTGTCGTCGTCGCGCGGGTCATGGGCGGCGATGGCGATGCCGTTGATGGTGCCGGCCAGGAGGTCACGCGTCGGGCCCTGGTACAGCGACCGACCGGTGTCGATCAGGATCAGCCAGTCGCAGATCTGCTCAAGCTCGCTGAGGTCGTGCGACGAGATCAACACGGTGCGATCGGCGCTGCCGAGCCCGCCGAGCAGCGTGCGCATCTCGTGCACACCCTGCGGATCGAGGCCGTTGCTCGGCTCGTCGAGGATCAACAGGTCGGGCCGGCCGATCAACGACGCGGCGATGCCGAGACGCTGCTTCATCCCGAGCGAGTAGTTGCGGTAGCGGTCGTCGCCACGGCCCTCGAGTCCGACCTCCTCGATCAGCGTCGGGATCTCCGCCGGATCGTGGCCACCGATCGTGGCGAACATGCTCAGGTTCTCGATGCCCGACAGTGACGGGTAGAACGCAGGGCTCTCGATCAGCGCGCCGACGCGACCGAGGTACGCAGCCGGGTCGTCGATCGAGTGCCCGAGAACGGATCCGGTGCCCGAGGTCGGTGCGACGAGCCCGAGGATCATCGCCATCGTGGTCGTCTTGCCGGCCCCGTTCGGTCCGACGAAGCCGGCGACGACGCCCCTGGGCACATCGAGGTCGAGGCCGTCCACCGCCATCCGTTCGCCGTAGCGCTTGGAGAGGCCCGAGACCGACAACGCCGAGCGTGTCGTGGCCGTGCGTTTCGTAGACGGTGCTGTTGTCGTTGTAGTCATGCCTCCACGGTCGCGCCAGATGCGCAGACCGTCGTCCGCCGCACGGAGGTCGCCGGCCTACGCCAGCGGGCGTAGGCGTGGCCCGCTCACGCCCGCCAGCCGGGACGCACGAGCCCGGTCTCGTACGCGAAAACGACGAGTTGGGCACGGTCGCGCGCACCGACTTTGATCATCGCCCGGCTGACGTGGGTCTTGGCGGTTGCCGGGCTCATGATCAGGCGCTGCGCGATCTCGTCGTTGTTGAGGCCCTCGCCGACGAGCTTGACGACATCGACCTCCCGATCGGTGAGGCCCCGGGTGTCGGCGGCCGCCGCCGGTGTCTTCGCGCGCGCGGCGAACTCCTCGATCAGCCGTCGCGTGACGCGCGGCGACAACAGCGCCTCGCCGGCAACCACCGCCCGAACGGCGCGCAGGAGCTCGGCCGGCTCGGTGTCCTTGACGAGGAAGCCGTTGGCGCCGATCCGTATCGCGCGGAACACGTACTCGTCGAGGTCGAACGTCGTCAGGATGATCACGCGCACATCGGCGAGGCGATCGTCCGCGGCGATGCGCCGCGTCGCCTCGAGGCCGTCGACACCGGGCATCCGTATGTCCATCAGCACGACATCCGGGCGCAGCTCCATCGCCAACCGGACGGCCTCCTCGCCATCCGACGCCTCGCCGACGACGGCGATGTCGTGCTGGGCGTCGAGCAGGGCACGGAAGCCGCCGCGCACCAGTGCTTGGTCGTCGGCGATGACGACGTTGATCATGCCGCGCCCGCCGGGAGATGCGCGCGCACTCGGAACCCACCGGAGGGGACAGGACCGGACTCGATCGTGCCGCCGAGTGCCGTCGCCCGTTCGCGCATCCCCGCCAGACCGCGCCCGGACGACATGGCCGAAACGTCGACGTGCGTGATCCCGTTGTCGACGACCTCGACCGTGATCCCGTCGCCATACATCAGCGACACCGTGGCCCGTGTTGCACCGGCATGGCGAGTCACGTTGGTGAGCGCCTCCTGGACGATGCGGTAGGCAGCCAGCTCGACGCCGGCGGACAGAGGCTCCGCCGCACCGCGGCGCTCCAGGCGCACGTCGAGCCCGCTCGGACGTACGCCGTCGACCAGCGCGTCGATGTCGGCCAGGCGAGGGGCCGGCAGCAGCGGTGCCTCGTCGCCGCGCCGGAGCACGTCGAGCGCACCGCGCAGCTCGTGCAACGCGTCGCGGCTGGCGGCTTTGATGTTGGCGAGCGCGGGCCGAGCCTGCTCCGGTTGGTCGTCGAGGAGATGAAGCGCCACACCGGCCTGCACGTTGATGAGTGAGATGTTGTGGGCGAGCACATCGTGCAGCTCTTGGGCGAGGCGCAACCGTTCGTCGCTGGCACGGCGCTGCTGCTCTTCGCGCTCGGCCCGCTGCCGGTCGACGATCTGCACCCGTCGAACCCTGATCAGCTCGGACACGGCGAGCACGACGGCCAGCCAGCCGGCGACGAGCGCGAGGTGCACGAGGCCGACGTTCTCGCGTCGCGGATCGACCAACGAGGCGACGAGGAAGCCCACGAACCCAGCGGCCGTGATCAGCCACGTCGACCGACGCAACCCGCGGATCACTGCGTACGCGAGCGCGACGATGACGCTGACGAAGATCGGGCCGTACGGGTAGCCGCGGCCCACGTACACATCGGCCGCGACCATCGTCGTCGCGAGCGCCGCGAGTGGCCACCGGTCGCGCACACCGAGCGCGAGCGGACCGAGCAGCACGAAGACCAGCGCGACGGCGTCGATTGCGCGCCGATCCGGTTGGTTGCTCGCCGCGCCGAACGAGCCGACGACCTGGAACACGGCGATCGCGAGTGCCGAGACTCGAACTGCCGTTGGCGACGGACGCTTCACGGCACCACGCTAGGCCGACCCTCGACCGGCGTCGTCGCCCCGTCGGCGTAATGCGGGCTACGCCGACGGACGTACGCCAGGGCTTTGCAACCGTCTGAAGTGCACGAACGACGTGTCGGTTCGCTCGACCGGCAAACGTAGAATCACGGGATGGCAATCACCCCGAAACTCACACCGCTGCAGCAGATCGAGGCCGACCGCCTCGCGAGGGCGGCTGAGAAGCCCAAGCGGGAGTTCTCCGAGGAGGAGAAGGCGTTGCGCAAGGATCGCGTCGCCAAGGCCAAAGATGCGCTGGCGCGCTCGGTCGGCGCCAAAGGCGAACATGTCGCGCCGGCTCGGGCCGCGCTCAAGTCCTACTTGCAGAAGCTCAACGACCCCAAGCAGCCCGACGAAGCGCAGTTCGAGACATTGATCCAGGCGCCGTTCACGGCCCCGCCGAAGAAGAAGACCAACGACCGGCGCTTCTGACCCACGGGCCGCGCGTCCTCGCGCGTCCTCGCGCTCAGACCGCCATGTTGCACGGCTCGGTCGACGGCGTCGGCGGGGTCCCCTCTTGGCCGTAGTTGACCTGTGCCGGAGCAGGCTGCGAGGACAACGACTCGACGAGCGCGGCATGTACCACGAGCCGTTGCAGGGTTGAGGCCTTGGGCGTACATGTGATGACCGTCAGCGTCGCCTTGTTCGGAACCGAAGCGGTCACGATGCTCGCGTTCGTCGGTTCGACGACGACCGTGCCATCGACTTGGTAGTAGTACACGCCGCCGAGCACCGTGTCGACCTCGATCACGTCGCCGACCGCGAGCAGATCGAGATCCCTGAGCAGCCCAGGTTCTTGGGTGCGATAGCCGACGACGACCGCGTTGCCGATCTGGCCCGGCGCCGACGTGGTGGAGAGGTGGCCGACGGCGGTTGCCATCTGCGCGGGCGAGCTCCCCGCGAGCACGAACGCCGTGATGTTGATCTTCGGGATCTTCATCGTCGCGATCCCCTGTCCCGGCTCGACCGTGCCGTACGTGGCCGGCGGCGTGGTCTCGACGGTTGATTCGACGTCCGTCGTCGGTTCGTCCTCCGTCGACGTGGTCGCCGGCTCGTCGGTGGTGGGGGGCGAGGTCGATTCCGTCGTCGGCGCGATTTCCGACGACGACGTCGTCGTCGAGGTGTCGACGATCGTCACCGGCGTACTCGCCGACGAGGCGGTGGCGACGTCATCAGCGTCATCGTCGTGGCGCAGCGCGACGACCGATCCGATCGCGAGGCCGACCAGCAACACGGCAGCGCCGGCGAGCCATCTCGGTCGTCTCGGTTGTGCTGGCTGGACGAACAGATCGCCGGATGGCGGCGGCTCGTCTGGCGTGTCACTCATGGCCCAGTACCTCTCCGCGTTGCTCGCGCGGATACGCGACCGGCCAACGCTCGTGCAACATTGTGCAACACGCGAGGTGTTCGACACTCGCACCATGCCGCCTCACGCAGCCGCGCGGACGACCGCGGCCGGTCAATCCGATTCGGGCAGGACGTCGGTGCGATCCGACAGGCCGGTGCCGGCTTCGCCGTAGTACATCTGGCCGACGCCGACCGGCGTCGGGCTGCGCGTCGGGTCGAGCTCGGCGTGGATGACGAGGCGCTGCTTCGACGTGAACTTGGGGGTGCACGTGATCAACGTCAAGGTGGCCTTGGTCGGATCCGAATCGGTCACGACGTGGTAGTCGCTCGGCTCGACGACCTCAGATCCAGTCATGACGTAGGTGTAGGCCCCGCCGAGGATCGTTTCGATCTGGATCGCGTCGCCGGGCTTCAACATGTCGAGGTCCCCGAACGGGGCGAGATGCGACGTGCGGTGGCCGGACAACGCGGCGTTTCCCAGCTGGCCGGGCACGACGGACTTGGGGAAGTGGCCGACACCGCGGTTCAACTCGTCCGTGCCGACGCAGGCGACGTAGTAGAAGTTGACGTCGATCGCCGGGATCGTGATCTTGCCGATGCCGTCGCCGCATTTGATTCGTCCGTAGTGCTGCACGACAGGCCGGGCGGGAACGGTCGTCGCTGTTGTCGTTGTTGTCGTCGTTGTCGTCGTCGTCGTTGTCTTCACCGTGGTCGGTGTGGTCGTGCTCGGATGACGCGCCGTGGAGGTCGGCGTCGTGGAGTGCAACGGCACGATCGACTCGGCGCCGGGCGCGCTGCCGCCACGTCGGATCGCCACAACAGACGCCAGCGCGACGACGATCAGGATCGCGGCCGCCGCCGGGAGCCATCGCGGGTGCGTTCGCCTCGGTGGCGGCGCGAACCACAGCGTGGCCGGTTCTTCCGGAGTGTCCGATCCGGCGCGCTCGACCAGTTCGCGGATCGCTCGATCGAGCGGATCGCCTGCCTGTGTGCCACTCGTTCTGTCATTCATGACGGAGAACCTCCCTGAGTTGCTCACGAGCACGGCCCAGCTGCTTGCGGACCGTGCCATCGCTGACACCCAACGTCTCGGCCACCTGCGCCGGACTCAGGTCGTGCCAGTACGTGAGGTAGATGACGGCACGTTGCTGACTACTCAGACGCGACAGCATTCGCCGCGCGTCTGCCGCCGGTTCGGATTCGGCTTGCTCGGCGCGGCCTCCGACGGCGAGCTGCTCGCGGCGCACCCGCCGAGACTGCGATCGGTGGAAGCTGGCCGCCGTGTTCGCCACGGCACGAAACCAGTAGGCGCGCACGTTGTCGACGCCCTCCAGCGACCCGCGATGCAGCGTCGCCAGTACCGCTTCGGAAACGATGTCGAACGCATCGTGCGGACCGACGAGCACGGTCGCGAAGTGCACGAGCTCGCCGACGTGGCGTCGGTAGAGGTCGTCCACGCGCTCGGTCACCATCACCCCACTGTGTCCCCGCCGACCCGGTGATCGGGTGACACCGCGACGGCGACAGCGTGAGGTGAGCCAGTAGCGTGCGG
>Ga0075365_10001248_pt1 | contig 11273 bp, 12 predicted proteins | sample EndMetdeltDD1765_FD_71387 | JGI IMG/M metagenome (GOLD analysis project Ga0075365, IMG submission 71387) | Populus endosphere microbial communities from Tennessee, USA - Endosphere MetaG P. deltoides DD176-5 | ecosystem: Host-associated > Plants > Roots > Endosphere | place: USA: Tennessee... | reverse complement strand
CACCAGCAGTACCTCGCGAAGAACCCGTTCGGCTACCGGTGCCACTCCAACACCGGCGTGAAGTTCCCGACCACCGCCTGACACGCCGCGAACCGCTTCACTTGTGCTCTCGCACGGGCTCAGACGAAGACAGTGACGTAGCTGAGGACCGCGAACAGCACCCCGATCACCCCGATCACCGCGGCAGCCCAGGCAAGCCTGGGCTGCCTGGTGCCCTTCGTCGCGGACCAACCGAGCAGGGCACCGCCTGCGGCGAGCGCGGGTGGGAAGCCGGTGAAGAATCCGGGCGCGAGGACGGTGCCGACGACGGAGAGTGCGAGTGCTACGGGCACGGCGCCTGCGCGCGGGATCATCCGCGGCAGCAGCAGCCCGAACACAAGGATGGCCGTCACCAGGGCGATCCCGGCGTACACCAGGAACATGCCGAGGCCGATGTCGGTCGGTTTCGAGGCGGTGGCGAAATCCAGGGCCGGGTAGGAGGCCGTGAAGAGGAAGACGACGAGGGCGACGGGCAGGCGCAACGCCAACGCGGCCGTCTGACGGTCGCGGGCAGGATCCACGGTCTGCGACAACTCGGCCGCCCCTCAAGTAGGTCGAGGCTAGGGGGTCGGGGACCTGCCGAACAGCCCTCTGGCCGCTGTCGTATCCAGCAGTCCCCGTTCGTGGAGAAGATGGACGTGGCCAGCGGGGCCACCGGTCACAGGAGGACGCATGCCCGAGTACCTCATCTACTTCAACCAGCAGTGGGTGCCGGACTACCCGGACGAGGACTGGCCCGAGATCGGCAGGGCGGCCAAGGCCGTGGTCGCGGAGATCCTGGAGGCGGGTGAGCTCGTCTACGCCCACGGCCTCGAGGAGGAGGTCGCCTTCGCCCACGCCGACTACGACCAGGGCGAGTCCATGGTGTCCGACGGGCCGTTCGCGGAGACCAAGGAGTGGCTCGGCGGCTTCACGCTCGTCGACGTCGCCGACGACGAGCGGGCCCGCTACTGGACGCAGCGGATCGCGGTCGGCTGCCGATGGCCGCAGGAGGTCCGCAGGTTCAAGGGTCCCGGGACGCGAGGTTCCTGACCCCGAGGACTGTCGGTGGTGGTGCCTAGGTTCGAGGCATGGCCATCGCACAGTTCCCCGGATTCGTCATCGACTGCCCGGACGCGCGCGTCCTGGCGGACTTCTACGGCGCCCTCCTCGACTGGGAGGTGAAGGGCGACGCCTCGTGGGCCGAGATCAGGCCCGCCGACGGCAGCAGCTGCATCTCGTTCCAGCAGGTCGCCGACTTCCGCGCGCCGGAGTGGCCCGGCCAGGACGTCCCCCAGCAGATGCACATCGACGTGGTCGTCGAGAGCTTCGAGGCGTCCGAGCAGGCCACCCTCGACCTCGGCGCGACCAAGCACGAGCACCAGCCCGGCACCGGCTTCCGGGTCTTCCTGGACCCGGCCGGTCACCCGTTCTGCCTCTGCCTGAGTTGAGCCGGACGGCGTCAGGGACAATGACGCCATGGCCGACCTGCCCCGCAAGGCCGCAGCGCGGACGGCGAAGCTCGCCGCGCTGCCGCTGGGGTACGCCGGGCGCACGGCGGTCGGGTTCGGCAGGCGGATGGGTGGCGCGTCCGCCGAGACCGTGATGACCGAGATCCAGCAGCGCACGGCCGAGCAGCTGTTCAGGACCCTGGGAGAGCTCAAGGGCGGCGCGATGAAGTTCGGCCAGGCGCTGTCCGTGCTCGAGGCCGCACTGCCGGACGAGCTCGCGGCGCCGTACCGCGACCAGCTCACGCGGCTGCAGGACTCGGCGCCGCCGATGCCGACGCAGACCGTCCGCGACCAGCTGACCAAGGACCTCGGCGGGGACTGGGCCGAGCGACTGGTGTGGCTCGATGGCGGACCGACCGCAGCGGCGTCGATCGGACAGGTCCACAAGGGACGCTGGGTCGACGGCCGCGACGTCGCCGTGAAGGTGCAGTACCCGGGAGCCGGAGAGGCCCTGATGTCCGACCTGCGCCAGATCGCCCGCCTCGCCAAGACGATCGGGCCCCTCGTGCCGGGCGTCGACATCAAGCCCCTGGTCGAGGAGGTCCAGGAGCGCGCCAAGGACGAGCTCGACTACGCCCTCGAGGGCGAGGCGCAGCGCGCGTTCGCCGAGGCGTTCCGCGACGACCCGGAGATCGTGATCCCGGACGTCGTCGAGGTCGGCACGTCCACCCTGGTGACCGAGTGGCTCGAGAGCCCGCACTCGCTGGCCCACGTGATCCGCGAGGGCACCCAGGAGGAGCGCGACCACTACGGCGAGCTGTTCGTGCGGTTCCTGTTCGCCGGGCCGGTGCGCACCGGGATGCTGCACGCCGACCCGCACCCGGGGAACTTCCGGGTGCTCCCGAACGACGACGGCTCGCCGGGTCGCCTCGGCGTGCTGGACTTCGGCGCGGTCGCCCGGCTCGAGAGCCGAGGCCTGCCCGAGGCGATGGGCCGGCTCATCCGGATCGCCGCCGACGCCGACCGTGACGGGCTCGAGGCCGGGCTCCGCGCCGAGGGGTTCATCAAGGACAAGGTGCGCATCGACCCCGACCTGCTCCTCGACTACCTGGCGCCGTTCATCGAGCCCACCAAGGTGGAGAGCTTCCAGTTCACCCGCGAGTGGATGCGTGAGCAGTTCCAGCGGATCAACAACCCCAGGGAACCCACCTACACGGTCGCGCTCAAGCTCAACCTGCCGCCGTCGTACCTGCTCATCCACCGCACCTGGCTGGGCGGGATCGGCGTGATGAGCCAGCTCGGCGCCGCGGCACCGTTCCACGCGATCCTCACCGAGTACCTCCCGGGCTACGCGGCCTGATGGGCGCGATCCGCACCGCCCGGCGGGTGGCCGTCGAGCTGGGCAGGACCGCCACCGACCGGGTACGCCGCCGCGCGGGTGCACCGCGGACCGCGGCCGACCTGGACGCCCAGACGCTGGGCCGGCTTCTCGGCAAGCAGGTCGACGCCGTGTCGCTGCTCGACGGCACGTCCGGCACGACGGACCGGGCCCGGCTCGCCGTCGAGGGCGCCGACCTGCCGGCATCGGTGTTCGTGAAGACGGCGGCCGTCGACGCCGGCACCCGGCTGTTCGGCGGGCTCGCCCGGCTCGGCGAGGTGGAGGTGGGCTTCTACCGCGAGGTGCGGCCGGGGCTCGACCTCGCGGCGCCGCAGCTGCTCGGCGCGACGTTCGACCGCAGCACGGGCCGGTTCGTCATCGTCCTGGAGGACCTGGCCGCCGCCGGCGCGACCTTCTGCGACACTCTGAGCCGGCTCACGACCGACCAGACGGCGTCCGTGCTCAGCACCCTCGCCCGGCTGCACGGAGGCACCGCGGCACGGATGCCGACCGCCGCGTGGCTGGGCACCAACTCCGGCGACGCGCTGCTCCCGCTCATCGGCGCCGGTCTGCCGAGGCTGGCTGCCAAGGTCGCCGAGCGCGACCCGGAGCTCGCCGCGTCGCCGGAGGCCGAGCGGCTCCTGCGCACCTACCGCCGGTGGGCGGCCAGCCTCGACACGGGCCCGCAGGCGGTGCTCCACGGCGACCCGCACCCCGGCAACGTCTACCTCCATGGCCAGGATTCGGAGCAGAGCGGAGCCGGACTGCTCGACTGGCAGGCCGTCCGGCGCGGGCACCCGCTGCGCGACGTGACCTACCACCTCGTGCTGGGCATGGCCGTGCCGGACCGTCGCGAGCACGAGCGCGCGCTGCTCGCGCACTACACCGCCGAGCTGGCTGCCCACGGCGGCCCGGCGATCGGCGCGGACGACGCCTGGGAGGCATACCGGCGGATGGCGGCGTACGCGTACGTCGCCGCGATGTTCACCTCCGGCCTCGGCGGGCTCCAGAACGCCGAGATCGCCGACGCCGGGCTGCGCCGGTCCACCGCCGCGTTGGACGACCTGGGGACGGCGTCGTTGCTCCTCTGACTACTGACCGACCGAGCCGTCGATCGACTCGCGGATCAGGTCGGCGTGGCCGAGGTGGCGCGCGTACTCCTCGATCATGTGGATCACGATCCAGCGCATGCTCAGAGGCTCCCCCGGCTTGCGCTTGCGGTGCCCGACGGCGATCGCGTCCAGGTCACCGACCTCCTGGAGGATCCGGCGAGCCTTGTCGACCTCGGCGTCGAAGAGCGTCCAGATCTCGTCGGGCTGCATCGAGGCGGCCACGGTCCACTCGGCGTCGTTGTCGGCCTTCCAGTCGAACGAGGCCCACGGCTCGCCCGGCGCCTGGCCACGGAAGACCTCGGTGAACCACCAGCTCTCGACCCACGCCAGGTGGGTGACCATGCCGCCGAGGGTCATCGTGGACGGCGCGAGGCGACGCTGCAGCTGCTCGGCGCCGAGACCGCCGGCCTTCGCGCGCAGGGTGTCGCGCATCCACTCGAGGAACCCGGTCAGCATGGTGAGCTCGTCGGCTACCTGCGGGATGTCGTAGCGCTTCATCGGGTTCGGTCCTCCTCGGGTGGTCGCGCGGTGACGCAGTAGGTGAAGCCCGCCGGACCGGTCAGCACGGTCCAGCCGCGGTCGTACCGGCGTCCGGCCGTCGCGCCGGCGGCGACCTGCCGGTCGACCTCGGCGTCGCGGTCGACGGCGCACCAGTCGAGATGCGCGCGGACGGTGGGCTCGTCCTGGTCGAGACGCTGCAGGAGCAGCTGGAGCGGGTAGCCGGGTGGTGGTGTCAGCCGGGCGAACTCGTTGTCCGGCTGGGGCGGCCGCGGGCTCCAACCGGTCAGCGCCTCCCAGAACGCGAACTCCTCGTCGTAGATCGACGGCCCGATGTCCAGGCACACCTGGTCGACCCGCGACCGGCCGGTCGGCCAGTCGGTCGCGGGCGGCACCTCGGACGCTCGGTGGGTGACGAAGCAGAAGGTGAAGCCGCCCGGCGAGGTCAGCGTCAGGTAGCCACCCAGGTCGGCCACGACGCGAGCCCCCAGCCCCACCGCCTCCTCGGCCGCCACGAAGGGGTCGTCGACGTGCAGGTCCAGGTGGACCCGGCTGGGGCCGGACCCGAGCCGCTGGACACGGAGGAAGTCGTCGCCGCGGGTCGGCAGCAGCGACACGAACTCACCGCCGTCGCCCCTGACGGCCGACCGCTGGTAGCCGGTGAGCCGCTCCCACAGGGCGAGGCCGTCCTCGTGCTCGTCCGGCGCGAGGTCGAGGAACGCGGTGACCCAGAACGGACTCACGTGGCCGCGCTGCGGGGCTCGGCGACGTCCACGGGGATGCTCATGCGCCGAGGCTAGTCACCAGACCCCGAACACGTCGCCGCCAATTCGCACGACGAACGCGGACACCACCACGATGAAGAACACGCGGACGAACCGCGCGCCGCGGGAGACCGCGACCCGCGCTCCGACGTACCCCCCGAGCAGGTTGGCCCCGCCCATGAGCAGCGCCACCTTCCAGAGCACGGCCCCCTGCGGGACGAAGACGACCAGCGCGCCGAGGTTGGTCGCCCAGTTGGCCATCCGGGCCTTCGCCGAGGCATCGAGGAACGAGTAGCCCAGCAGAGCGACCAGGGACAGGACCAGGAAGCTGCCGGTGCCCGGCCCCATCGCCCCGTCGTAGAAGCCGATCACGAACCCGACGCACATGGCGGTGGTCAGGTGCCGCCCTGGAGCGTGGCGCAGCACGGTCTCGGAGCCGAGGTCCGGCTTGAGCAGCACGTAGAGGCCGACCACCACGAGGACGACCAGGACGATCGGCTCGAACGCGTCCCGCGGCACCTGCGACGCGACCAGGGCGCCGAGGACCGCGCCGGTGAAGGCGAGCGCCATCAGCGGCAGCGCGGTGCGGAGGTCGGGCCGGACCCGGCGGTAGTACGTCACCGAGCTGACCGACGTGCCGCAGATGGACGCGAGCTTGTTGGTCGCCAGGATCTGCACGGGACTGGCGTTCGGCAGCCCCAGCAGCAGCGCGGGCAGCTGGATCAGCCCGCCCCCGCCGACCACGGCGTCGACGAACCCGGCGGCGACGGCGGCGAGCACCAGCAGTGCCAGCACGGTCCCCGTCAGGTCGTCCACCGGACTCACCCTAGGGAGGGTCACGAAAGGCCCCGGCCGGTGACGCATCCTAGGAGGCATGTCGCGCCTGGCCGTCCTGCTCCTGATGTCGCCCTTCGTGGTCCTCGGCTCGCCCACGGCGTACGCCGCCGACCTCACCTGTCACGGCGTGCCCGCGACGATCGTCGGTACCCCGGGAGGGACCGTCGAGGGGACAGGCGGCGACGACGTGGTCGTGACGGACGGCGCGTCCCTCACCAGGACCCTCGCCGGCGACGACCTGGTCTGCGTCACCGGCGTCGAGCAGGTCGGCATCGTGGTGAAGACCGGGAACGGCGACGACCTGGTCGACACCACCGCCGTCGCCTGGTCGGTGCACGTCGGCCTGGGGCCGGGCATCGACTCCTTCCTCGGCGGCTCCGGCGAGGACCGGGTCGACGTCGGCGGTGGCGAGGACGGATCGGAGACGATCTCGACCGGAGGCGGTGCCGACTTCGTCCAGACGGGGCGCAACGGTCAGCCCATGAACGAGGTTGTCGACACCGGCCCGGGTGCGGACCTCCTGACCCTGCGCGGTCTGCCGGGTACCGGCTCGTTCGCGGCCGGTGACGACCGCAAGGACCTCCTGCAGCTCACGGACCGCACCCGGGCGGCCTGGGTCGTGGACGACAAGGGCGGCGCGCTGGTCTCCGGCGCCGCCAGGATGCCGGCGACCGGGTTCGACTGGTTCGAGCTCGCCGGCCTGAGCTGGTCCTCGTTGAGGTTCATCGGCGGACCGGAGCCCGAGCGCGTCAACGTCTCGAAGCTACCGTCGCCGAACCCCGACGGACCCGTGCGGGTGTCCCTGGGTGGCGGCGGCGACCAGCTGACGGTCGGGCCGTTGCTCACCGGTCCCTACAACGGCGGGGCCGCCCGCGACGACCACCTCGAGATCATGGGCGACCCGCGCACGTCGTTGACCCGGGGCTCCGTGTCCGTGGACCTCGATGCGGGACTCTCCAGCGTCAACGGTGCCGTCTCGTCGAAGACCACCTCCTTCGCCCACGTCGTGCTCTCCGACTTCGACCGCAGCGTGGTCCAGGGCAACGCGGCGCGGAACTACGTGACGATCTTCGGCTGCCGGGCGACCGTGCACGGCGGTGCGAGCGGCGACATGGTCTTGTTCACCAGCACTCGCAGCCGGTGCGGGAACTCGTCCGAGAGCCAGTCCCTGACGGCGTACGGCGACGACGGCCCGGACTACCTGCTGGGCGGACCCGGTGACGACTTCCTGATGGGCGGACGGGGCAAGGACACCGTCAAGGGCCGTGGCGGCGCCGACATCTGCTCCGGCGAGAACGTCTCCAGCTGCTGATGCGGATCGTCTCCCTACTGCCGTCGACGACGGAGATCCTGTTCGCCATCGGCGCCGGTGACGACGTCGTCGGCGTCACCTTCGAGTGCGACACCCCAGCCGAGGCGCGAACGCGCACCATCGTGTCGACGTCGGCGATGCCCGAGGGCCTGACGCCGGCGGAGATCGACGCGTACGTCGTGGGAGCGGTGGCCCGCGGTGAGGACCTGTACCGCCTGGCCGAGGATGCGCTGCGGGACCTGGACGCCGACCTCGTCGTCACCCAGGACCTGTGCGCCGTCTGCGCGGTCGACGTGACGACCGTCGACGCCGCGCTCCAGCATCTCGGCTGTCGTGCGGAGGTGCTGACCGTCGACCCGCACACCCTCGACGAGGTGCTCGACTCCGTGCTCCTGCTCGGTAAGGCCACCGGCCACGACATCGAAGCGCAGGACCTCGTCGACGGCCTCCGTGAGCGGCTGGACGCGGTCCGAGCGCGGGTCGCCGGCCGGCCCCGGCCGCGGGTCGCCGTCCTGGAGTGGACCGACCCGCCGTACGCCCCCGGCCACTGGATCCCCGAGATGGTCGAGCTCGCCGGTGGCGAGAACGTGCTCGGTACGGCGGGTGCGAAGTCGGTCCGCATCGACTGGGACGACCTGCACGCCGCGCGGCCCGACGTGGTGGTGGTTGCCCCGTGCGGCTACGACCGCGACGGTGCCCAGGCACAGGCCGCCGCGATCACCGATCGGCTACCCGCCGGGGTGCGAGTCCTCGCAGTCGACGCCGACGGCCGGTGGGCCCGACCGGGACCGCGGCTCGTGGACGGCGTCGAGGAGCTAGCCGGCTTCCTTCGCCCGGCGTGACCTGAGGAAGCCGAAGACCCCGATCCCGACCCAGACGATGTTCAGGACCGCGGACGGCCACGCCCGGTAGTAGCCGCTGTTGACGATGAGCAGGGCTGCGCCGACGAGGTTCATGAGCTGGTAGCGGCGACTGGTCCCCTCGAGACTGCCGCGACTGACCAGCGCGAACGCGCCGATGAGCAGCGCCATGCCGAGCCAGCCGACGACGTTGACCAGGATCACGCTCACATTTCGCTCCCTGCGCCCTGTGTCAGGCGACGAATCGGATCGTCGTCCAGCCGCTCAGGCCGGCGAGGTTGACGTTGTCCTTCAGGTAGCGGGTCCTCAGCCGGACCGTCTTCCCGGCCAGGCCCTTGCCGCTCAACGAGGCGCGCGCTGTGCTGTGCCCGTCGAGCCTCACGCACCCGGTTCCCGCGAACGCGAACCACTTGGCACCCCGACGGATCTGTGCAGTGAAGTACACACACTTCCCCGACTTGTCACCGGGAATCGTGCGGGACTGCATCACCGCCGAGTCGCCGGTCCGGAACAGGTAGACACCGTCCTTCTTGCCCCGGCTGCCGCGCATCGAGTTCTTGAAGCCGACCTGGACGCCGAGGCACTTGTCGACCGATTCCGAGGCGTCGAAGCCGGGGGCTGCCAGCGACGTCGCCGAGATGCAGCCGCTGTTGTCCATCGGGACACGCGTGACGAGGACACCGTTGGCCGGGATCGTCCGGCGCAGCACGTTCTTCCGCACCTTCTTGGTATAGGCGTCGAACTGGACGATGCGTCCGGCGGGTCCACGGACGGTGACCGGGATCCCCTGGCCGGCGACCCCGTAGCGCGCGCCCAGAGTGATGGAGATCTTGGTGCGCTCCGTCGGGACGATCACCCTCAGCAGGGGCGGATCGGAGAAGGACTCGCCCTGTGAGAACACGAAGAGGTGATCTCCGACGAACGTCAATCCGTGCTTGACGACCGGGCCCGTGTAGTACTCGTTGATCATCTTGTTGTTGTCGAGGCGAAAGACCTGCACGTCGCCGCTTCCGGCACTGGCCGCCAGCCCGCTCGGGCTCATCGCCAGGTCCACGGCGTCGTCCACCGGTGCCGTCGTCCGAACGGCGAGCGTGCCGGCGTCGAACAGCTGGGTGTTGTCCCACCCCGCGGCCATGACGCTCCCACCGTCGGGACTGAACTCGAGTTCGGTGTACCAGAGGTCCGACCAGTCGCGGTCACGGACGGCGAGCTCGGTCAGGGTCGGCGCGGGTTCGGTGCCGACCTGGAACCGGATGATCGACTGGTAGTGGCCGTCGCGGTAGCCGGAGAACGACCAGCCGTAGATCTCGTTGGGCCGGGCCGGGGTCGAGAACAACGGAATCCAGCTCTCCGTGTCGAGCACGTGCGGGGTCACCGTGCCGTCACTCGGGTCCAGGGCGCCGATCGTCCCCTCGTCGTACCAGCCGTTCGAGTACCAGATGAGCCCGCCAGCCTCGGTGAGCTCGAACCCGCAGACGGACTCGCAGTCATCGAAGGTCTGGGCGACCTCCAGCGTGTCGGCGTCGATGGCATGGACAACCCCGTCGGCGCTGACCGCGTAGAGAGTTTGACCGTCATGGCTGAGGGTCATGCCGTACACCTGGCCGAGGCCGGTGACGGCGTCGACGACAGCACCAGTCAGGTCGAGTGCCAGGATGCCGTCGGCGTACTGGCCCTGGCTGACGTACAGCCGGCCGCGTGCGTCATCCGCGACAGTGTGCGAGATGCCGACGAGACCTGGAACAGCAGCCGCAGACGGAGAAGCGGCACGTGCCGTAGGGGGCCCACCGACGGTGCTCAGGGCAAGGGCGACGACGACGGCGCACACGAGACGGCGCATGGATTACCTTCCGATCTGACGACCGGGCGAGGATAAGTCCTCTAGTCCCCCACCCAGAACCCGCGGCCGCCGAACCAGTCGCCGTAGGCGTCGAACCCCGCGCCGCCGAAGCCCTGGCGGTACGACGAGCGCGAGCCGAGGTAAGAGCCGACGACCGCGGCGCCGAGGTCGTCGAGCTCCGGGGCGACGACGCGGCCCTCGACGCGGTCCGCCATCGAGTCGATGAACCTGGCCAGGCCGGGGTCGTCACCGAGCCGGAAGAACGTGGTCTGCGCGCCGAGCCGGCGGGAGTTGTCGAGCTCGCGCACGGCGTACGCCACCGTCAACGGGTGCGGCGGGTAGGCGAAGTAGACCTCGCCGTCGGGCTCGAGGTGCGAGGTCGGCTCGCCGTCGGTGACGATCAGCAGCACCGGCTGGGCGTTGGGGTGCTTGCGGAAGTGCCGGTTCGCGAGCAGCAGCGCGTGGTGCAGGTTGGTGCCCTTGTCCCACTTCGCGTCGAGCGCTGTGAGGTGCTCGATCTCCATGGTCTCCGCGTACCGGCCGAAGCCGATCAACTGGAGCGCGTCGCCCCGGAACCGCGACTTGATCAGCGTGTGCAGCGCGAGCGCGGTGCGCTTCATCGGCACCCAGCGACCGTCCATCGCCATCGAGAACGACGTGTCCACGAGCAGCGCGACGCAGGCCTGGGTGCGGTCCTCGGTCTCCTGGACCTCGACGTCCTCGATGCTGACGCGCGGACCCGACGGGTCCCCGGCCCGGCGGACGACGCCGTTGAGCACGGTGCGCGGCACGTGCCACGGCTCGGTGTCGCCGAACTCCCAGCTCCGCGTGGCCCCGGACAGGTCACCGGCGGCGCCCGCGCGACGCAGCTCGCGCGCACCCTGGCGCCCGGACATCTTCTCCGCGACGTCGCGCAGCAGCGCCTTGCCGAGCTGCCGCATCGCCTTGGGGGTGAGCCGCAGGTTGCCGTCGGTACCCCGCTGGAGGGTGCCGCTCTCGCGCAGCGCCTTCTCGAGCTCCTGCAGCGTCTTCGCGTCGACCGCCGCCTCGGTGCCGAGCTGCCGCGCCAGCTTGTCGAGGTCCACGTCGTCCATCCGCGCGCCGCCGTACGACTGGCTGAGCTGGTCCGCGAGGTCGTCGAGGTCGGCGAGGTCCTGGAAGACGCCGGTGCCGTCGCCGAGACCGAGACCTTCCTGGCCGTCC
>Ga0075365_10001247_pt1 | contig 11275 bp, 10 predicted proteins | sample EndMetdeltDD1765_FD_71387 | JGI IMG/M metagenome (GOLD analysis project Ga0075365, IMG submission 71387) | Populus endosphere microbial communities from Tennessee, USA - Endosphere MetaG P. deltoides DD176-5 | ecosystem: Host-associated > Plants > Roots > Endosphere | place: USA: Tennessee... | reverse complement strand
AGGTAAGTCTGGGTTGCTTGAGCTACTTGCGCTCAGCGATGTGTTCCACGGCCAAGGCTACGCTATTATCGACCCTCACGGTGACTTTGCCGTAAACAACCTGCGCTTCGTGCCGAGCTCACGCATTAACGACGTTGTGTACTTTAACCCAGCCGACACCGCCTTTCCAATGGGTTTTAACCCAATGGAAGTGCCAGACCCTGCGCTCAAAAACAACATTAGCTCCGAAATCATCGGCGTTATGAAACGCATGTTTGGCGATAGCTGGGGCCCTCGCTTGGAATACATCTTGCGCTACACGATTTTGGCGCTGCTTGATTACCCAGACACGACCATGCTCGACATCACGCGCATGCTGACCGACAAACGATTCCGCAAAGAAGTACTGGCACATGTCGAAGACGCCGTGGTACTGAACTTCTGGAACATCGAATTTGCGAGCTGGAACGACAAGTTCCAAGCCGAAGCAATCGCACCAGTGCTTAACAAGGTGGGTGCGTTTACCGCCAACCCAATTATTCGTAATATCATCGGCCAGCCAAAGTCTACCTTTAACATCCGTAAATTGATGGACGAGGGAAAAATCCTCATCGTTAACCTCAGTAAGGGCTTGCTTGGCGAAGACAACGCGTCTATCCTGGGCGCCTTTTTGGTTATTAAAATCCAGCTAGCAGCCATGAGCCGCGCGGACATTCCAAATGTCGACGACCGTCGTCCGTTCTACTTGTACGTGGATGAGTTCCAGAACTTTGCTACCGACTCTTTTGCCACCATCTTGTCTGAGGCGCGCAAATACGGCCTAAACCTCACCGTAGCTAACCAGTACGTCTCACAGATGCAAGATACCGTCCGCGACGCCGTATTTGGTAACGTGGGGACCATGATCACCATGCGCGTCAGCGCCGATGATGCGCCGATCCTTGGCAAGCCATTTGCGCCGCAGTTCATGCCAGAAGACATCATGCAGATGCACAACCGTCACTTTATTATCAGCATGGTTATTAAAGGGGAGAAGGTGCCTGCGTTCTCTGCAACCACGCTCACCCTGCCGCCAGCACAGACCGACTTCACACCGCAGATTATCGCCAACACGCGCGCACTTTACGCTAAACCGCGTGACGAAGTACAGGCAGCGATTCAGGCTAAAAACTCCGGCGCTCCCGTGAACGCTGCGCTCCCAACATCAACGAGCCTGCAAAAACTCCATCCTATCGATGCCGGCGCAAAGCCCGCCACTCCACAGCCTGTTGCTGACGCTAATTACGATGAAAATGGCGAACCGCTCTCTGCTTCAGCAAAGCGGCGCCGGCGCCGTAAACGCGCTGCAGAGCTGCTAAAAGACGGTAGCGTTCCTGCAGCACCACAACCTCCTCAGCCGCAGCAGCAAACCACCCCAAAGCCTAAGTCCGTTGATCGTCAGCCAGATCGTCCTGCAGCAGAACCAAAGCAGAGCAGGGAAGAGGCGCCCGCAAAACGAGCCGAACAGACCGAAGTCAAGCCTAAGAGTGACCGAAGCGCAAGGCCAAGGCGCGAACGAAATACGAACGCGAATCGTGAGCGTACGCCCAAGGTCGACAAGCCGGCCGAGCAAGCTGCGCCACGTCCAATTGAGCAAGAAATAAAGTTGCACTAAAAGCCAACAAGGCTAAAACAAAATTAGAACACCCGCAGGCAAACACGCTGCGGGTGTTCTAATTTTGAAAAACGCCAGAATGCATAGGCAAGCTTAAAAGCTCAGCTAAAAGCCCCAAGCAAAAAGAGGGAATAGACGTGCGCAGAGAAGCCCTAAATAAAATATGCGTGACACACCAAAAAACAGGCAAAGCAAAGACGCATAACCTATCACAAAATTGACCAATACCTTATGTCGCACAATATATCTTTTACGACATAGCATCTATTACCAAAAGATGGATGCACATACCTCGCCAATCAAGGTAAAAGTAGGGGCTACGGATATACAGGTCAACTTCCACTAAAAAGAACCGTGGCAAGTAATGCGTTTGACCTCTAATAACACCCACACAAATGCCACTATACTGACTACACATGCACCTGGGGTAAATGCGCGTATATTTGCATATTTTGCAGTCTAGTATGTTGTATAAGTTTTCCACAGCTAAGATTTGCAATTTTGTGGCTTTATCCCATAAATATTGTTTTTCACGCCCTACCCTCTACCTCACTCCCTCATTTCTATTTTTGCATTTTTGCTATTTTATATTTTTATATACATTTTTTAATGCTATAAACAAATACGAACACGCCGAACAAAAAACGAACTAGAAGAGGCGAGCGGAGTAGTCCTACTTATAAAATGCCTTGCCGGCAACACGGACGTCTACATACTCTGGCTTGATGTTTTTACTATCGAGCCACTTTATAGTTGCTATAATATCTTGGGCCTGCCCCAATGGGTCCCTGTCGGTATGGGTCTTAATAGTGTATCCCCTGCCCTCTAGCTTCAAATCAATCTCGCGCGTCGAGGCAGGAATAATAATATCAGTCACCTTTCCTTTGTCGCCGGCGTCAACGGCACCAACCATCTTTCCCAAAAAGGCAATAAGCCGGTTTGAGGCGATTTCGCCCCCGTTATCTGTTGGCGAGATACCCGACTGGTCACTCACTTTCACATACTGCCCACCAAAATAGTCGTACTCAAAAGCAACACCTTGGCCATCGACATAAAATGTCTTTCCGGCGCTATCCCAGCGCAAAATAGGTTTTCGGAACCCAAACACAAAGGCTTTTGAGCCACCGTACCAATTGCGGTCCACATCAATAGATTTAAGCTCTGGGTGCGCAACGGCGAGCTCCTCGGCAAACTGTTTACGATTCAGCGCAAAGCCAAAGCGCTCAAGCGGGTGCCTCGCAAAGTAATCGTCGACTGCGGCTACGTACTGTTGCTTATTCGCCGAAAGCCCCGTCTGTGAATATTCAACGCTGACCGTGCGCGTATAACTAGCAACAAAGTAGCCCAAAATGCCAATCAATACCAACAAAACGCCCAGAATACGCATAATGCGCTTCCTAAGCTGATGCAGCTCATGGACCTTCAGACGCTCTGTTTTGAGCTGTGACCGAGCCTCATTACTTGTGGTGACCTTTGGTGACGTCGTGCCCGTTAGCGTGCGGCTCCGCCTAAAGACGTAGCCGCTTGCATCACCGCTCGCGCCACGAGGCTGACGGATTGGCTCTTTCTTTTTGGTAAATTTGGGTAAAAATTTCATATTACTTTACGTGTGATTGTTCAAGAATAAGTGCGGCTGTATCGGCTGCTGCGTGTGGTTTGGCAAATGCACCAAGAGCCCGCCCCATGGCGTGGGCTTTTTCAGGAGACTCAAGCAATGTCTCGATGGCATGAAGCAATACAAGAGGGTTCTTTTTAAGCTCTTCTTCGTCGACTGTCAGCGCCGCGTGTGCTTCTTGATATACTTCGGCATTCTTGAGCTGATGGCCGCTTGTGAGGTACGGATTGGGCACCATAACCACTGGCTTTTCGAGCATTGCCAGCTCCTGCATGGCGGTGGCGCCTACACGACTCACCACAATATCCGCTGCGCCCATAACCGGCGCCATACCGGTCGAGATAAACGGCACGATTTCATAGTTAATATGCTCTGGTGCATGACGAGTCACCTCGTCATAAGCGCCAGTACCAGTAATATGAAAAATCGTCGCGCGCTCAACCAACTGCGGTGCGATGGTTGCGATTGCCTGATTAATAGTTTGGGCGCCCAATCCACCGCCTGTCACCACAATCAGTGGCTTACTGATATCGTGAAAACCAAGCTTAGCTTTTAGTTCTTGCTGACGCTTACTGTCGACAGGCGTAAAAGACGCATCAACAGGAATGCCGACATAATGAGTTATCTCTTTGGGATAAGGGTAATACTGCACTGGAGAGCCAGTGGCGATCGCCCTAGCCCAGCGTGAAAGGATACGGTTGGCAAGGCCTGGATGCGCATCGGAATCATGGATAACTAGAGGCACACCAAACACTTTTGCTGCCATGCCAAGTGGCACACATACAAAGCCGCCCTTGGTAAAGACAACATCCGGCTTAAAACGCGCCACAAGCCAAAGGCTTTGAAAAAACCCAGCCACCGTTTTAAATACGTCGCCAATATTCCGAAGTACAGTGGGAATATCAGTCAGCTGGCGCCACATCGAAATTTTATGGTATCGACGAAACTTGCCAGCGTGGATTTTTTTGACGCGCACCGGCATACCGGCATGGCTCAAAATCGCCTCGGCCTGTGCGCCAAACTTAGCGTCCGTCACAAAACACACCTCTAGGTCAGAAGAGCGATCCCTAAGGGCGTGCAGTACGGCTAGCACCGGTGTCACGTGTCCGCCCGACCCGCCGCCGGCTGCGATAATCTTCATACGCGCTTCCTCCCCCTTGATTGGGTGTATTAGTTCTCTGATGAATAGTATACCTCGATACGTTCAATCCCAGGCCAAGTGCAGCCATAATAAACAGCAAACTCGTACCGCCAAAGCTCAGAAACGGTAACGTAATACCTGTAAGCGGAAAAATGCCCAGCATCGCCCCAATGTTCACAATGGTATGGGTAAAAATCCAACCAAACACGCCAGCCACTAGTAGTTTATGGTAATTGTTTGCTGCCATGTCCATTACTTTAAGCAGTCGCATAAAGAGCGCTGCAAAAATACCCAGCACGGCAACTGTGCCCAAAAAGCCGAACTTCTCGGCAAAGATTGCAAAAATTGAGTCGTTAGCGGCCTCTGGTAAATACCCGAAAGCTTGGATACTTCGCCCCAATCCCTTCCCTGTTATACCACCACTGCCAACAGCGATTAGCGCTTGGTTAATGTGGTACCCTGCGCCGCTCGCATCGTCGGCGGCGCCGTTAAAAAACGTGCCGATGCGCTCAAGTCGGTGCGGCGACGTCACAATCAGCAGCAACCCAGCGCCAAGCACTACAAGCAGCGCCATACCAAAGTATTTTTTGCTCAGGCCGGCAACATACAGCATCGTCACGGCAATACCAAAAAAGGTTATACCCGTACCAAGGTCTTTTTGCAGCACGATTACCACCAGGCTAATTGCTGCCATAACAATGCCAAGCGGAATAAGTGTTTCGTTGCGGTCGTTTAGCTTGTTTTCGCTCATGCGCTTAGCCAAAAACCCAGCAAGAAAGATAAGTAATGCAAACTTCACAATTTCCGCAGGCTGTAGCGATACAAACCCAAGGTTTATCCAACGACAGGCGCCGTTTGTGCACAGGCTGATTGCCGTACCTTTTAAGATAATCGGCACCAAACAAAGCGCCAGTCCGCCAATAAGTAGTTTGTTTTGATACTTCTTCCACCAACCAAGCGGCACAAGCGATGCCGCCACAAAAGCCATCACACCCACTGCCAAATATGCCACCTGCCGATACATAAAGTGGTTCTGGTCCAAAGTGTAGCCGGCCGAGTTAATACGGGCCGTCAGTGCTGGACTGATAGAATAAATCACCACCAGGCCAAGCAACATCAAAATACTCATAAACAAAACGATCATAAAATCGCCTCGGTGCTTACGAATAATTTCTGCTGGTGCCCCAACCCGCGCCGCACGCATACTAGTGGATGTACCCTCCGGCGAGCGCCAGCATCAAGCCCAACGCGCTACATACTTGGCCAATCACCCAAAAACGCATGGTCACTTTTACCTCTGGCCAGCCCACCGCCTCTAGGTGGTGATGTACTGGTGCAGACAGAAAAATTTTGCGATGGAAGATTTTTTTACTGAGGATTTGGATAAGACTAGAGCCGGCTTCAGCGACAAAAACTAAACCAATAATTGGTAAAAGGAACAAGGTATCGGTTAGCATTGCCACAACACCTAGCGCCGTGCCAAGGGCGAATGATCCAACGTCGCCCATAAAGAACCGCGCCGGGTAAATATTAAACCAAACATAGCTAAGCAGCACGCCCACCACCGTAAAACAAAAACCAGCAATACCAAAATTGCCCTGCAGCATCGCAATCACCCCAAATGCGCCATACGCGGTGCTCAAAAGTCCGCCAGCCAAGCCATCGAGGCCATCGCTAATATTAACCGCGTTGCCAGTGCTCACAACGACCAAAATAAAGAGTGGGATCAGCAGCAACCCTAGATGGAAATCGCCCACAAAAGGTACATACACCGTGCTATAGCCCAACTTATAATAGAAGAACCATGCCGCCGCAGCCGCTACCAGTGTAATCATGGCGAACTTAATTGGCGCGCGCAGACCTTTAATTCCCCCACCACTGCCCCGGATGTTAATAATGTCATCAAGCAGCCCCACGATACCACCGCCAATCAACGCTGCAAGTGGCAGCCATGTCTGCTGACGATCAAAGTTAAAGATAAGCGTGACAACAGAGATAGCAACCACCATAATCATACCCGCCATAGTTGGAATATTGCGACGATGCTTTTTAGCATGAAGCTTGGTAAAGATCTTCAGCGCCTCACCTGTCGTGGATTCAGTTCGTGGCTTTTTCCAAAATCGATAGCGATACGCAAAATACGTATAGATTGGCGTCAAAATCATGGCGACCAAAAATGCCAAAAAGCTGAGGCCAAAAACAGTGGTAGCTTCGTGTGTAAATTCTGTAATTGTTGTCATTTCTTATTCCTTTATTGCGTTGGTTGCACCTTTAGATAATCAAGAAGCCAATTAGAAATGTTGGCAAAAATTGGTGCCGCCGCTTCGCCGCCCGCATACACACTACTGCTTAGCTTGGCGTCCATTACTCGTACCATTATGACATATCGGGGGTCAGAATTGCTATTACCGCCAAAGCCCAGGTAGCTACCCACGGCGTTGTCATCGCTATACTTGCCCGTCTTGGGGTCAATAATCTGGGCGGTGCCCGTCTTGCCCGCTACATAAAACCCAGCACGGTCGGCGCCCTTAATGCTTAGTTGGCGCGCCTGGTGCATCATATCATTGAGCTCTTTGGTGACATCAGGGCTGACAACATCGTTTTTAAGCGTTTGCGGGGTTGTTTTGGTAACACTGCCGTCATCTTGCAAATACCCGCCCACAAGGTGCGGCTTATAATACGTGCCACCATTCACCATAGCCGAGAATGCGCCCGCCACCTGAATCATGGTAGTGTCCATGCCCTGACCAAAGGTCATGTTTGCATATCGCACATTATCGCCGTCACCATTATTTGGGCCGACTAGCTCGCCAGCTAGTTCGCCGCTCTGCTCGATGCCGGTCTTTTTACCAAATAAGTAGTGGTCGCTAAAGTAGCCGAATAATTTTTCGCGACCCTGCTTGTTGAGGTTGCCGCCGCCCAGCTGATTAAGCACAAATACCACGCCGGTGTTCAGCGAGTATTCAAATACTTCCATCATGTTACGAGTGCCGTTAACATTTTGGAGCACGTTTTTGATTTCAGCATCGTCCACTTTCACCCTACCGGTGTTATTAAACGTTGTGTCGGGCTTTACGACGCCTTCGTTCAGGCCGGCAGCCATAGTAAATGTTTTGATAACCGAGCCGGCTTCGTATGGGCTGCTAACCACCGAGTTGGTAAAAGCACTGTAGTCGGTCACTTCGTAGTATTTAGATGGATCGTATGTCGGAAGGTTTGCCATAGCCAACACTGCGCCTGTTTTGGGGTCCATTACAACCACGCTTCCGTGCTTGGCCTTTACTTTATCCAGACCCTCCTTGAGCGCTTGCTCGACGTAGCTCTGCACGTTGCGGTCTAGCGTTAATACGATGTTTTTACCGTCCTGGGCCGGCTCCTGCACATTATTATCGCCAACAGACAGCGGAATACCATGCACATCGGTTACGGCTTTTAGCAAACCAGCTTTGCCTGACAGGTCCTGATTAAGAAACTGCTCAATGCCATACTGCCCTTGCCCATCGCCGTTAACGTAACCCAGCACCTGCGCGGCGAGTTGACCCTCCGGATATACCCGCTTGTCTTGCTCTTTCATGCCGATGCCCGGTAGATTTTGTTTTTCTAATAAATCAGCTTGTTTTTGGCTGATCTGCTTGGCCAGTACGGTGTATTGCAGATTCTTATTGTTAAGCGCATCTTCAAAGCCATCCACGGTGTTGCCGCCGGCAATTTGGCGCAGAGCACCCGCCGTTTTTGAAACGTCGCTTACATAGCGTGGGTCGGCGTAAACTGTATAGCTCGATTCGTTCATCGCCAAAGGCGCCAGCTCATTGTTGCCGGCCTGAGCATAAATTTGGCCACGCTGCGCGGGCAGCGTAAATTTACTGGTGTGTTCCTTCATGGCCTCTGCTTCGTAGTAGCTATGCTGTACTACCTGAAGGTAAAAAAGCCGAATCACAAAAATCGCTCCTACGGCTATCATCAGCCATACGAGCATCTGCGAGCGGTTTTGGGTGGTGCGGAATGACGGGCTCATGGTTGCTTTTTACTGGCGCAGAATACGGACATATTAGGTCAGTCGCTTGTTTAGTTTTGGGCGTAGTTGGTCTCTGTCGGCTTGGTCATAGCCTTGGCGACGTCGCTATTCTTAACGCGCTCAAGAGCCTGCAGACGCGCTGACTCTACCTCGAGGTCACGCTTTTCTGTTACCAATTTTTCTTGCTTGTTTTTAAGATCATTAATCTGATATCCGTAGGCACTGGTTTTGGTGATTTGTGTTAAATAAATCAAACCAAGGATACAGAGCATTATAGCAATAAGAACCGTGTGACTAATAGGACCCAAGCCGCTAGTCAGCTGGTGACGAACCGTGTTTTGATTACGGCGCCAGGTGCGTTCGGTGCGACTGCTTGGGATATTAATGACGAGTGTTGATGGCTGCGACATGGTTCTTTTTGTTTTTTATTTTTGCGTTTTTGATTTTGGTGGGAGCGCTCTTATTTTTAGAGCGCTCCCTTTTGGGTCAGATACTTATTTGTTGGTCTGCTTTACAGCAACTTTGTAAGTATATGAGGTACCGGTAATTTTGATTCCCATTACGTTGGCACCCTTTCTGTTTTTATTTTCACTGCGACTCGCAGCTTTGCACTGCGGGAACGCGGATTGTGAACATCGTTAGTGGCACCACTGATTGGTTGCTTGGTGAGTACGGTAAGCTCGGCTTCGTAGCCGGCGTGGGACTGTTCTTTGAAGTAGCGTTTTACCAATCGGTCTTCGAGGCTATGAAAGCTGATCACCCCTACCCTGCCCCCTGGCTTTAAAAGCTTTGGAAGCAACGGCAGTGTTTTTTCAACTTGCCCTAGCTCATCGTTGAGTGCGATGCGAATAGCCTGAAAAGTACGCGTGGCTGGATGGACTTTTGTCCAGGTGCCACGATAGGCTTTTTTGACAACTTCCGCGAGATCATCGGTGGTATGGAGCGGACGGTTTGCGACTATTTCGCGAGCAATGCGTGAAGCCTTTGGCTCCTCGCCGTAATCGCGAAGAATGCGCGTTAGTTCGGTTTCATTCGAACTATTAACCAAATCGGCAGCGGTTTGCTGCTGATTCCGATCCATCCGCATATCAAGCGGACCTGGTCGAAGAATGCTAAATCCTCGATCAGCGTTGTCTAATTGTGGTGACGACACACCCAGGTCGATGAGAATCATATCAAACTGCCTCCCTGCTTTGCACAATTCTTCGGCAGCCGAGCTAAAGTCACTTTTGATTATAGTGGCCCCAGCTTCTGCCAAATCCTGCACATGCTGGATAGCAAAATCATCTCTATCAACCAACGTCGCGAGATTCGCGGCGCCAATACTGCCTATGACCTTTCGAGCATGACCTCCGTAGCCAGCGGTCAAATCAAGGTATGTTTCACCTTTCTTTGGACTGAGGCTCTTTAGCACGTCGTCGAGTAACACAGGTATGTGGAGTTGTTGTGGTGGTGTTTTTTTCGGAGAACTCATCTGGCAATCTTCTTTATGTGTCTATAGTAGCATAGTAAAAAAAGATTATCAGATGAGCTCCGCTTGAGGTCACCTATTCCGATAGCTAGCGTTTTTGTTTTTTGAAATGTTTTTGTTTTTGTGGTTAATGGAGTTGTTGTGATGTACATTCTATTTCTAGAATGTTAAAAGTGTTTTCCATTAAGAAGTTTTGAGAGACTTATGTGTGAGGTGGAGTTTTTTTGGGAGGTGTTTGAATAACCAAGGTGCGAGGGCTTATTAAGGTGGTTAGCCCCAAGGTCCCACCCACTAGCTACCGAATAGTTGACCTCAAGAGAGGGTGTATACTCGGTTGATGCCTATTTGTTAATGTGCGAGTGGTTACCGAAACAGACTATTTGTCGCCAGCGATGATGCGCCAATAGCGCCCTGCGCGGACTGCGACAATAGCTTTGTCTATGCCTGCATAATCTAGCAAATGTTGCTCGATGGTTATGCGGCCCTGCTTTTGATCCAGGCCTGCTTCGGTCTTACCGGATCGAAACTGTACGTTTAAGTCTGCTACCTTTTCATCCAGGATACTTCCCTTCAGTTCGGGTTCGACTAATTCGTCCCACACTTGTTTTGGATACACGTGTAGGTAGTTTCGAAAGCCGCGGCTAATGACTACCCCGCTAGCAAATTCTTCGCGGAGCTCACTTGGAATTGTCAATCGACGCTTCTCGTCGAGCTTCCTCTCGAAATAATCTACTGTGGCCATGGATTGTTGATTGTTTTTTGTGCAGTGGTTTTTGTTGTTCTTGTGCGGATGGTTACCCACCGCTACCCACTGACCATAGTCTACTACCCACAATTACCCACTGCAAGTGTTTTCTATGTTGGCAGTACGCATGCACCCCTTCCTTTTCCACAGTTCTGTGGAAAGATATTGGGCCACCCCTGTCAAAATAAAACGCAGCCCTGTGTATAACTTTGGGCTGCGCTTAGACTGACTGCTCTTGTTGGATCCTACTTGTTCTGTAAGTAGTTAATCAACGCCGTATCGTAACGGGTCGACACCTGGATAACAAGCCATCCAATAAGTACAAAGGCGTTTGCAAGAAGCGACACGACAAGGATAGAATTACGCACGTCTTCGTTCAGCTGATGCACGACAACGTCGGGGGCAAAAGCCTTGGCTACTACGTTCTTTTCTTTTGTGGTGGTGTTTTGTTTTGCATTCATGATAGTCTTACATTAGCATAAGCATTATTATATGTCAATAATATGGCATGCTAATTTTAATATAACTATAGTTATATTCTAATAATTGTTATTAAAATAGCCCCACCACTTGGTCGGACCATTTTAATATCTTTATCTACTAACTATTTTTGAGATGATGCAATAAAGTTATTTGCCTTGAGCCAACCGTCAAC
>Ga0075365_10001246_pt1 | contig 11285 bp, 8 predicted proteins | sample EndMetdeltDD1765_FD_71387 | JGI IMG/M metagenome (GOLD analysis project Ga0075365, IMG submission 71387) | Populus endosphere microbial communities from Tennessee, USA - Endosphere MetaG P. deltoides DD176-5 | ecosystem: Host-associated > Plants > Roots > Endosphere | place: USA: Tennessee... | reverse complement strand
CCGCTGTCGCTGGGCATCGAGACCATGGGCGGCGTGATGACCAAGATGATCACGAAGAACACCACGATCCCGACGAAGTTCGCGCAGACCTTCTCCACGGCCGAAGACAACCAGCCGGCCGTGACCATCAAGGTGTTCCAGGGCGAACGCGACATTGCCTCGGGCAACAAGCTGCTCGGCGAGTTCAACCTCGAGGGCATTCCGCCGGCATCGCGCGGCACGCCGCAGATCGAGGTGAGCTTCGACATCGACGCCAACGGCATCCTGCACGTGGGCGCCAAGGACAAGGGCACCGGCAAGGAAAACAAGATCACCATCAAGGCCAACTCGGGCCTCTCGGAAGACGAGATCCAGAAGATGGTGAAGGACGCCGAACTCAACGCGGCCGACGACAAGAAGAAGCTCGAGATCGTGCAGGCCCGCAACCAGGGCGAAGCCATGGTGCACAGCGTGAAGAAGTCGCTCGGCGAACACGGCGCGAGCCTGGACGCCGGCGAGAAGGAAAAGATCGAAGCCGCGATCAAGGACCTCGAAGAAGCCCTGAAGGGCGAGGACAAGGCCTCGATCGAGGAAAAGACCAACACGCTGATGACCGCAAGCCAGAAGCTCGGCGAAAAGATGTATGCCGATGCGCAGGCCGCAGCAGGCGCCGCCGGCGGCCCGGGTGCCGCTGCTGGCCCGGAAGCTGCAAGCGCCCCGGCCGATGACAACGTGGTCGACGCCGAAGTCAAGGAAGTCAAGAAAGGCTGACCTTCAGCCCTTCGAACAAGGCTGGATCACCTGATCGGGTGGTCCAGCCTTTCTCGCTTCAAGTTACGGCTTCCCGCCCGCCCCGACCGAATCAGCCATGGCCACAAAACGCGACTACTACGAGACCCTCGGCGTTCCCAAGAACGCGAGCGAGGAGGAAATCAAGAAGGCTTATCGCAAGCTTGCGATGAAGCACCACCCGGACCGCAACCACGGCGACACCAGCAAGGACGCCGAGGCCAAGTTCAAGGAGGTCAAGGAAGCCTACGAAATGCTGTCCGACGGGCAGAAGCGCGCGGCCTACGACCAGTACGGCCACGCCGGCGTCGACCCGAACATGCGCGGCGGCCCCGGCGCCGACGGCTTCGGCGGCTTTGCCGAGGCCTTTGGCGACATCTTCGGCGACGTGTTCGGCGGCGGCCGCGGCCGCACCAGCGGCGGCCGCCAGGTGTTCCGCGGCAGCGACCTGAGCTATGCCATGGAAGTCACGCTGGAAGAAGCGGCCGACGGCAAGGAAGCGCAGATCCGCATCCCGAGCTGGGACGACTGCGGCACCTGCCACGGCTCCGGCGCCAAGCCCGGTACCAAGCCCATTACCTGCACAACGTGTCACGGTGCTGGAGCAGTGCAGATGCGCCAGGGCTTTTTCAGCGTGCAACAGACCTGCCCCACTTGCCACGGCAGCGGCAAGATCATTCCCGAGCCCTGCACGGTGTGCCATGGCCAGGGAAAGATCAAGAACAACAAGACGCTCGAGGTCAAGATCCCGGCCGGCATCGACGACGGCATGCGCATTCGCAGCACCGGCAACGGCGAACCGGGCACCAATGGCGGGCCGCCCGGCGACCTGTACATCGAGATCCGACTCAAGAAGCACGAGCTGTTCGAGCGCGACGGCGACGACCTGCATTGCGTGGTGCCCGTCAGCATGACCACGGCAGCGCTGGGCGGCGAGATCAGCGTGCCCACGCTCAAGGGTGCCGCGGCCATCGACATTCCCGACGGCACCCAGAGCGGCAAGCAGTTCCGCCTGCGCGGCAAGGGCATCAAGGGCGTGCGCTCGAGCTATCCGGGCGACCTGTACTGCCACGTGCGCGTCGAAACGCCGGTCAAGCTCACCGAGCACCAGCGCAAGCTGCTGAAGGAGCTCGACGACTCCCTCAAGAAGGGCGGCGACAAGCACAGCCCGACCGACAAGGGATGGTTCGACAAAGCCAAGGAATTCTTCAGCTGACTCGGCTGACGAGAGGCACCCGAATGCGGCAGGCGCACTTCGCTGCGCCCTGCTGCCTCGCCTTCTGCCCGGCGCTCTTCAGCGGCCGGCGCACCGATTCCCCAGATTTTTCAAGCAGTTAGAAGCGGCCGCACGGCGCGGCTTCGGTGCTGCTCGCCTTCGCGCACGCGAACGGTGCCTGCCGACCTTGTTCGGTGCGCGCACCATGCCGCCCCCTCCTCAGAACCACGCTGACCGCGCCTTGGCGCGCTTTCCCACGCTCACATGCGCGACACGCCCATCAAAAGATGGCGCGGGGATTGCTTTTATATTTTTTTCGATTGAGCAATAAACCCAAACAGCATGCGGCGCGTTATTGGTTATGTAACAGCTTTGAGCCGCTCGATGCTCTTTAGGAGGTGCGTTCGCCGGAAAAGATGCAATGACTGCATATGCCGATCGCCATAGGTATTTTCACTGGGCGAAGGGGTCGCGCGAAGTTCGATTGCCGAACCCTGAAATTTAGCTGGAATTGCCAAATGGTGCGGGTTTTTCTCAGGAACTTTACTCGGCACTGTGGTTCTGATTTAACAAAGAATTTCCCGGGTGCACTCTTTGCTTTATGCTGTTTGTGAAGATGTGATTAAGGGAGTTTTCCACGGCTTGCAGCCATGGGCGGGGCACACCTTTAAAAAGTTGCGACGCGTTGGGGCTGCAGGCCTTCGGGGCCGATAAACCCGCAGACCTGATGGAGGCGTGACCATGGATGTGATCAGCAACTTTGCCGCCCGTTACGAGCGCACCCGCGAGGAGGTCCTGTCGCTGCAGGACTACCTGGATATTTGCAAACGCGATCCCACGGCGTATGCCACTGCTTCCGAGCGGATGCTCAAGGCCATCGGCGAACCCGAGCTGGTCGACACGCGCAACGATTCCCGGCTGTCGCGAATCTTCGCGAACAAGGTCATCAAGATCTACCCGGCGTTCAAGGAGTTCTACGGCATGGAGGACGCCATCGAGCAGGTGGTGTCGTACTTCAGGCATGCCGCCCAGGGGCTCGAGGAGAAGAAGCAGATCCTCTACCTGCTCGGTCCCGTCGGCGGCGGCAAGAGCTCGATCGCCGAGCGCCTGAAGCAGCTCATGGAGCACGTGCCGTTCTATGCCATCCAGGGTTCGCCGGTCAACGAAACGCCGCTGGGCCTGTTCGACGCCGTCGAGGATGGTGAGATCCTCGAGAAGGAATACGGCATTCCCATCCGCTATCTCAACCGCATTCTTTCGCCCTGGGCCGTCAAGCGGCTCGAGGAGTACGGCGGCGACATCCGCCAGTTCAAGGTCGTCAAGCGCTACCCCTCGGTGCTGCGGCAGATCGCAGTTGCCAAGACCGAGCCGGGCGACGAGAACAACCAGGACATTTCTTCGCTGGTCGGCAAGATCGACATCCGCAAGCTCGAGACCTATGCCCAGGACGATCCCGACGCCTACGCCTATTCGGGTGGCCTGTGCCTGGCCAACCAGGGCCTGCTGGAGTTCGTGGAAATGTTCAAGGCGCCCATCAAGGTGCTGCACCCGCTGCTCACGGCCACGCAGGAGGGCAACTTCAAGGGCACCGAGGGCTTCGGCGCCATTCCGTTCGACGGCATCGTGCTGGCGCACAGCAACGAGAGCGAATGGAAGGCCTTCCGCAACAACAAGAACAACGAGGCTTTCCTCGACCGGATCTACATCGTCAAGGTGCCCTACTGCTTGCGCGCCTCGGAAGAAATCAAGATCTACGAGAAGCTGGTGCGCAACTCCTCGCTCGCCAAGGCGCCATGCGCGCCCGGCACGCTGCGCATGATGGCCCAGCTCTCGGTGCTCACGCGCCTGAAGGAGCCCGAGAACTCCAGCATCTACAGCAAGCTGCAGGTGTACGACGGCGAGAACCTCAAGGACACCGACCCGAAGGCCAAGTCGATCCAGGAATACCGCGACTACGCCGGTGTCGACGAAGGCATGAGCGGCGTCTCCACGCGCTTTGCCTTCAAGATCATCTCGAAGGTGTTCAACTTCGACAGCTCCGAGGTGGCCGCCAACCCGGTGCACCTGATGTACGTGCTCGAGCAGCAGATCGAGCGCGAGCAGTTTCCGCCGGAAACCGAGCAGAAGTACATCAGCTACATCAAGGAGCTGCTGGCGCCGCGCTATGCCGAGTTCATCGGCAAGGAGATCCAGACCGCCTACCTCGAGAGCTACAGCGAATACGGCCAGAACATCTTCGATCGCTACGTGACCTACGCCGACTACTGGATCCAGGACCAGGAGTTCCGCGACGTGGACACCGGCGAAGTGTTCGACCGCGCCTCGCTCAACGCCGAACTCGAGAAGATCGAGCGGCCCGCGGGCATCGGCAATCCGAAGGACTTCCGCAACGAGATCGTCAACTTCGTGCTGCGCGCGCGCGCCGGCAACGCCGGGCGCAACCCCGCCTGGACCAGCTACGAGAAGCTGCGCGCGGTCATCGAGAAGAAGATGTTCTCCAACACCGAGGAACTCCTTCCGGTGATCAGTTTCAACACCAAGAGCAGTGCCGACGAGCAGAAGAAGCACGAGGACTTCGTGACCCGCATGGTCGAGAAGGGCTATACGGCCAAGCAGGTCCGGCTGCTCTGCGAGTGGTACCTCCGGGTGCGCAAGAGTTCATAGCGACAGTTCATAGCGGCGAGGCACAGGCTTCGCCCCCTTTTTTGCAAGGAGCTTTGACATCATCGTGGCCATCCTGCAGCAGATCATCGACCGCCGGCTTTCGGGCAAGAACAAGTCCATTGGCAACCGTGAGCGCTTTCTCCGGCGCTACAAGGGGCAGATCCAGGAGGCCGTGCGGCGCGCGGTCAGCGGGCGCAACATCCGCGAACTGGAGCAAGGCGAAGATGTCACCCTGCCGCGCCACGACGTGTCCGAGCCCGTGTTCGGCCATGCGCGCGGCGGAGACCGCGAATACGTGCACCCCGGCAACCAGGAATACCTGAAGGGCGACCGCATCGCGCGGCCCGAAGGGCAGGCCGGCGGCGGCTCGGGCAGCGGCGAGGCCGGGGACGGCGGCGAGGGCGAAGACGACTTCGTGTTCCGCCTCACGCGCGAAGAATTCATGCGCGTCTTCTTCGACGACCTCGCGCTGCCGCACCTCATCCGCACGCAGATCGCCGAGGTGCCCGAATGGAAGAGCCATCGGGCGGGCTTCACGAGCGACGGCTCACCCAACAACCTGCACGTGGTGCGCTCGATGCGCGGCGCCCTCGCCCGGCGCATTGCACTGGGCGGCGAGCCGCGCAAGGAACTGAAGCGCCTCGAAGCCCACTTGCTGAACCTGAAGTCGCACCCGCAGGCGGCGCAGGGCCTGATCAAGAACGAGATCCGCGAAACCGAAGAGCAGATCGACGAGATCCGCCGCACCATGCGGCATGTGCCCTACATCGACCCCATCGACCTGCGCTACCGCAACCGCGTGAAGACCCCCGTGCCCAGCGCCAAGGCCGTGATGTTCTGCCTCATGGACGTATCGGGATCGATGGACGAGGCGCGCAAGGACATGGCCAAGCGCTTCTTCATGCTGCTGTACATGTTCCTCACGCGCCACTACGAGAGGATCGACCTCGTGTTCCTGCGTCACCACACGCAGGCGCAGGAAGTGACCGAGGAAGAGTTCTTCCACGCCACGGAAACCGGCGGTACCGTGGTGTCGAGCGCGCTGGTCCTCATGGACGAGATCATCAAGGCGCGCTACCCGAGCGGCGAATGGAACGTCTACGGTGCGCAGGCCAGCGACGGCGACAACTGGCACCAGGACAGCGGCCGATGCCGCGAACTGCTGGTGGACAGCATCCTGCCCGTGGTGCGCTACTACGCCTATGTGCAGGTCGCGGAAACCGAGCAGAACCTGTGGCAGGAATACATGCAGCTCGAAGGCATACAGCCCAACTTCGCGATGCGCAAGGTGTCTGACGCGCGGGATATCTACCCCGTGTTCCGCGACCTCTTCAAGAAGGAAGGAGTGCCCGCATGACTTCCGAGCACCCTCCCCTCGAACGCCTGGAGCGCCTGCCCAGCCCTTCGGACTGGACCTTCGACCTCATCGAGACCTACCACACCGAGATTGCGAAAACGGCCAGGGGCTTCGGGCTCGACGTGTATCCGAATCAGCTCGAGGTGATCACCGCCGAGCAGATGATGGACGCCTATGCCAGCGTCGGCATGCCCATGATCTACCGGCACTGGTCGTACGGCAAGCAGTTCATCGCCACCGAAAAGAACTATCGCCGCGGCCACATGGGGCTGGCCTACGAGATCGTCATCAACTCCGACCCGTGCATTGCCTACCTGATGGAAGAAAACACCATGGCCATGCAGGCCCTGGTGATCGCCCATGCGGCCTACGGCCACAACAGCTTCTTCAAGGGCAACTACCTGTTCCGGATGTGGACCGACGCGTCCTCGATCATCGACTACCTCGTCTATGCGCGGCACTACATCGCCGAATGCGAGGAGCGCCACGGGCTCGACGCGGTGGAGCAATTGCTTGATTCGTGCCACGCACTCATGAACTACGGCGTCGACCGCTATCGCCGTCCGCAGAAGCGCTCGCTGGCAAGGGAAGGCGCGCAGCGCGCCGAACGCGAGCGCCACATGCAGCAGCAGGTCAATGACCTTTGGCGCACCCTGCCCCGCAAGAGCGAGCAGGCCGCGGAGTCCGACCCGTCCCGCCGCTTTCCGTCGGAACCGCAGGAGAACCTGCTCTATTTCTTCGAGAAGAATGCCGCGCTGCTGGAGCCCTGGCAACGCGAAGTGGTGCGCATCGTGCGCAAGATCGCGCAGTATTTCTATCCGCAGCGCCAGACGCAGGTCATGAACGAAGGCTGGGCCACCTTCTGGCACTACACCCTGCTGAACACCATGTACGACCGCGGCCAGCTTGCCGACGGCTTCATGATGGAATGGCTCAGCTCGCACACCGGCGTGATCTTTCAGCCGCCCGTCGGACATCGCGCCTACAGCGGCATCAACCCCTATGCGCTGGGCTTCTCGATGTTCACCGAGCTGCGGCGCATCTGCCAGAACCCGACCGAGGAAGACCGCCGCTGGTTTCCCGATTTCGCGGGCACCGACTGGGTCAAGACGCTCGACTACGCCATGCGCAATTTCAAGGACGAGAGTTTTGTCGGCCAGTTCCTGAGCCCGAAGACCATGCGCGATTTCAGGCTGTTCGCGATCCGCGACCACCAGAGCGAGCCCGAGCTCGAGGTGTCCGCCATTCACGACGACAGCGGCTATCACCTGCTGCGCGAATCGCTGTCACGCCAGTACGACATCGGCAGCAGGGAGCCCGACATCCAGGTGTGGAACGTCAACATGCGCGGCGACCGCGCCCTGACGCTGCGCCACACCCAGCGCAACAACTTGCCGTTGCACGACGATGCGGAAGAAGTGCTGAAGCACGTCGCGCGGCTGTGGGGCTTCGACGTTCACCTGGAGAGCGTCGACGCGCAAGGCCACATCAGCCGCAGCTGGAAGGCCACAGCGCCCAGGCAAACCGACTGACTGGTTGGGCCGGCTCCCAGGCTCAGGGCACCAGGGCCGCGATGGCCAGTGCGTAGCCTTTCACGCCAAGACCCACGATGATGCCGCGCGCCGCCGGCGAAATGTACGAGCGGTGGCGAAACTCCTCGCGCGCGTGCACGTTCGAGATGTGCAGCTCGATCAAGGGCACGCTCGCGCCCTTGATGGCGTCATGCAGCGCGATCGAGGTGTGGGTGTAGGCACCCGGGTTCATCACCACGCCGAGCATGTTGCCTGCGGCCACCTCGCGGCCCGCCTCGTGGATCCAGTCGATCAGGACGCCCTCGTGGTTCGACTGGCGGCATTCGATCTCGACACCGTGCTTCGCGCCCGCCTCCGCGCACAGGCGTTCGACGTCGGCCAGCGTGTCGCGCCCGTATTGCTCTGGTTCGCGCGTGCCGAGCAGGTTGAGATTGGGGCCGTTGAGGACGAGTATTTTCTTCATGATGATGGCGGTCGGAGCGAGCCGCCATTATGGGCGAGCGCCATCGCAATGACTTGCGATAAGGTAACGCGAATCATGAGCGCAGACAGCAGCATCTCAACCTGGCACCCGGTGGCTCGCTCGGCCGAGCTGCGCCCCGGCGCCAACATCGTCGCCGGCTTTGCGGAGGGCCAGGAGCTCGCGCTCTGGCGGTCGGCCGACGGCGCACCGCAGGCATGGGAAAACCGCTGCCCGCACCGCAGCGTGCGCTTCACGCTGGGCCACGTGATGGAAGACCGCCTCTCCTGCGCCTACCACGGCTGGCAGTACGCCGCGGGCAGCGGCCAGTGCACCCGCATCCCAGCGCACCCCGACATGCCGCCGCCGCGCAACGTCTGCGCGAAGGTGTTCAGCGCGGTCGATGCGGCCGGCATGCTGTGGGTCCATCTCGCGGCCGGGGAGCTGCCGCCTGCGCCGCGGGACGACGCCGTTCCCCCGGGCTGGTCGTTCTGCCGCACGCTTTCCGTGCGCGCAGATTCGGCCAGTGTGCGCAATGCACTCGCGGCACGCGGTTTCAGGGCGGATGCATCTGCGCCCGCCATGCGCGGCGCACTCGATCACATCGATGCCGCGGCGCTGGTGCTCGACGCCCGGCCGCGGCTGGCCTTCATCCACCTCTGGACCGCCGCCGCGCCTGGCACCGAAGCGATGAAGGCGCTGCACGTCGCCGCACGCGTATTGCGCGGCGAGATCGAGACACGGCAGCCGGCCGCCTGAGCGAAGACCCATGCCCTTCATCACCGACGACCCCAACATGCTCGACGACTGGCTGGTCGCCGGCTCCGCAGCCGCGCTGGCCGGCAGCTCCGAAGCAAGGCCCCGCGCCGCACGCCTGCTCGGCGAAACACTGCAGCTTTGGACCGATGCGGCCGGCACGCCGCAATGCCGGCTGGGTTCGCAGGCGCTGGCCGTCCAGTCGCGCCACGGCTATCTCTGGGTCTGCCCCAGCGGCAAGCCCGCGAAGCCGCTGTTCGATTTTCCGGAATACGGCGAAGCCGGGCGCCGCATCGTCGATTGCGGCGGCATCGGCGTGGCCGTGTCGGGGCTGCGCGTGATCGAGAACTTTCTGGACATGGCGCACTTTCCCTTCGTGCACGCCGACGTGCTGGGCAAGGTGCCGCACACCGAGGTGGCCACGTACCAGGTGCGCATCGAACCCGGCACTGGAGAAATCTGGGCCACCGACTGCCGCTTCTGGCAGCCGCGCGCCTCGGCGGCCCACGACAGCGGCAGCGAGGTGCTCTACAAGTACCGGGTGATGCAGCCGCTCACCGCCATGCTCTACAAGTCGAGCCACCGGGCCGGCGAGCTCGACGCCATCGGCCTGTTCCTGCAACCGCTGGACGACGAACACGTGATCGCCCATACGCTCCTTGCCTGCTACGACGACACATCGACCGATGCCGAGCTCATCGCATTCCAGCACGCGATCTTCGGGCAGGACAAGCCGATTCTCGAGAACCACGCCTTCAAGCGCATGCCGCTCGAAGGCCGCGCCGAGACGCCGACGCGCGGCGACACCTCTTCGGTTACCTACCGGCGCTGGCTGCGCGAGCGCGGCATGCGCTTTGGCGTGAGGCAGGCCGCATGATCCGGCTCTACGACTACCCGCTGTCGGGCAACTGCTTCAAGGTGCGGCAGATGCTCGCCTGGCTCGGCGTGGACTACCAGAGCGTGCCGGTCGACTTTCATCCGGGCCGCGAGCACAAGTCGGCCGCGTTCCTGGCACACGTCGATCCGCTTGGGCAATTGCCGGTGATCGACGACGACGGCTTCGTGCTGCGCGATGCGCAGGCCATCCTCGTCTACCTCGCGAGCAAGCACGACACGCAAGGCCGCTGGTACCCGGACGATCCGCGGTTGCGCGGCCAGATCGCAATGTGGTTCGCCACGGCCGACGAAATCACCCGCACCGCGTCGGCGGCGCGACTGCACGATGTTTTCGGCTACGCGCATTTCGACATCGAGGCCTGCCGCCGCGGCGCGCACGCGGTCTTTCGACTGCTCGACGACCACCTGGCCGAGCGCGCGAGCGGCGGGCTCCAATGGCTGGCCGGTCCGCACGCCACCGTGGCCGACCTCGCCTGCTTTCCGTACGTGGCGCTGGCCGGCGAAGGCGGAATATCCCTTGACGAATATCCGGCGTTGCGACGCTGGGCCTGGGACTTTCGCCACCTGCCCGGCTTCATCGGAATGTCGGGTATCTTTGCCGCGGGTCCAGCCTGAACGCGGTCTGGGTATCCTTGCCTGTCTCATCCCCTCTTTGCCCTGAAGCCCCATGAAAACCAAAGCTGCCGTCGCCTGGAAATCCGGAGACCCCCTCACCATCGAAACCGTCGATCTCGAGGGCCCCAAGTTCGGCGAAGTGCTGGTCGAGATCAAGGCCACCGGCATCTGCCACACCGACTACTACACGCTCTCGGGCGCCGACCCGGAAGGCATCTTCCCCGCCATCCTCGGCCATGAAGGCGCGGGCATCGTGGTCGACGTCGGCCCCGGCGTCACCACGCTCAAGAAGGGCGACCACGTCATCCCGCTCTACACGCCCGAATGCCGCCAGTGCAAGTTCTGCCTTTCGCGCAAGACCAACCTCTGCCAGCTGATCCGCGGCACGCAGGGCAAGGGCCTGATGCCCGATGCCACCAGCCGCTTCAGCCTGGACGGCAAGCCGATCTTCCACTACATGGGCACCTCGACCTTCAGCAACTACACCGTCGCCCCCGAGATCTCGCTGGCCAAGATCCGCGAGGACGCTCCCTTCGACAAGGTGTGCTACATCGGCTGCGGAGTCACCACGGGCATCGGCGCCGTGATCTTCACGGCCAAGGTGGAAGCCGGCGCCAACGTGGTGGTGTTCGGCCTGGGCGGCATCGGCCTGAACGTGATCCAGGGCGCGAAGATGGTGGGCGCCGACAAGATCATCGGCGTCGACCTGAACCCCGAGCGCGAGGCCATGGCGCGCAAGTTCGGCATGACGCACTTCATCAACCCGAAGGACACCGAGAACGTGGTCGATGCCATCGTGCAGCTGACCGACGGCGGCGCCGACTACAGCTTCGAGTGCATCGGCAACACCAAGGTGATGCGCCAGGCGCTCGAATGCACGCACAAGGGCTGGGGCCGCAGCATCATCATCGGCGTGGCCGAGGCCGGCGCCGAGATCAGCACGCGGCCGTTCCAGCTGGTCACCGGCCGCAAGTGGGAAGGCTCGGCCTTCGGCGGCGCGCGCGGCCGCACCGACGTGCC
>Ga0075365_10001245_pt1 | contig 11285 bp, 10 predicted proteins | sample EndMetdeltDD1765_FD_71387 | JGI IMG/M metagenome (GOLD analysis project Ga0075365, IMG submission 71387) | Populus endosphere microbial communities from Tennessee, USA - Endosphere MetaG P. deltoides DD176-5 | ecosystem: Host-associated > Plants > Roots > Endosphere | place: USA: Tennessee... | reverse complement strand
GTGCCGATGTACCGCGATCCGCGCTCGGACATGCCGGTCACCCAGTTCAACATGAAATATGTCGAGCAGGCCGGGCTGGTGAAGTTCGACTTCCTCGGCCTGAAGACGCTGACCGTGCTGGAGACGGCGGTCAAGCTGATCCGCCGGCGCGGTATCGACATCGACCTGGCGACGATCCCGCTCGACGACCCCGAGACCTACGCCATGCTGTCGCGCGGCGAGGTGGTCGGCGTGTTCCAGGTGGAAAGTGCCGGCATGCGCAAGGCGCTGATCGGCATGCGGCCCGACTGCATCGAAGACATCATCGCGCTCGTTGCCCTCTACCGGCCAGGCCCGATGGAGAACATCCCGACCTACAATGCCAGAAAGCATGGCGAGGAGGAGATGGCCTCGATCCATCCCAAGATCGACCATCTGGTGAAGGAGACGCAAGGCGTCATCGTCTACCAGGAACAGGTGATGCAGATTGCGCAGGAGCTGTCCGGCTATTCGCTCGGCGAGGCCGACCTTCTGCGCCGCGCCATGGGCAAGAAGATCCGCGCCGAGATGGACAAGCAGCGCGAGCGCTTTGTCTCGGGTGCGGTCGAGCGCGGTGTCAGCAAGCCGCAAGCCGACTTTATTTTCGACCTGCTGGCCAAGTTCGCCGACTACGGTTTCAACAAGTCGCACGCAGCCGCCTACGCCGTGGTCTCGTACCAGACCGCCTATCTCAAGGCGCATTATCCGGTCGAGTTCCTGGCCGCGTCGATGACGCTCGATATGGGCAATACCGACAAGCTCGCCGACTTCCGCCAGGACGCGCTGCGCCTCGGCATCGAGGTTCTGGCGCCGTCGGTGATGACGAGTTTTCGGCCTTTCGAGGTCGGCGAGAACCGCATCTATTATTCGATGGCCGCACTCAAGGGCGTCGGCGACGCGGCGGTCGAGCACATCGTTGCCGTGCGGGGCGAAAAACCGTTCAAGAATCTCGCGGATTTCTGCGAGCGGGTCGATCCCAAGATCGTCGGCAAGCGCGTCTTCGAAAGCCTGATCATGGCCGGCGCGCTCGACTGCTTCGGCCATGACCGCGCCCAGATGATGGCTGGCGTCGAACGGATGATGGGATTGGCGTCACTTGCCCAGCAGAACGCCGTTTCCGGCCAGGCCGATATTTTCGGCGCCTCACTCGGCGCTCAGTCGCAGGCGTTGAACCTGCCGGCGACGGACCCATGGCTCGCCGCCGACCGGCTGCACCGCGAATTCCAGGTCGTCGGTTTCTATCTCTCGGCCCATCCGCTCGACGAATACAAGGCGGCCTTGCAGAAGATGCGGGTGCAGAACTGGGCGGAGTTCTCGGCCGCCGTCAAGCGCGGCGCTTCTGCCGGCCGCCTGGCAGGCACGGTGACCAGCAAACAGGAGCGCAAGACGCGCACCGGCAACAAGATGGGCGTTGTGGCCTTTTCCGATACTTCCGGCCAGTACGAGGCCGTGCTGTTTTCCGAAGCGTTGGCGCAGTACCGTGACTTGCTGGAAGCCGGCCGCTCCGTCGTGATCACCGTCGCGGCCGAGGACCGGCCCGAGGGCGTCAATTTGCGCATCAACTCCGTGCAATCGCTGGAGGAGGAGGCAAGCCGTATCCAGAAGGCGCTGCGCATATTCGTCAGGAACGATGGACCCGCCTCGATAATCCAGTCCCAGCTCACCCAGCGCGGTGAAAGCCAGGTGAGCATCATCGTAATCAAGGAAGAGGCCCAGGGCGAGGTCGAGATCGCTTTGCAGGGCGGCTACCGCGTCTCGCCGCAGATCGCCTCGGCGATGCGCGCCGTGCCCGGCGTGGTCGAAGTGGAACTGGTGTGATCGCCGCGCTTGGCAGGCATCGGCGCATGCCGCCCATGTCATCGCGATCGGCATGAAGGCCGCTGACAGGCGAGCATCACAGGATCGTTCCGCGATGGCGCGGCTGCGCGACATGCTGCGCAGGCTCTATCATGGGCGCACGCCGGCCGCCTTCCGCTTTCAGGTTGCGGCAATCGTCATCGATCTCGCCATCATCGCCTTCTTCATCGCGACACCCGTCATCCAGCATTCGGCCTCGTTCCTGTGGCTGGATTATGCGGTGGCGGCGCTGGTCGGCGCCGATCTGATTGCCAGGCTGCTGGCTTCCAACGACATGCTGCGCCTGATGAAGCAGCCGACCTCCTGGGTGGATGTCTTCATCCTGTTGACGCTGCTGATGCCGACGGCGCTCGCCAATCTCGGTTTCCTGCGCATCCTGCGGCTGTGGTCGCTGTCGCGCAGCGGTTCGATCTGGCGGCATTTCGAGATGCGTGGGCTGAGGCCCTGGCGCGAGGCAAGCAATGCGGTCATCAACCTCTTGACGTTTCTGTTCGTCATCACCGGCTTCGTCTACACCTTCTTCTTCCGAAACGGCGCCGGGCTGGAAAACTACATCGATGCGCTTTATTTCACCGTCGCCACGGTGACGACGACCGGCTTCGGCGACATCGTGCTGCCGGGAATGGCCGGCAAGCTGACGGCGATCGTCACCATGATCATCGGCATATCGCTGTTTGTCAGGCTGGCGCAGGCGATCTTCCGGCCGGCCAAGGTGTTCTTTCCCTGTCCGCAATGCGGGCTGCAGCGGCATGAGCCGGATGCCGTGCACTGCAAGGCCTGCGGGCACGTCCTCAACATACCGAACGAAGGCGACTGACTGGCTGACTGCTACGATGCCGCCACTTCAGCCGGCTGCACCGGTTTGCGCTGCAGGTTGAGCAGATTGCCCATCAGGATCAGGAGAGCGCCACCGGCGGTGAAGGCGTCGATCTGCTCCTTGTAAAGCAGCCAGCCGACCAGCGCCGACAAGGGCACCCGCAGAAAATCCATTGGCGAAATGACGGTGGCGTCGGCATAGGTGAGCGCGCGGGCCATGCAGAAATGTGACGACATGCCGGTGAAGGCGATCAGCAGGATCCAGGGCCACAGTTCAAGCGATGGCGTGCGCCACACGTAGACGGCGGGGATGAGGCCGAGCGCCGACTGGATGATCAGCATCCAGAAGATGATGCGCACGACGCTGTCGGTGCGCGTCAGCGATTTGACCAGGACCAGCGATATGCCGAAACAGACCGCGGCGCCCAGCACGACCAGATGTCCGGGATCAACCGCGTTGACGCCTGGACGGACGATGACCACCACGCCGATCAGGCCGAGCACGACCGCCATCAGTTTCGGCCGGCTCAGCCTTTCGCCGAGAAACGTCACCGCCAGGATCGCCGTCCAGATCGGCGTGGTGAATTCGATCGAGATCAGCACCGCCAGCGGGATCAGGGTCAAGGCGTAGAGCCATGCCGCCTGGCCGGTATAGTGGACGACGTTGCGCGCGATATGGGCGAGGGGACGTTGCGTGCGCATTGCCGCGAAGCCGCCGCTCGCCAGCACCAGCGGCAAGAGGATGAAGAAGCCGATCACCGAGCGCAGTTCCAGCACCTGGAAGACGTTGAGTTCGGCCGTGGTGGCGCGGCCGGCGACCGACATAGCCAGGAAAGAGCTGATCGACAGCGCCATCCAGAACGCGGCCTTGGGGATCGAGGGGGTGGGTGCCATGGCAGCTATCTCGCAGGCCGGGGCTTTTGCCGCAACCGCTAGCCGCTCCATTCTTCTGGGCCAGTTGCAGCGGCGTGATGTTGCAAAACGGGCATGTTGCGAGCGGAACCCGATAGGCCAGTGGGCGTTGAGTCCCGATATTCAGCCGAGCTTCGCAGGGCATCTTGCCTTTCAGCATCGACAGGAGAGTTTCGATGAGACCATTCGCGCAATTTGCGCTTGCTGGCTGTCTTTTGGTCGCGGCAGGCACGGCACACGCCGATGAGACCAAGTTTCTCCAGTCGTTCAAGGGTAATTTTGCCGGCAAGGGCACTGTACAGGTCACCACGGATGTGCCGAACGTCAGTGTTTCCTGCAGCTTCAAGTCGAACGCGACCTCAACCTCGCTCTCGCTGGATGGCAGTTGCCGCGGTCTCGTCTTGGTGACACGTGCCATCAGCGCCAAGTTGAACGTCACCGGCGCGAAATACAGCGGCGTCTATGTTGGGTCGCGCACCGGGCCGGCACAGCTGAACGGCAGCCGTTCGGGCAACGCGATCAATCTTGGCATCCGCTGGGCCCAGGAGGTCAATGGTGATCGCAAGGCGCGGATGACGGTCGAGAAGCGAGGCGAGAATGGCATCCGGCTGACGGTCACCGACACCGATCCGACAACCGGCAAGAACGTGGTGACGAGCAGGATCGATCTGACGCGCACCTGACGGTCTGACCTGAATCGCAACACATCCGGTATCCAGGCTCACTCTTCAAGCGGCTCCGGCGGATGGGCATCGCGTCCTTTGCCGAACGTATAGCCGGTTTCCACCGCCTTGCGGCCGAACTTGTCGCGCAGCGCATCGATGGCGCCCTCCGCCATGGCGCGCTTGCGCGACTGGACGTCGACCAGATCCGGTGGGTCGGCCTTGTCGTCGTCGGAGAGGTCGCTGACGCCGATGCCGAGCAATCGAAATTTCGTTCCGTCCGTTTCCTTGCGAAGAAGCTCCACCCCGGTCTGAAAGATACGGTCGGCGAGCCGGGTCGGGTCGCCGAGCTGGCGGTTGCGCGTGCGCAGCTTGAAATCCTGCGTCTTCAGCTTCAGCACCACGGTGCGTCCGGCAATGCCTGACTTTTTCAACCGCGCCGAGACCTTTTCCGAAAGCCCTCTCAGCACCGAGATCAGTTCGTCCAGCGACGCGATGTCGGTGTCGAAGGTGGTTTCGGCCGATACGCTCTTGGCGTCCTGGTCGGGGTCGACGCGGCGAACGTCCTCGCCACGCGAAAGCCGGTAAAGCCGGTCGCCCATCACGCCGTAGCGGCGCATCAGGTCGCCACGCTCCATCGTCTGAAGCTGGCCGATGGTGCGGATGCCGTCGCGTTCCAGCGTGGCGTTGAACGCCTTGCCGACGCCCCAGATCATGGTCACCGGCTGCGTCGCCAGGAAGCCGACTGCCTCGGCCTCGCCGATGACCGAAAAGCCGCGCGGCTTGCGGAAGTCCGACGCTATCTTGGCGAGGAACTTGCAATAGGATAGGCCCGCGGAAACGGTGATGCCGATCTCCTTCTCGACGGCCAGTGCGAAGCGCGCCAGCACAACGGCCGGCGGCAGGCCGTGCAGCCGTTCGGTGCCGGCGAGGTCGAGAAACGCCTCGTCGATCGAAAGCGGCTCGACCAGCGGCGTCAGCGCCTGCATCATGGCGCGCACCTCGCGGCCGACACGTACATATTTTTCCATGTTGGGCGGGATCACGACCGCCTCGGGGCAGGCCTCGAGCGCCTTGAACATCGGCATGGCGGAGCGCACGCCCCGGATGCGGGCGATGTAGCAAGCGGTGGAGACGACCCCGCGCTTGCCGCCGCCAATGATCAGCGGCTTGTCCTTGAGCGCCGGGTTGTCGCGCTTTTCGATCGCCGCATAGAAGGCGTCGCAATCGATGTGTGCGAGATGCAGCCGGTAAAGCTCGGGATGACGGGCAAGGCGAGGGCTTCCGCAGCGCTCGCAGCGGCGCGTTTCACCGCGCTGAAACGTCAGGCAGTCACGGCAAAAACCGTAATCGGGATTGTTGACAGGGGCCGCCATCACTGCGAACATAAAGAGAACAGAGGCAATGGTACGACAGTGCAGGGTCAGCGACAAGCTTGGCCTGGGGAGAACCGTATGAGCACGACCATAGTACCGCTGGCGCCTGAGCTCTGGCCAGATTTCGAGGACCTTTTCGGCAAGCAGGGCGCCTGCTACGGCTGCTGGTGCACGCATTTCCGGCTGGCGCCGGCGGCGCGGCGCGAGAGCAGCCGCGAACGCAACAAGGACCACATCAAGGCGCGCATCGAAGCCGGCCCGCCGCCCGGCCTGCTGGCCTTCGAGGATGGGAAGGCGGTTGGCTGGATGCAGATCGGACCGCGCGCCGACGTGCCCGAATGGAACAACAAGGGCAGGGGCTCGGCGCCGATTGATCCCGCCGACGCTTCCGATCCGGCCGTGTGGGCGATCTCCTGCTTTTTCATCCGCGCCAAGGCGCGGGGCCGGGGCATCACGCATCGCCTCGTCGAAGGCGGCATCGATTTCGCCCGCAGCAACGGCGCACGGCTTGTCGAGGCCTGCCCGATCGACCTGTCACGCGATTCGCGCTCGATCGGCCTGTTCGTCGGCTCGTCGGGGGTGTTCGAGAAAGCAGGGTTCGAGAGGCTGGTGGAACGCAAGGCGGGCCGGCCGCTGATGCGGCTGGTGCTGAAGCCGATTGCCTGACCGTCATCATCTTGCAGTTGTGATGGTATTTCCCTACCAGAAGCACGAAACGATTTTTGTCTTTCGATCGAACGGAGACTTCCCGTGAACCGTATGTTGCCAATTGCCTTTACCGCGCTTCTGCTCAGCGCGCCCGCCTTCGGCCAGACCGTCGACAGCAAGGGCGCGAAGCAATTGTCCGATGACCTGTCCCGCTATGTCGGCAAACAGGCGCTCGACAAGGGCATCCTGAAGGTTTCGGTCGAAGGCGACGCCTACAAGGTCACGTTGGACATCAAGGCGCTTGCCGCGACGTTTCCCGAGCAGGGAAAGGTGAAATTGGACTTCGCGCCCTACGCCGTGCTGGTGAAGCCGCGCAGCGACGGGACCTGGGATGTCTCGATGGATTTTTCGCAAAGCGGATCTTTCGAGTTCAACGGGCCCGAGGGGCTGCAAAGCACGCAGTTTTCGATCAAGGACGGCAAGGGTTCCGGCGTCTATGATCCCAATCTGGCGGCCTTCATCAGCGGCGCCAGTTCGTTGGCCGGCATGACGATGGCCTCGAAGGATGCCAAGCAGCAGATGGAGGCCAGCACGGGTGCCGGCACCGCGACGATCGCCGCCACCAAGGCTGCCAATGGCGGCGTCGATTTCACGATGTCGCAAAAAATCTCGAATTTCGCCGAGGCGATCAAACTGGACGATCCCGAGAACGGGCTGAATTTCCCGGTCACCATCAAGTCGCCGGAATTGTCGGTAGAAGCCAGCGGCAAGGGCGTGCAGACGAGGCCGCTGCTCGACCTCCTGGCATTTGCCGTGGCCAATGAGGACGAGAAGACGCTGAAGGCAAACCAGGCGCAGCTCAAGTCGCTTCTGCGCGCAGCGCTTCCGGTGTGGGAGCGCATCGACGGCACCTATGGCTTCAAGGATTTCGCAGTCGACAGCCCGATTGGCACTTTCGGCGCAACCCAGCTCAGCACCGCGTTCGGCAGCGACGGCGTTTCTCAGAGCGGCAAGGTCACCTACGGCATCAAGGCATCGGGGCTGACCGTGCCGCAGCAGCTTTTGCCTAGCTGGAGCGTTGCGTTGCTGCCCACCGATATCGACCTGAACTTCGGCGGTGCCAATATCGATCTCGACAGCATGGCGAAGAAGGCGATCGAAGCCTTTGATCTCAATCAGGATCCGCCGCTGTCGGCCGAGTTTGGCGACCAGCTCAAGGCCGACTTCCTGGCCAAGGCGCCGAAGGTCGTCATCGGCCACAGCGTTGTGAAGAACAAGGACATGGAGATCGCGCTGGAAGGCGAGATGACGAGCTTCGGGCAGAAACCCGACGCAAATCTCACTGTCGATGTCGCCGGCTTCGACAAGATCATGGCGCATCTGCAGGAAGCGGCAAAGGCGGAGCCGGAGGTCGGGCAGTATGTGCCTGTCGCTCTCATGGTCAAGGGTTTTGCCAAGACGCTGCCGGACGGCCGGCTGGAATGGGCCGTCAGCACCAAGGCCGACGGCTCGGTCACCGTCAACGGCGTCATGCTGAAGCCCGCCGATCCGGCGGTGGACGACAGCGTCGGCGACGGTGACGGCGCGGACGACAGCAGCGGCGGCGACAATGGCGATGGCGCCAATGGTGGCGGCAGCGACAATGGCGGAGCCGGTGCGAAGCTGAATCCTTGAGGGTTCGGCTTTTCTGCAATTCCGGGAAAAGCGCATGGCGCTTTTCCTGAGATTGCGTCTGACGTTTAGAGCCCCAGCGCGCCGGCGATCCTCGGCCCGGCTTCGTGCCAGTCCTGGACGACGATGACATCGTCCGGGACCGGCGGCAGGAAGGCGCGCAGCGAATTGTCGGCCATCAGGTGGAAGAGACTGGCGTCGGCGACGGATTCGCGCACAGACGCCAGATTGTGCGGCTGGTCGTCGACGAAGACCACAGGCCGGCCACTCTTGCCGCGCAGCCTGGCCACTGCCGGTCCCTTGGCCATCTCGGTGGTCAGCAGCGGATAGCTCAGCCCGAGCGCGTCGAGATGCGCGCGGCGCACGGCACGATGCCGGTGCGGCATGGCCGTCAGCATTATGATTTCCGCGCGGTTGCCAAGCCTTGCCAAGGTTTCCGCGGCGCCGTCGGTTATGCTTTGCCAATCGGCCTGGGTGTCGAAGAAATCGCCCAGAAGTGCCGTCACTTCTGGCTGTTCGATCAGACGGCCGCTGGCCGTTTCGGCAATGTTGCCGGTCAGCCGGAAGGACGCCAGCGTCAGGCCATAGCCGCGCGACTTCAAGAAATGCGGGAAGGGGCGAATGAATTCGAGCACGACGTCGTCGACGTCGAGCACCAGCAGCGGCCGGTCGTCCGCTGACAGTTCCTCGATCTGGCGCGCGGTCTCGGGATCATCGCTCATATGGAAAGCTCGTGGTTGTCGTCGCCGAGCGGCAGTGCGCGCAACGCCTTGCCGACGGCGGCCGGCGGCGTACCGGTTTCCTCGGCAAAGCGCATCAGGGTCGGCTCATGGGCAAGGATAAACTGCAGCACGCCAGCCAAAAAGCCCGGCTCGCCGGCGGCCTTGCGGATCGAATGCGCCTCTATGCCGGTGATCGCCAGAAAGCGCGGCAACAGCTCCGGATCAGAGGCGACGAAGCCCAGCGCCTTCACGGCAATGGTTTCAGCCTCTTCGCGCATTGACGCCGCGTTTGCCATCACTACCTTCGGTACGTGGAATGAGTCTCTTCCGCAGTAATGGCAAGATTTGCTTGCGGCAAGCCTTTACAGCGTCGCGCGCCGTTTGGACGCGCAGCGAGGCGAGGTGGAATTCGCGCTGCTTTGCAGCCCGGAGGTTTCCGTTTCGTCAATCATATTGCCGTATAGTGAAGCAGGGTTTGGTGCGTTCAACCGGGAGCGCATGACGGCCACCTTCGAGCGGAAGGACGGCCGGGACGGGATGTCGATGCCTAAGAAGGTTATGATCGTCGAGGACAATGAGCTCAACATGAAGCTCTTTCGGGACCTCATCGAAGCGAGCGGTTACGAGACGGTGCGCACCCGCAATGGTCTGGAGGCGCTCGACCTGGCACGTCAGCACCGGCCGGATCTCATCCTTATGGACATCCAGCTGCCCGAGGTGTCGGGGCTGGAAGTGACCAAATGGCTGAAGGAAGATGACGATCTGCACGTCATTCCGGTCATCGCCGTGACCGCCTTCGCCATGAAAGGCGATGAGGAACGCATCCGCCAGGGCGGCTGCGAGGCCTATATTTCGAAGCCGATCTCGGTGCCTCGTTTCATCGAAACCATCAAATCTTACCTGGGCGATGCCTGATGTCCCTTTCCAGCCGAGCCGGAGCCTTGTGAAATGACCGCGCGGATCCTCGTCGTCGACGACATCCCTGCCAATGTGAGGCTGCTGGAGGTCCGGCTGCTGGCCGAATATTTCGAGGTGCTGACGGCCACCAACGGGCCTGACGCCATCGAGACCTGTGAAAACGGCAAGGTCGATGTCGTGCTGCTCGACGTGATGATGCCCGACATGGACGGGTTCGAGGTCTGCCGTAGGCTGAAGAGCGATCCCGCGACGTCGCACATCCCGGTGGTGATGATCACCGCGCTCGACCAGGTTTCCGACCGCGTGCGCGGGCTCGAGGCCGGCGCCGACGATTTCCTGACCAAGCCGGTTAACGACCTGCAGCTGATGACGCGGGTCAAGAGCCTGGTCCGGTTGAAGTCTCTCACAGACGAACTCAGGCTACGGGCCTCGACGACGCGCAATATCGGCATCGAAGAGCTGCTCAGCCGCAATTTCGCGTCCGAGGACACGGCGCCGAAAGTGCTGTTGATCGACGAGCGCAAATCGTCTGTCGAGCGCATCCAGAAAATGCTGCTCGACCGTGCCGACCTCGATGTTATCGGCGACCCGCATGCCGGGTTCTTTCAAGCCGCCGAGACGTCCTATGAATGCGTGATGATCTCGACGGCCTTCGCCGATTTCGATCCGCTGCGGCTCTGCTCACAATTGCGCTCGCTCGACCGCACCCGTTTCGTGCCGATCATCCTTTTGGCGGAAGAGGGCGAGGAGGAGCGTATCATCCGCGGTCTCGAACTCGGCATCAACGATTATCTGATGCGGCCGATCGACCAGCAGGAGCTGACGGCGCGGCTGCGCACCCAGGTGCGCCGCAAGCGCTACAACGACCAATTGCGCGCCAGTGTCACCCAGACCATCGAGATGGCGGTGACCGACGGCCTGACCGGGCTGCACAACCGCCGCTACCTCGACAGCCATCTGCAGACGCTGTTCGACCGCGCCGTGGCGCGGCGCCGGCCGCTGTCGGTGATGATCACCGATCTCGACCGTTTCAAGTCGATCAATGATGCCTATGGCCATGATGGCGGCGACGAGGTGCTGCGGGAATTCGCGCGGCGGCTGCGCAAGAATGTCAGGGGTATCGACCTTGCTTGCCGGTTCGGCGGCGAGGAGTTCGTCGTGGTGATGCCCGACACCGATGGCGCCGTTGCCGAGAAAGTGGCCGAACGCATTCGCGCCGAAATCGCCCAGAAGCCTTTCGCCATCGGCGCCGACGGCAAGACGATCGAGGTTACCGTCAGCGTCGGCGTGTCGTCGGTGCTGAAGGGCGTGGATACGGTGGCGGCGCTGATGAAGCGCGCCGATCTCGCGCTCTACGAAGCCAAGAGCGGTGGCCGCAACCGCGTTGTAGCCAAGGCGGCGTGAGCATCCGCGACCGATTCCACGGTCAATCCAACAAGGTTAGCTATTTACCTTAATCCAAGCGATTCGCGAGCCTTGGTTAAGAAACTGTTGATTTTCATAAGCTCTTGCGTAAATGTGAAGGCCAAGACGAAGCCGGCACGAGAGTAGACAACCGGCTCGATCCCTAGAAATACCCCATGATGCTCAGGTCCGCCGCATCTCCTGGGTCCGTGGGGTCGGCCGGCCGGCGCTGGCACATAGTGGCCTCCTCGTACCGCTGCCAAACGCCGACCGGCCCCCTT
>Ga0075365_10001244_pt1 | contig 11288 bp, 14 predicted proteins | sample EndMetdeltDD1765_FD_71387 | JGI IMG/M metagenome (GOLD analysis project Ga0075365, IMG submission 71387) | Populus endosphere microbial communities from Tennessee, USA - Endosphere MetaG P. deltoides DD176-5 | ecosystem: Host-associated > Plants > Roots > Endosphere | place: USA: Tennessee... | reverse complement strand
TTTTTGCTCTTTTAGTCGTTTAATCAATCAAACCACTTATGGTATAATGAGCCCACATGGGCATCAAGACAAACAACGGTTTTACGATTATCGAGGTGATGCTATTTTTGGCTGTTACCGGTGCGCTAACGATTACTATCCTAGCGGGTGCTGGTGTGTCTATCACGCAGCAGCGTTACCGTGACAGTGTCAATTCGCTTAAATCTGTTATTCAGGATCAGTATGCCGAAGTTTCAAATGTTGTTAACGATCGCAACCAAGATTGGACCTGTACAACCGCAGGCAATGTTCTATCGGTCGAAGCCGCTGCTGGTCAGCCACGCGGAACAAGCGATTGTGTGGTGTTGGGCCGTATGCTGACGATTAACGAAATAGGCACTACCTTAACAGCATCTAATGTTATTGGGTATCGTACGCCTGGTGCTACGGTGGGTGCAAGTGATCTTGCCGAATTAGAATCAAACTACGCAATAACTATTTCGCCGGTGAACCCCGAAACAACCGATATGAGTTGGGGCGCCCAAGTGGTAAAAGCAAAATCCACGAATGCACAACCATTATCTATTATGATTATTCGATCACCACTGAGCGGGGCATTAATTACATTTACTGCCGAAGGGATGCAAACTAACCCCAAGGATATGCTCAATGTAGGGAACATGAGCACAGTACGTAATTTATGTGTTAATCCCGATGGCGTATTAATTGGTGCAAAACGGCTAGAGGTTCGTATTAATGGCTATGCTACTAGTCAAACAGGCGTATCCATACCTACAGAAGGCGACAGTGTATGCGACTGATTCGTAATAGACAAAAAGGTGACACTATTATCGAGGTGTTGTTTGCCGTAACGGTGTTTGCAATGGTGGCGGTCGGTAGTTTATCAATTATGAACCAAGGTACAGGCGCTGCACAACGGGCGCTTGAGATTACATTGGTACGTGCTCAGATTGACGCCCAGGCCGAGGCAATTCGCTATATTCACCAGGCGTATGTGACGGCATTCGAAAAAGGAAATATCCCGGCACCTGGTACGGGCACTGCTGGTGAATGGACAAAAATTAAGCAGCAGTACTCAGGTGGCGATCCATCTGGTTTTGGCGTTGTTAATGGTAAGTGTCCAACAGCTCCTACGGGGCAAAAGCCTTTTGTTCTGAATGCTAGAAAGGCTGTAGTGAGTAACAAATCTATTTTAATGACAGCACCTGAGGGTAAATCGTTGCCGCCATTTTCACAAGTGGCTTACAACGACGACTCTAGTATTGATGAGACATATGGCATGTGGGTAGAAGCGATTCCATCGACCAATACAGATGGTCCGGGATTTGTTGATTTTCATATTCGTGCATGTTGGGATAGCCCAGGTAGTAGCGTGCCAGTGACATTAGGAACGATTGTGAGGTTGTATGAACCGCGTTAATACAAAAGGATTTACACTAATCGAATTAATGTTGGCGATGACATTTATTTCGGTGTTACTTGTCGCTATTGCAATGACAACGATTCAGATTAGTAATATTTACAACAAGGGTATAACACTTCGTGAAGTTGACCAAGCGGGTCGATCGCTGTCGAACGAACTGCAACGAAACATTGCGGCATCTGCACCGTTTGATGTGACACCCAAAAAGGATGATTCACCGGCTACAAAAGATTCAAAATATGTCGTTCGTAACGAAGATGGTGGGCGTTTGTGTTTAGGTAGTTATAGCTACTTATGGAACTTCGGGAAGGCGCTTGAAGGAACTGGTGGAGCTGTTATTTACAATAAATACAGTGATGATAACAATACCCAGATACGATTTGTTAAAGTAGTTGATGCTGCCGGCAAACTATGTGCTGACCCCGAGACTATGCCTGCCAAAGCACAGTCTACCGACTTATTAACCAGCGGTGACCGCGATTTGGTGCTCCATAAATTCTCGATTGAACGAACTAGCGATGTAGGTATGATTAGCCAAGCAATTTATGCGATTTCATTTACAATAGGAACTAACGACCGCGAACAGCTAGCCACAAACGACACATCGTGTAAGCCACCTTCAGAAAAAATCGATACCGCGTATTGTTCAGTAAATCAATTTGATATCATCGCCAGGGCAGGCAATAGGGTAGAGGAGTAGCAGAGTGAACACATTTATGAATCGGAGCAAAAACCAGTCGGGGGCGGTATCGCTGTTTGTTGTTGTGTTTGCAGCACTACTTATGACTATCGTCACTGTCAGCTTTATTCAATTGATGCTAAAAGATCAACAACAGGCAACAACAAGTGATCTGTCACAAAGTGCCTATGACTCGGCACTGGCAGGTGTCGAAGATGCCAAGCGTCTTTTGCTTCTTGATCAAGAATGTCGCAATGGCACTGCCGCCTCGACGATTAATTGTAACGCTGTGACAAATTCATTAACTCCTGCCGTAGGTCAAACAGAAACCAGCTGCGATACCTTGTCAAAAGGCGGTGTCGTTGGCGAAACGGATAACGAGACTATTATTCAGCAAAGCACTGCCGATAACGCAGATCAGCTAGATCAGGCATACACCTGTGTCAAAATTGGCCTTGATACTGCCGATTACAAGGGTAAGGTAGCGGTCAATGGATCGGCTGTTGTCCCACTTCGCGGCGTTAGTGACTTTGACAGTATTAAATTAAGTTGGTTCACGAAAAAGGACGTTGCGTCAGATGATGACAATCCGACTATCGGATATCCATCCAATAATGGCAATGTAACATTGCCGCCAGTAGGTGAAAGATGGGCATTTAATTATCCATCATTGATGCGTGCGCAGTTTATGCAAACGGGTACTAATTTCAAGATGTCTGATTTTGATGATGGGCAGGCGGGTAACCGTAGTAATGCTAATACATTATTCTTGTACCCAGGTGAAATAGGTAGCAATAATCTCAATTTCAACACCGACGTACGACGTAGCCCTGCTAATGCACCTCATCCGGTAGATTGTGTTGCTAGTTTTACAGAGGGTGAGTATGCTTGTTCAGTAACGCTAACTGTACCTACACCAATTGACGGTAACGTGACAACTCGTAATGCCTTCCTTCGGCTCAGCGCGTTATATAACAGTGCAAGTTACAAGATCGAACTACTAAAATCGGGTGCTCCAGTGCAATTTGATCGCGTACAGCCAGTTGTTGACTCTACTGGACGTGCCAACGACGTGTTCCGTCGTGTTCAGGCAAGGGTAGAGCTAAAAAACGAGTTTACGTATCCAACTGCCGAAATCGATGTCGAGGGCGACCTATGTAAAAACTTTACAATCACCGACAAAGACGACGATTACGATAATACGACTACCTGTAATCCGTAAATGTAATACTATTCTGTATCGCTGTGAAATTTCTCGTACACCTCGCGTAGATGCTCGTCGGTGACGTGGGTGTACACCTGGGTTGTGCTAATATTACTGTGTCCTAACATCGACTGAACGCTACGTAGATCGGCACCATTCATTAATAGGTCGGTAGCAAAACTGTGTCGCATTGTGTGTGGGCTGACGTGTTTTGTAATGCCGGCAAGACGCGCGTATTTATTAATAATCCGTTGAATGCTCCTGGGGGTGAGACGACGGTAGTCACCCTTATTACTAACGGTGTTGTTTCGACTGTAACTAAGGAAAAGTGGCGGCAGGTTGTCTAGGCGCGCTGCTAAGTATTCTTCAACGCGTTCTGCAGCGGCTTCGCCGATAAAGACAGGACGGTCCTTTTGGCCCTTTCCACGTACCATAAACTCGCGTCGCTTTGTATTAACATGGTCGCGATTGAGGTTGGTTAATTCTGATACACGCAGTCCACTCGAAAAAAGTAGTTCAACAATTGCACGGTCGCGTAGTCCTTGTTCAGTGTCAAGTGGGATACCTTCTAACAGGCGAGCAACCTCGTCGTAGTGTAAAAAAGACACTTGTTTTCGCGATATTTTTGGCAATTCGATCTTATCAGGGCTCAGGCTAGCGATATCGCGTTTTGATAAGTAGCCTAAAAAACCGCGTAAGGCGATCAAATGGTATCCTTGGGTGATCGTGGCAAGTTCGTCATCATTGTCGTTTTTGAAACGGTTTAGCCACAGTCGATATTTTCGAACGACTTCGGGCGTAATTTTGTTAACGGCAATATCATCCGTAAATTGTACAAATCGCTCCAGGTATAGCCTATAGTTTTCTGCTGTTTTAACCGAACGCCCTCCTTCAACCTCTAGATGTTCAATGTAATCAAGTATGAGTTCGGACGTATACATAGTATTAGCATAGCTTAGATTGGCAGATATGAGTATAATAAGTCTAATGAATATCTTTGAAACAATTATTTTGGGACTAACCCAAGGTCTTACCGAATTTATACCTGTCAGCAGCTCTGGGCATCTTGTTATTTTACAAGCGCTTATGTCGGGCGCCTCCGATCATACTTTTTTAGAATTTATCAATATCGGTACCGTCCTCGCGCTGCTTGTATTTTTCCGCGCTCGAATTATCGCAATCTGTCGTGATGTGTTCGTAAATAAAAATTACAAACTAGCACGCAATATCCTTATTACAGCTATTCCAGCAGGCCTGATAGGCTATTCGCTGTCAGACTTTATTGATTCGTCATCGTTCTTTGGTAGTGTCGCCGTGGTAACAGTAGGCTTAGCTGTCGTCGGAATCGTGATGATTATTATCGATAAGCTACCCACAGCATCCCAGGTAAAAGACGGTGAGTCGCTTAGTCCTTTAAGAGCTCTATTTATCGGGTTGATTCAAACACTTGCGCTTATTCCGGGCGTGTCGCGTTCTGGTTCGACAATCATTGCAGGCCGTTTAATGGGTCTTAACTCGGCAATGTCTGCAGAGTATAGCTTTTTAGTTTCACTTCCTATTATGTTGGGCGTGACAGCAAAAGTATTTATTAATGCTAGCGATCGCGCTTATTTTGTCGAACATATGCCAATGCTTTTGGTGAGTAATGCGGTAGCTTTTATATCGGGGCTTTTAGCGGTCGGATTTTTAATGCGCTACCTATCAAAGCATGGCCTGGCGGTATTTGGGTGGTATCGCATAGGACTAGCAGCTGTTTTAGCAGTCTACCTTTTGGTACAATAAGAACGACTAACAGATAAAGGAGAAATATGAGTTCAAACAACGTCCAAAAGACACTGGTGCTTTTTAAGCCAGATACCGTACAGCGCGGACTTGTCGGTGAAATCCTCAGTCGTTTTGAGCGTGTCGGTCTAAAGATCGTTGCGACAAAAATGATCGCACCTGATAAAGCCCACTACCACACGCATTACGAAGAGATTGGCAAGATGATTACGCGTCGTGGTGAACAAGCATTTGACGTAACTCTTAGTATGATGACCGATGGTCCAGTTATTGCGATGGTATTTGAGGGTGTTGAAGCGGTTGCGCTTGTTCGTAAACTCGTTGGCCCAACCGAACCAAAGTCCGCACTACCTGGCACTATTCGTGGTGACTACTCGCACATGAGCTTTGGGTATGCTGATGATGCAGAGAAGGGAATTCCAAACCTTATCCACGCCAGTGGCGACGTCGAAGAGGCTGAAAAAGAGATTGCTCACTGGTTCGCAGACAACGAACTATATGAATACAAAACACTTCACGAGAAGTTTACTCGGTAGTTTTTCATTCAACAGAGATAGCGGCATCCTCATGCCGCTATTTTCGTGATACAATAACCTTACGCGCCTCGGTAACTCAATTGGATAGAGTAGTTCCGTCCTAAGGAAAAGGTTGCAGGTTCGACTCCTGCCCGGGGTACCATAATAACAGGGGATATATGAGTAAAAAAGCAGATACAGCGCAGCTTGATTTTGATGGACAGCGTGATGACGAGACACTTCTTTTTGTCTTTAGGCGTCATATCATTGCGATGCGCAAGGGCTTTTATATGCTTCTGATTCCTTTTGTAATATCGGCTATCCCGCCGCTTATCTGGCAAACAAATTTGGAATTATTTCTTTTGCCAATCGCGGGGCTTGTCGTGGGGCTCATTCTATTTTTCTATCACTACATAATGTGGTACTTTACGATTTATATCGTTACAGATCAGCGTATTCGACAGATTACACAGCGCGGTTTTTTTGGAAAAGACGTTGTTGAGCTGCGCCTATCAAAGATTCAAAACATAAGCTATAATATACCTGGGTTTAGTGGCGAATTATTTAAATTTGGCACGATTGTCATCCAGACGTTTGTCGGTGACCTTGTTATTCACAAGGTAGAACATCCTGACGAAATATATAATAAACTGCAAGACGCAGTATCGTCTGCGATAAGTGATCAGCAAGGAGAATATGAAGAAGTTTCAGCTTAAAAAGCGCGGTGCAGAAAAAAAAGCTGCGCCCTCTCGTATTACTAATGAGACAGTAGCAGAGCACCGCGAGCGCATTCTTGCAGGCGGTCGTCGTTTTAAGTATCCAGTTCAATATGCACGTCACCGTCTTGTCTTTAATACCATTATTGTTACTGTAGTTGCACTTCTTCTTATTACCGGGCTAGGCTGGTGGCAGCTTTATATTGTTCAAAACAGCAGCGCGTTCTTTTATAGAGCGACGCGCGTTTTACCACTTCCGGTGGCGTCGGTTGACGGTCAGTCGGTTCGTTATAGCGATTATCTTATGTACTACAACAGTTCAGTGCATTATTTACAACAAAGTGAACAGGTGAATATCCAAAGCGAAGATGGACGCCGTCAGGTTGACTACATAAAACGGAAATCTATGGATAACGTCATAGCTGATGCGTATGCCGAAAAGCGAGCGAAGGAATTGAATATATCAATCGATAGTGCGCGCGTTGATAAAGTAATCGAAGATGATCGTAATACAGTCAATGGACTCATTTCTCAAGAAACATATGATGCGTCAGCATTGAACGTTCTTGGATGGACTCCTGACGAATATCGCCAAGACGCACGAAGCAAGCTGATCCGACAAGACGTTTCGTATGCTATAGATGTGGCCGCTAAACAAAAGCAAGAAAAAGCTGCAACGCTTTTAAAGCAGTCCTCAGATTTGGATAAGGTGGCAGCGGCTTTGGGTGGTCAAGGCAACGCCAAGGTTATAGTAGGGATGTCGGGACTCGTTCCTAAATCAAACCGCGATGGCGGTCTTAGTACAACCGCCGCTAGTCTTGAAAAGGGTGCGATATCTGGTGTAGTCAAGACAACAACGGGTGATGGCTATTATTTTGTGAAACTACTCGAGAAAAATGATACGCAGGTAAGTTACGCATACCTGAAAATACCTCTCACTGCTTTTAGCGAACAGCTTGCAGCACTCAAAAAAGAGGGGAAAGTGAAGGAATATATTTCAATTCCTGATGTAGATAATCTAACCGTTACTCAGTAACAGAAAGAAGAAGATATGTATTCATTACCTGATTTACCGTATGGATATGACCAATTAGGGTCGTACATAAGCGGTGATATTATGAAACTTCACCATGATAAACATCATCAGACATATGTAGATAAGCTCAATGCTGCGATTGATAGTGCCCCTGCTTTAAGAGAGCGACCTTTAGAGAGCTTATTAACTGATCTATCGAGCCTACCCGAGAACGTACAAACGGCGATACGCAATCAGGGTGGTGGTCATTATAATCATAGTCTTTTCTGGCAGTGGATGTCACCAGATGGCGGCGGTGAGCCTACCGGCGAGTTGGCTGACGCTATAGTGGCAAAATATGGTAACTTTCAAGCTTTTGTAGATGAATTTACAACTAAATCACTTGGAGTATTTGGAAGTGGTTGGGCATGGCTTCAACCTGATATGTCGATTATCACAACAGCCAATCAAGACTCGCCAATTATGCAGGGTATGGATGCACCACTTTTGGGTCTTGATGTTTGGGAACATGCCTATTATCTTGATTACAAAAACAAGCGGGATGACTATGTTAAATCATGGTGGAATGTCGTGAACTGGAAATTTGTAGAATCACGCTATAATTCTAAATAATAAATTTAAAAGCCTCGACAAATAGTGTCGAGGCTTTTTCTCTTTTATGAAGCGCTATTGTTTCAATAGGGCCTCCAGATGGTCAGAGAATTCTGCCAGTGCACGTCGCTGCGCTTTGTTGTTGCTAATCAGATGTCCCCAGAGGGGCCAAATCTGGTTCATGACCGAGATTTGGAGATAAGACTCTGAGGGATTGATCCCCTCGGGAGCATCTGTTCGTGGATGGATCTGTATATGATCGCAACCACGGTCTGATGCTTGGCCCACCAGTATCTTGTCGGGGAATGTCGGATCTACCGCCTGAACGAAGCACCTCTTCTCATACGTTACCTTGCATCGGGCTACCGCAACTTCGACTAGTGTTATGATCTCACTCCCTTGGGTAGGCCGAGAAAGGTGGATCGTCGTTGCATAGACCATTCCAAGTCCCATCTTTGCGCGGGGCTACTGACAGTTTTTATATAGTAACATTTTAGATTAAAAATACGAAAAACGCCGAACTTATGCCGGCGTTGATACTAAATAATTTCTTGGCGCGCTCGACCGGATTTGAACCGGCGATCTCCTCCGTGACAGGGAGGCGTGATAACCCCTTCACTACGAGCGCACAGGGCATTTCAGCTTTCAATATAATAGCAGTTTTCTCTCGAGGAAGCAATATCCTGTTGGTTATTTTTTTTGTATCTGACAAATGGTATACTAACAGAAGTGCATTATGCCGCTGTAGCTCAGCTGGTAGAGCGGCGCTTTCGTAAAGCGTAGGTCACCGGTTCAAATCCGGTCAGCGGCTCCATACGCGATAATTATCACGATGGACTGCCGCAGCCAATATTAGTAAGGTTGCAAGGATAGATATGAAAACAGATTTTATCAACGACGCAAAAATGATACTCGCAGATCGTTTAATGACGTCACTTATTGTTATTTTTATCCTACTATGTGGTGCATATGCCACATATGTAGTGCTATCGCTACATCCAAGTGATTTGCAGGTCGCCGTTCACTATACTGCATATGGTGAAACTTCCTTTTATAGGGATAAGTGGTACTACTTTATAACCTTTGTTGTGTTTGGGGGCGCTATGGCTATTGTACATACGATTCTAACAGCAAAATTATACGTACAGGGTAGGCGTCAGATAGCATTGGTATTTCTGGGACTTAGTTTTATAACTCTCGTTATTGCATGGTTCGTTACGTGGTCAATTTTAAAGGTGGCTTTTCTTTAGCGCTTCATGATAGATCTTGAACTTCCCTTAAAAAAACGAACAAGAGCGTATCGTTTTTTCGAGATGCTACCTGCATTTTTAAGTTATGGAGCACTTCTGCTTTTGATCGGTCTATCTGTTGTCAGTCCTCTTGCGGCGGCAATTTATCTCCTTTTTATTATTATTACCGTACTGGTAAAGGCCATCGGTATCGCGGTACATACAATTGGGGGACGCAATAAATTAAATAAAGCACAGGATATTGACTGGCACGAACGGCTACATCAGCTCGAAAATCCAATCGATAATTACGAACAGGAAAAACACATTCGTTCGAGTGGTTTTGGGTTTGAAGAACATAAAGAAAATCTCCGATTAATGGCGGCGGCTCCAGAGACGTTTCCAAAACCGTCCGAAATTTATAATGGTGTTATTATTGCCGCGTATAACGAGTCGTACGAAGTTATCGAACCAACCATTCAATCTGTTGCTGATACATCATACGACAATCAGAATATAATCTTGGTTTTAACCTACGAACAAAGAGGTGGGGAAGAGATTAAAAAAACAGCCTATGCGCTGCAGGCAAAATTTAAAGGCATTTTCAAGGCATTTCACGTCGTCGAACATCCCAAAGATATGCCTGATGAAGTAGTAGGCAAGGGCGGAAACATAACGTTTGCCGGTCATTTTTTGAAAGACTGGATTGCTGAACAGGGTATAGCGTACAAAAATGTGCTCATTACGACACTTGATAGTGATAATCGACCTCATAAAACGTACTTTGATTACGTTACCTACGAGTACATTGTCCGCGAAGATAGGAAACACTTATCGTACCAACCTATTGCTCTCTTTATGAATAATATATGGGATGTGCCTGCTCCTATGAGAGTCATTGCTACGGGTAACTCTTTCTGGAATATTATTAGTTCGATGCGTCCTCATACGCTGCGTAATTTCGCATCGCATTCACAGCCTATGGATGCGCTTGTCGAGATGGATTTTTGGAGTAAGCGCTCGATTGTAGAAGATGGACATCAATATTGGCGCAGCTATTTCTATTTTGGTGGTAAATACTCGGTAATACCTATCTATGTGCCTATATACCAAGATGCGGTTTTGTCTGATACCTATAAAAAGACGTTAAAGGCTCAGTTTATTCAACTTCGCCGTTGGGCGTATGGTGCATCAGACGTTCCATATGTAGCTGTAAGGATTTTTTCCAAGCATCGTAATGTGCCGTTGGGTCCTGCGCTTGCTCGACTTTTTCGGCTTATTGACGGTCACGTTACACTGGCAAGTATCTCGTTATTAGTGGCTGTTGGGGGGTGGGTTCCGTTGTTGGTCAATAGTCAGGCTGCGCGTGACATAGCGGCACACCAATTGCCCGAGGTAATTAGTGGTATTCAGCGTATTGCTATGCTTGGCCTCATTGTGACGATCTTCTTGAGCTTTAAGATGCTTCCACCACGACCTGAACGCTATAAGCGTCGCCGAACTTTATGGATGTTGCTGCAGTGGTGTCTTATGCCAGTAACAGCCATCGTTTACAGCACTATGTCTGCGTTTAATGCACAGACACACCTCCTTTTTGGTAAATACCTTGATAAATTTGATGTTACCGAAAAAGCGACGCATCAATCGGTCGCACGCGCTAAGCGAGCGAAGGCCGACCGCGGCGCTTAATAGATTTTAAAAGATTATGATGAAGTGCGTATTGCATAGCTGCGGCTTCGTCATATTGTCTTAGGGTTTTATGGGTGATGGCTGCGATATTTTCGGGACGAATCGTCTCATGCTCGGTGGAGAGCAGGTTTTCAACTGTTTGGGCAAGCCATAGGGAGTTATAGGCAGCCTCATTGGGCGCATGACTGAATGAACGTGAGATACTGATGATTAGCTTTCCTAGGTTGAAGTCATTGGTCTTGCCATCTGCAAGAGTGATTTTTTTGTTATCTGCAAGGGAGGGGCGTTCGTGGGTGGTGAATGTATGACCGCACTTGCTGCATTGTCTACGTCGCCAAATCTGGGCCTGGTTTTTATTCGGTCGAGAGTTGGTAACGGATGTACTCTTGTTAAAACAATTTACGCAAAACATATCTATATATTG
>Ga0075365_10001243_pt1 | contig 11289 bp, 9 predicted proteins | sample EndMetdeltDD1765_FD_71387 | JGI IMG/M metagenome (GOLD analysis project Ga0075365, IMG submission 71387) | Populus endosphere microbial communities from Tennessee, USA - Endosphere MetaG P. deltoides DD176-5 | ecosystem: Host-associated > Plants > Roots > Endosphere | place: USA: Tennessee... | reverse complement strand
CCCCGACGACGGAAGCACGGGCAGCCACCCGGCTCCCGTGTCCGCTTCCGCTCCGGCTTCGCCTCCGCCTCCGGCACCCGACACGGACGACAGCTCCTCCGAAAAGGAGCCCAAGTCCAGCCCCGCCCCTGCGCCCGCCGTCCCCGACAGCGGAACGCCGAGCTGGGTCAAGGACCTCCAGGACACCATGACCGGTGCGCTGGAGGCCAACGCCGAGACCGTTCGCGTCCACGTCGAAGGCTGCAACGCCACGCTCGAAGAGTTCCGCGAGGCACTCGAAGAGCTGAAGCGTGGCGGCGTTAACTCCGACCTGGTGACCGTCATCAACAGGTACACCGAAGACGGTCTCATCGTCGCCCTGGAGGGCGGCGTGAAGGCGAACCTCATCGCCCAGCAGCTTGACGACATCGACCTGGACCTCCTTCGGAAAGTCCTCGACGTCTTCTCCTCCGGCAACTTCACGGTCGACGACCTCGTCGCAGCCTTGAAGATCGGAAGGACGAAGCGTGCCGTCAGCGGCTGGGTCGACAACCGGCGCTGGACTCGCAAGAGCTCCAACACCAGCCCCACCCCCGGTTCTCACACCTGAGAATCCGGGCCGCCCAATCAACCGGGCGGCCCGAACGGACGCCCATACCTACACCCGAAAGGAGGTGGCAAGTCGGATGAGCACTGCTCTGACGATCATTGCCGCCGTCTTGTTCGCGGGTCTCGCCATCGTGGCGTTCCGCGGCAAGACCGTACGTGAGGGTGGGACGCCCGTTCAGGGCTCTCCCACCAAGGTCATCAAGGTGAAGCACGCCAAGCTCGGCGGGCTTCCCCAGTTCGGCGTGCTGGCATCGACGCTGGCGCTGTTCCTCTTCTTCACCCTGTTCTACGACTTCCCCGGCTGGTGCCTCTGGATCTTCTGGATCCTCTGGCTCATCGGGCTCGTCGTGAGCATCGTGGTGACGAAGGCCGGCGCCGCGCTCGTCGCCGCATGCCTGCCCCTCTTCATGGTCGTCGGGATGCTCTTCGCAGGATCGTTCACCGCGAACGGCTCCTCCGAAGCCACCCGCAGCCAGTCCGTCACCGTCAAGGACAAGGACGGCACCACCCGGACCCTGGACCTCGTGTCCAGCCCGGCCAGCGCCGCCCCCGTTTCCGGCAACGAGACGACGGACGACGCCGACACCCGGCCGACGCTCGACGACGGCAAGGGACCGGTGGTCTCCTGGACCAACCTGGTAGAGCGCGTAAGTGCTCTGCCCGAGGCCAAGGAGAAGGCGTACATCGAGGCGATCAACCAGCGTTCCGAGCACCTCGGCACCTGGGACGACGTCAAGAAGTACGCCGCGATCGAGAAGAAGGAAGGCCTGGACTCCCGAGTCATTCTCGCCCTCAACACCGACTCCACCGACAAGGAGGCCCGCGACGCCGTCCGCAAGGACATCGGCGACGTGGCCGACAAGCTGCCGGTGGCGCACGAGGTGGGCGTCCTGATCAACACCCGTGGCGTTGACACGGGCAAGATCGAGGACTTCGGAGACGGCCGCAGCCAGTACCGCGTCATCCTGACCACTCCCCAGCAGGAGAAGGGCAAGAAGACACACAAGGCCAACACCGCGGCCGCCAAGAAGGGTACCGGCGTGCTGACCGAATGCACGAACCCCGCCACGGGGATCGTGCCCAAGCCTCAGCCGCCGGCCAAGTCGACCCCGGACAAGCCCCTCCCCAGCGGAGGAGCCAGCGAGTCGCCTTCGGAGAAGCCCTCCGGCACCCCGTCGGAATCGGAATCCCCGAAGCCGTCGGAGACGCCCAAGCCCTCCGAGACTCCGTCCGAGTCACCCTCGGAAACCCCCTCTGAAACGCCTTCCGAGACCCCCTCGGAGACGCCGTCAGAGACTCCTTCCGAGTCCGAGACACCCTGCCCCTACAACCCCGAGCTGCCCAAGGACAGCGAGGACTGCAGCCCGCCGGAAGAATGCCCTCCGGGCAGCGACAAGCCGGAGTGCAACCCTCCCGAGGAGGAGTGCCCCCCGGGTGACGAGAGTCCGAAGTGCAACCCCAAGAACCCGGACGACAGTCTGCCGGGTCCGACAGGGAAGCCGACGGCTCCCGCCCCCACCGACCCTCCGGAAACGGAGGCGCCGGTAGAGGACAGCCCCGCCGACCCGACGGAAGAGCCCGGAGACCCGAACACCGAGGTACCCGCTCCCGGAGCCACCGAGGAGCCCACCAAGGAACCGGTCCCGGACCCGGACCCGACGGTCGCACCGGACCCGACCGAGCCCGGCGTGGGCGACGTCGATCCGGATGACATGCAGAACACGTCGGCTACCACCGACGCCAAGCAGTCGCCGGCCAACGCGATCCTCGCGCTGGGCGCCGCGCTCATCTTCCTTTGGGGGATGCAGCGTCGACGCCGGTCGATGCGATGAAGTAAGTCCCCTCGCGGGGCGGCCAGTCAGGCGTTCCAGCCCGGCCGGCCGCCCCAACAGGGCAAGAAAACGTAGTGCACATGTACCTACCAAGGAGTTATCCTCCCGTCTCCGCCCCGCGGATCGATGGTGATGGCCGACTCCTTGGCACTCCATGTTTTGTAATGATCTGATTTGACGTACTTTCACAATTCAGTCTCGCCTAAGAATTTACTTTTTTGTTAATTTGTTATATAATGTAATTAAGACTTACTAATAGTAACCAGTATGTGGAGTACTGGAGAGGAGTTTTTTATGAAAAAATTATTAGCCGCCATCGCGCGTGCACCAAAGCGCGCAGCATCGCTTGCGATCGTTGTCGCAGCGGTTATCGTTCCTGCAGCATTATTTGCTTGGGGACCAGACCGTCCGACCTTTACTATGGCCAACCCAGCGCCATACGTAACGTTCAACTCGATCACCGACAACCCAACCCACGGTGACGAGCGTAACTTCGTGCAGATCAAAGAAGCATCTGCACCAAACAGCACCTACGGTGAAAACGTCACGTTGACACCAGGTAAAGAATATGAAGTATACGTGTACTACCACAACAACGCTTCAAGCAACCTTAACGACGAGAACAGCCAATTCAAGGGTATTGCTAAAAACACGTCGATGCGCGTGCAGATGCCAGCAACTGTTAAAGCTGGTGAAAAAGCCCGCATTACCGGTTTTGTGAGCGCATCTAACGCTAACCCTGGCCAAGTATGGGACGAAGCCTACGGTACGTCAGCAAGCGCTGTCGCACTCCGCTACGTTCCAGACTCTGCGGTCATTCACAGCAACGGCGCAGTAAATGGCAAAAAACTGCCTAATAATCTTTACACCACCGGAACGCCCCTTGGCTACGACGCCCTAAACGGCGACCTGCCTGGTTGTAACGAATTTGCCGGCTACGTTACCTTCAAGTTCAAGGTTGACCAGCCTAACTTCGAAGTCAGCAAACAAGTAAGCAAGGCTGGCGAAAACAAGTACGCCGAATCCGTAACCGCTTTGCCTGGTGGCGAAGTCGAATACAAGATTAAGTACAAGAACACTGGTACCATGCAGCAAGATAACGTTGTCATTAAAGACAAACTGCCAGCAGGCGTAAGCTACGTAAACGGTAGCACCCAGGTTTCTAACAGCAAGACGAACAACCAGTGGACCACAATTGCCGACAACGATGTCGTCGCCCGTGGTATCAACATTGGTTCGTACGCTCCAGGTGGTGCAGCCTACCTCAAGTTCAAGGCAAAAGTAGCTAGCAACGACAAGCTTGAAAAATGTGGTGTCAACACCCTTGTTAACACTGCAACTGCCGAAACTCAGAACGGCAGCAAAAGCGACACGGCTAACGTCGTCGTAAGCAAGACCTGTGAAGAAAAACCTGAAGAGTGTAAGCCAGGCATCCCTGCTGGCGACGAACGTTGCCAGGAAAAGCCTGAGGAATGTAAGCCAGGTATTCCAGCAGGTGACGAGCGCTGTGAAGAAAAGCCAGAAGAATGTAAGCCTGGCGTCCCAGCTGGTGACGAAAAGTGTGAAGAAACACCAACCACACCAGAAACTCCTAAGACTCCGACCGAAACTCCAAAAGAGCTTCCAAAAACTGGTGCTGGCGACGACCTCCTTGCCCTTATTGGCACAAGCTCACTGATCGCAGCAATTGGCTACTACGTAGCAAGCCGCCGTGCAATCGGCTAGAGACTGACCGCTCGATACCCAACAATCTAAGGCTCAGCCTCATGATCAACTACCCCTGTTTCACACAGGGGTAGTTTTTGATATACTAGAAATATATGGTAAAGCAAAAGAAGAAACGAAACAAAATCTACCGCGGCGCGGATGCCAGTATCAGCCGGCCAAGCATCACGAAACTGAGTGCCGTCCACCGCAACCCCCTGTCGCAGTGGTGGTTTGAGAAAAAGCGCATGGCTAAACCTATTCTTATCGCCGCAGCCGTCGCTATCGTTGTCGTCTGGCTACTTTTCGAGCTCATCCGCCTCATCAGCGGGGGCATTGCTTAAACGCTTGACCGGCAAACGGAAGCCAAACGTGCTTCCTTCGCCCTCTTTCGACTCAAACACCATCGTACCGCCATGCGCGACGATGACTTTTTTCGCCAAGAACAAACCAACGCCCGTACCGTCCGGTCGCTGTTTTTGCGCGTTTGTCGCACGAAAGAACTTCGTAAACAGGTGTGCTTGTTCGCTTTTTGGCACGCCGATGCCCGTATCGTGAACCGTCAGGACTATGTCGCCGCCTTCAGTTGCCAGTTTGACAGCGATAGTTGCGCCTTCGTCAGAGTAGTAAATGGCGTTATCGATAAAGTTCATAACCACTTGGCGGATTTTACCCTCGTCTATATATAAAACTGGAAATGAGGATGGCGCCCTGTACGTGAGCTTTAGCTCGCGAGCGTTCGCCGTCGTCTGCAGACTCTCTACCTCCTGTGCGATCACCTTCGAAAGATCAATTGGCTTCGCCTCAATCATGAACTTGCCGGTTTGCAGCCGCGAGACATTCAAAAAGTCGTTGATAAGATGCACCATTCGCTCACTGCTCGTAAATGCCTCACCAAGAAGCTGCCGCTGCATGCCGGTAATCCTGCCTGCGTCTCCCTCAAGCACCATGCTGATATATCCCTTCACGCTCGTCAGCGGCGTACGAAGCTGGTGAGATGCCATGCTGACAAATTCGTCCTTGGCTTCGTCAAGGCGTCGCAATTCGGTGTTAGTTTTACGAAGCTTGAGCGTTGCATCTTCAATTTTTTCTTGAAGCGTCTTGTTGAACGTGCGAATCTCTTCGAAACGAAGTGCGTTCTGGATACCAAGCGCCAGCTCGTCAGTGGTAATGTGAATGAGCTCAAGATCATGATGGGTGTAGTGGCGAGCGTTGTTCTTTTCTCCAAAAAGAATATAGCCTATCACGTCGTCATGCGCCTCAAGACGAGCAGCCGCACCACAATCGATAGACTGCATAAACTGCAGAAGTTTCGCGTTCGCGCCTTCAAGATCATCCTTAATAAACGCCTTGGATGTTTTTGCATCAAACAGTTCACCAAAATCAACATGCTTTAGCACGGTGCCATCACCTACGACCACTAAGCGATAGCGCGTCTTTCTGTTGCTCATTTCGGACGGGAAGAGTAGTGCTACATATTGTGATTTCATCGCGTCGCGGAGTATTTGCGCTGCCTGCCTACTGACCTTGTCGATATCAACCGTACTCACAAGCAGACTGCTAAATTCATCAATCACTTTTTGCGGCTCATATGAATCCTGGTAAAAAATCGTACGTGTCACTTTGTCAAAGAAGCTTTTGAGCGGTGTAAAGGTTAATGCCAGACCAAGAGCGATAAACAGATAGAAAACCTGGTGCGAGACGTCTCCACCTCCCCCAAGTATACGGTTAACTAATACAAATGCGACAATCGAATAAATACCACCGAGCGTCGCTAGCGAGAATGAATACGTCAACGCCCTGACAGCCGCAAGCCGAATATCAAATAACTTGTGCCGAATAATGGCATAGCCGAAAATCACCACCATCGTAAAGAGTGAAAACGGAACGAGCACCTGACTAATCGGCTCGGCCGAGAAGAAGAGTGAAACGATCGAAACAATAACAAGTGCCTGCAGGACTGCAAGAATGAAGATGATATTAGACTGTCTTCTGGATGCCGTCAGTTTCTTAGATCGGATCTCCCTAACAAGATATCCCATTGCCGCAACCACATACCCCACAACAAGCAGAAAGACGACATAATAAAGAGGGCCGTCATGAATAACGATGCCGCTAAAGGACGCGGTCGCATCAACGACAACCCAATTAGTAAAAACACTGACTATTGCAGCTAAAGATGGAGCGATAAAGTGTCTTTTGTAATACACGAAAGAGCCAGTATACTTGGCAGCAAAGAAAAAGAAAAAAAGTGCGAAGAAAGGCCCGATCGCGGTAGTAATACGAAGTAGAATCGTACTATCAATTGAAAAGCCGTCCGCAAACAGCTGGGCGAAAAACTGGGTAACGAGCCACATATTGAGAAACGTAGCGAAAATAGAGAAATATCGATATTCCTCCTTTTTACCCTTTGAATAGACGAGCGCAGAAACGACGAAGATGCCGAAAATAGACAGCGCATACAAGGTATAGTAGAGTATGCTAAGATCCATCAATAATTACCACCATTAAGCATTACATTACAGTATAGAGCCAAATCATCAAAATGTCTTTCTCTAAATTTCCCGAATTTCAAAAACTCACCATCAACGATATTGATGCATATCTTCCATATTTTAAGCAGCTTGACGCACCGTATTGCGATTTCAGTGTCGATGACATGTATGTCTGGACTGACTACAACCGCGACCTCGAGGTTAGCGAACTGTACGGTAACCTCATTCTGCGATACACAAGCGTTCTCGACAAAGACGCGCTCTACCATTGCATTGTCGGCATTTCTGATCTAGAAAACACATTTAAACGCCTTCGAAGCTATTTTACAGCGGCAAACATTACGCCTGTCGTTCATTACGTACCCGAGCACACAGCCCGTCTACTCGAACATACTCAGCTCCCGTACGTTCAAATCGAAGAAGACGAAGATAATCGTGATTATGTCTACCATGTCCCAACTCTTCTCGGACTCCAAGGAAAGCCGTACGAGAACCTCCGAAGAAGGATTAACCATTTCAAGCGTGCCAATGAGAATATCGAAGTTAAAGAACTGAATCTTAAAGACACCTCAGATAAGCAGGCGGCTTTAGACGCCATCACAAAATGGAGCTATCAGGAAAAGGAGTGGCAAAACGATCCGGATAGCTGGGAGCAGACAGTTATCGAACAGCACTTAGCGCTTGCCGACCACCTTCCGGTGAGAGCATTTGGACTATACGTGGATGGTATATTAGCGAATATCAACATCGTCCACTTCCCTCCACACTCTGGCTGGCTTATATTCAACCACATTAAATGCGACTACAGTTATCAGGATATCTATGGCTATGCATTCTACAGCCTCTTTCAAGTTGCAGATTCACTCGGAATAGAATGGATCGATTTCGAGCAGGACCTTGGCCTAGAGGGACTGCGGCGGATCAAACATCTGTTCAGACCCGCCAAATTCCTGAAACGCTACACAGTTTCGCTAGAATCAGACGCAAGAAACCAATAGTCAACCTGAGACAAAGGCTTCACGGCTTCAGTCATAGTAACACCCAGGGGTTCTTCGCGAATGTAATCTTCCACCAAGCGAGGAATATACAGGCTGGAGATTTCGGTTGATTCAAACATAAGCCGCGTTTTGCCACCGCCCTTTTGGACCATCCTAGAATTAAGGCTCATGATGTCGCGGGCATAGTGCATAGTTTTACCCGGACTACTTTTACTAGTAATACCGTAAAAGAAGATTATATTTTCGTCGTCACCCTCTGACTCGCTGACAATTTTATCGGCAAAACTATCATTTACCCAGTCGACCGCTTCAAGGTTGTCCATAAAGCAGCCGTGACATACCGGCACGCGATTCCCTTCTTCATCTGTGTCGAATCGGATAATAGAGATCGTGTGGTCGTTCTCGACAACACTTTTAAAGAACCCCTTACTCTCCTGCATAGAAACGGGGTGATGTTGCCCCAACCAGCCAAACTTATCGTCGTGTAGCTCCCACAACTGCTCGAACAAGGCATCGTCAGCCCGAATGGCCGCCGCGTCAATCACCTCGGTCTCGTATTGCGGATGAGCCTCTTGTTCCTCGGCAAACAATTCTCGGACAGTAAGGCCGCGGTAAGGTATGACTTGACCCGACTCGTCTTGCGCTTCGAACTTCGCCTCATAAATAGAGATCCTTGCGTTTCGGTTTTCGGGCGGTAAATTGGTGTCCGGGTTAGTAAAGTTGTGCGGCGCCCAGCCGTTTTCGCCAAATTTTTCGGTAAGTGAACTTTGTACTTCCTCGGTATCACTACTAAGCGTTTGTACGATCACAGCAGCGTCATCGCCCAGTTCTGTCAGTTTTGCGTCAAGGTCAACGCCAGCTTCGTCCAATAGCTCAAGCGGAAGGCTCAAAGCGTAGAGGTTTTCCTTTCCTGTCAGATTTTTCGTGCCTTCGACATTGTACCCGCCGGCATGCTCTAGCGGCGCGAACAGCGGTATACGCCATCCGTCCCATTCCACATATACGGTCGAATCACTGTTACTGGCCGCCTCATAGTCCTCTGCCGAAGAAATACCCGTCTTGCGGTAGACGTCTGGCAATGTCGTGTCACAAAGCTCACGATAGGCTTCGTACACTAGAACTGGTGGCTTTTGCTCGTATTCACCGTTTTTTGGCAATGTGTCGATACTCATACGTAATATGTCTCCGGTATTTTAAACCCGTTAAAATTTGATCCGTAAACCAGCGCATACGCGCCCGCTGAACCGATATAAATTCGATCACCCATCTCTATCTCTGACGGCAATAAGTAGTCTGTCCCTAGCGTGTCATACGCGTCGCAGCTTGGACCAGTCAGGGTGAATTCTTTTTTATACCCCCTATGACTCTTGTCGGTAAAAACCGGGTACTTCAGGCCAATTTCCAATGGTTCGATCAACCCCTGGAACGCGCCCATATCCACATGCAGCCAATCGACACCGCTGCGGTTTTCCCTGGCTATAATTTCAGTGACTATGACGCTTGATTCAGCCACTAAAAACCGACCTGGTTCGGCAACGATTTCAATGCCCTTTGGAATGTGTTTTTTGATCGCCCTGTTAATGGCGCGGCAGGTTGTTGCCATCGTTGGAATCGGCTGTCCATAGTCTGCAGGAAAACCACCGCCTATATCCAAAAATTCCATTTCCATACCAAGATGCTGCAGGCGCTTCATTAGGCCGCCGCAGATTTCGAATGCACTCTCCCAAACCCGAGGATTTTCCGCCTGCGAACCAACATGGAATGCAAGACCGCAGACCTTCAGCCCCATACTTTCTGCAAACGATGCGTACTCGACAACATGCTCTGGCAAGAGTCCGAATTTCTTAGAAAGAGGGAACTTACTTCCATAGTCAGAGACCTGCACGCGCAGATACACCTTTGCCTCGGGAGCGAATTTGCTCATTTTTTTAATTTCGTCAACACCGTCGATTGCGTAATAGCGCAAGCCGTCCTTGTACGTCTTAGTAATGTGTGTCGGGATTTTTGTCGGGTTACTAAAAAGGATTCGCTTTGGCGAAACTTTCTTCTTTTTCAGCTGTTCCCACTCGCCAAGAGATGCGATATCAAAACCGTCCACAATACCATCGAGAGCATCGATGATCCGCGGGTCTGAGTTGCTTTTTACCGCAAAGTAAAGTTTAACGCCCTTAAGGCGCTCTTTTAGTTGCATTGCATTGTTTTGGATCACGGTTAAATCAGTTAGTACATATGGAGTAGGTCGGTCGTTGTGAGCGTGAATTCGCTCCAACCATTTTTTTCGTACGGTTTCAGTCATGTATGCACCTGTCTTTCTTGTTACACCCCTATCTATAACACAATTAGATATATAATACAAGTATGAGTAGTATGTGTGTTACCTGTAAGACATGCGTTTTTACAAAAGGAGTGGTAGAATTAGAACAAAGAAAGGCACGACTAACAATGACCAAAATAGCCATCATCGAAGACGATCCAGTTATCAACCAAATGTACCGCATGAAGTTCGAGGCGGATGGATTTGAGGTGCAGATCGCTGACAACGGCCAGCGCGGCGTCGCGTTAGTCGAAGGGTTTGAGCCTGATATCATCCTGCTCGACCTCCAGATGCCGAACATGAACGGCGCCGAGGCGCTCACGGAAATCCGTGCGCACGACTGGGGCAAGACCATCCCTGTTATCATCCTAACCAACCTTGGTGAAGAAGAAGCGCCAAAATCACTGCGCTCGCTTGGTATTCACAGCTATATTGTCAAAGCCGACCTCACCCCACGACAAGTTGTTGGCCGCGTCAAAGAAGCGCTCGGCCTCGAATAATCTCTAGTTTTCTGTCTGCGCCGCTACTTTTTGAGCGGATTGGATAACGTGATCAAACAGCATCGCGATAGTCAACGGACCAACACCGCCTTTTTCGGGCGTAATCTTAATATCGTCGCGTTCACGCACGCCAGCATCGATATCACCGACGATCACGCCGTTTTCGCTTGCCGTGCCAGCATCAACGACCGTCGCGCCAAGTGTAACCATGTCCGTAGTAATAAGACGTGGCACTCCGGTAGCAGCTACAATCACGTCACTCTCGCGGATAACGCTTGCAATATCTTCGTGCGAGTTATCCAGGACACTCACATCCAGACCACTATCTCGCCACATCTTGGCAAGCGGCGCACCGACTAAACGACCGTTGCCAACCAGCGCAATTTTTTTACCCTTTAGATCCACCGCATATCCGGCGAGCAGCCAGTTGATTGCCGCAGCCGTCGCACTGTCGAATGCCGCATTTTTCCCAAGTCCATCGACGTCCTTTTCAGGCGCGATGCTATTGACGATCATATCGGTTTTTGAAGGATCGGCAATCGGCAGCTGCACAATTATACCGTGGATCGTCTCATCGCCGTTAAGACGTTCGATCGCTGCAGACATATCCGCGTCGTCTAATGTCTCGACCACCGTTTCGATAAGAATATCGTCGCCGTACCGCTGCTTCATGCGCACGTACACGTCGATCACATCCGACGACGAAGTACTTTTGACGATCGCCAGCCGCGGAAAGACATGCGAAGCCTGGCGCAGCGCACGCACTTGGCGCGCCTGACGCTCCTTAATGAAACCAACGAGTTCGGTACCGCTTAATAATTTTGCCATAGGCTCTATTCTACCATGTTACCCCTGTAC
>Ga0075365_10001242_pt1 | contig 11292 bp, 20 predicted proteins | sample EndMetdeltDD1765_FD_71387 | JGI IMG/M metagenome (GOLD analysis project Ga0075365, IMG submission 71387) | Populus endosphere microbial communities from Tennessee, USA - Endosphere MetaG P. deltoides DD176-5 | ecosystem: Host-associated > Plants > Roots > Endosphere | place: USA: Tennessee... | reverse complement strand
CCCCCCCCCCGCAAATGGGTTGGGGTCAAGCTGCTTCCCACGCCACGAGCACGGGACGCATCGGGGGCGAGATTAACGCCGAAGAAAACGGGGCTGGCACTCAACGACTTGGTGGTACGCCTGGCGCTTTCGAATGGGGACCATACGAAGCAGCAGTCAGACGTTGGGAAGCCGTAACCGGTCGTCCCGCTCCTTGCCCTGTCGAGCTAGGGACGCGTGGACAGCAACGGCTATCCTCGCCCTTTGTCGAGTGGTTGATGGGATTGCCGGACGGCTACGTCACAGAATTAGGGCTGCCGCGGAATGGTGAGCTGCGAGCCCTGGGCAACGGTGTTGTTCCTCAGCAGGCAGAGACGGCCCTCTTGCTACTCATGAAGATATAACAAAAAAGGAGGCGCTATGCGCCTCCTAGTTTAGCTAAATTATCTTCCGCAGCTGTATACAATTCGGGCTGACTGGTATCAATGGCCTGACTGTACACTGTGTACATCCATTTATCCCCAACATAGCGCGCACCAGTCACTTTGCCAACAATGGCCAGGTCGCCTTGCGGATCATTGAACATTACTTGCTCGTCAATCGAAAATTTAGGCCTCCTGATTGCAATTATGTCACCGTCTTTCATGCCTTCAACTATAGATCGTTTTCATGGAAAATAAAAGACAGATCTAGCTGTTGCCCATAAAGCGGCCTACCCAGCCCTTGCGTTTCCCCAGCATATCGCTGCCAATAATCATGACCACGATGAAGAACATGGCAACACCTGCATAGTCATGGTGTCGCAGGCTATCAATGGCTTGGGTTGAAAGACAGACCAAAAATGCCAGCCAAGCATATGGACGGGTCCGCTTGGAGACTGAGAGCGCTAAGTACACCGTCGTGCAGACGATAAAGAAGATTGTACCGACTGACATGCTAGCCCTTGATTTGCGCAATAAGCTTCTTGCGATCGCGGATTGCCCCTGCCGAGATAGCAACGGCGAGAATCAACAAACCACAACCCAACAGCGTCTCATCTCTTGTGAAATCGCGAACAGCGTTTCCAACCAACCACAAGACGGCAAGAGGAATAGCGATGAGCCGTGTACGCCTAACGAAAAGTAAGGCAATGATAATGAACGTGATGAATGAGATTATTTCGAATGACATGCGCCGAAGTTCCTTATTTTAAATATAGTTTATCAGAAATTGCTCAGAATCTATATAGGTGAAGTGCGGGGCGACATCGGGTTCGATGTTGGTCGGGGATTTCCCGATGCCGCCCCTTGCGTCACTTCACATCACCTCGCCTCAGCAGCCGTGGACCCAGATCCTGAAGTAGTAGTTCGAGTAGTACGACTTCCAGATCGAGACGCACAGACTGCGCCGGCTGGCGTACTGGGACCAGAACTCGCCACCGGCGCCGAGGAAGAAGAGGGCGCCGTAACTGCCACCGAAGTACCCGCCCACGGCAGCGAGGGAGCCTTGCGCGATGGCACGGGTCTCGTTGCGGCTGTAGTTGACGGTGACACCGGTCCAGCCCCAGGACAGCCACGGGTCCGCAGTGATGGGGTACGCGAGGTCCTCGCCGTGGTGGTTGACCACCAGGTCGATCGTGGACTCGCCGTCGGTGAAGTACTGCGTCCAAACGTGCTGGCCGTTGGCGTCGTGCGCCCAGGGCTGCGAGACGGTGTACGCCCCGGTGGGGGTGTGGACCGTCAGACTGCCGTCGTCCTCCTTCGTGATGCTGGAACCTTCGGGCAGGTCCAGGTTGTACTGGAACTCCTCGGGAGCGTCCGCGTCCTTGAGGACGGTCAGGAACCGCACGGCGCCGGCTTCGTCGGTCTGCACCGCGTTGGCGACGTCGCCGCTGGTGGTCGGGTAGGCCACGATGCCGGGAGCCGTGACGGTGCCGGTCTGGGTGCCGCTGGTGGTCGGCAGGCTGATACCGATCTGCTCGCCGCCCGTGGTGAGCTGGACGCCATTGCTGGCGGACTTGGGAACGGCGACGGTGGTGCCTTCGACCGTTGCGACAGTCGCCGCAGTGGCGGTGCTCGTGGTTGTCACCCCGTCAGAGGTGGACGGCAGATCGAAGCCGCTCACAGGGGAAGCCACCGCCGACTGAATGGCGCTGGCCGTGAGGCCGCTGGTGTCCGCGTGAGCCGTTGCTGACATGCCGGCCATGCTGAGGCTCAGCGCCAAAGCAGTGGCAGAGGCAATGCGGAGGGATTTCCGCACAGCACATCACCCTTTCCGTGATTAGAGATGTGTGAAGTGCGTAAGATTCACGCGAACAAGCCTTGCCGGGATTGCCCGGAGGGTTCTGCGTTACTATGCGCGAATGGATATCGAGCCAGTTCTTACTGGCGGCGGATTATGAACTAAGTTGCCTCGAATTGCAAGCATAAAATTGTGCGACATGCTTTTAACGGGGATGGGCTAGCTAGCGGCGCACTTGTGAGACTGTCAAAATGTACTCGCGATCGTCAGTCTGGCTTGAGTGGAGCGTGTAGAAACCAGTGCGGTCGAATTGGTCGGCAACATCCTTGGCTGTCATCTGCCAGGAACGCCAGATAAGGATGGTCTCGCCCTTTTCGAACTCGATGACCCTTTCCCCGTCTTCGAACTCAAATTTTAGAGTCATAGCTACCTTGAGACGTGCCCTGGTGTAGCGCTGACGCATTTGCTCATTGAAGTCCATCTCGACATCGTAAAAAGTAGCATCGATGTTGAGTAGATCAAAAACGAGACGATGCATGGGTGCTAACTCCAGCTTTCCCGGTGCACTGCTGCTGTAGTTGAACCACTGAGGCCGCATGTCAGCTGTTTCCAACTTGTTCGAGTAGAGCAAGAGGTCGCTTGCGTTCATACTCTCGTTGATGGTCCGAAAGGCATCATCGGGGATACGTAAGTTGTCCGCCGTACCGCCAAGGAACAGGATTATGTTCGAGGTTCCTTGCACGTCTTCTTTCAGGTAATCCTCGGCAAGGATGTTGGCGAAACGTTCGTGGGTGACATCCATCTCATACGTTTCGCAATGTACGCTGCCACCAAACCATTCTTTGATGTTGTGGCGGGCTATCTCAAGCATCTCAGCACTAATGTCGATTGCGATGTAACGTGCCAACTTGCCCTGGTCCAAGAGATGCTGTAGCAAGTTCTTTGCCGGCTGAGCGTTACCGACTCCTACGTCAACGACGTTCACCATTTTGCAAGCATCTAAGCGCTTGTCTAAATAGCCTTGATTCTCAGAAATTAGCTCAACAGTACGGTTGAGAAGGTTGGCATCATCTTGACTACCCAACCCCTTCACGTATTCATCCCAGCGAGTAGCACCACCGTCAAAGTAGTTATATTGACGTGGTATCTCATGGTGCATTTCAAGATTGCGAACTATATCGTAAATCTGAGCCTGCGTGAACAGCTTATAAAACTTAGGTTTCGGCGAAACAGCCTTCAGAACGTGGTGAGGTCGCCGATTCTTGTACTTCGCAACGTACCCCTCAATAACTTTGATATTTCCGGAAGTCTTGGAAACATACGAGTTACTGCCGACCGTTTCCAGCTCCAAAGGGAGCTTTCCTTCTCTCGCCTTGTCTATCCAGTTTCGGACAGTTCTATCAGACACATGATATGTGTATGCTAGTTCGCGGTTGGTGAAATACGGCATTGTCTTACGCACAGTCCTGTATTAAGTTTTTTGGTTGCATATTTCCGCTCCGGGCGGTAACATACAAATAAGCAGCTGCTAAATACTTTCAGTTACTAACCGTAACACTTCTATTGCATTTCATCAAGCCCATTACACGGCCGTGAAACGCCCCTCGTTCCCTTGAATCATTGCCAATCTAATGCTTGGCTTCCGTCTGTAGCGGACAACGCGCGGACTAGATGCAGGACACCCAGCACGCGGATTTGGCCCACCCATTAACAAGCCGATGTGCTCATTTGCCATCGTGCGCGAGAAAGGATGCCGCCTAACGCTATGAAAGAGTCACTCGATGACATCTTTAAAAAGAAGCCCCATAAGGTCACTCACACTGTCGTGGAGGTTGCCCCAAACAAAGGACGAGCTGTCAGCTTGGGCATCTACGAAGATAGTGAGCCCGACCCAGATTTTGAACTGACCGTAACGCCAGACGTAGACGAGTCTCTGGGTATCTCAATAGAGCACTTGCCCATAACTGGCGAGCACCGTTACATGCTGCTATACCAGTTCCACAATTTTGGCAGCAAGCTCTGCACAGTAACTCTGGAGCTACAGAGGCCGTCCAAGCAGGAGGGCGAATAACTCATGGCTGTCATTAAGCTCTCTAGCTCAGTCACAAAGCAGAAGACCGCTCGCTGCATAATCTGTACACGCCAACGGCTGTTAACCGCCCTGAGCGCTGGCCTGCGTGACGCAGAAGGTCATCAACGGTTTGCTTGCGATGAACATTTCAGCAACATGAGCACAGTCATTTTGGGGTGGGCTGACTTTGCCGCAGTTCAACGTCAGCGGTGGATGAGTATGCACGAGGGGCAAGGCCATGAGTCACCCCTATATTGAACTCCGTAATCTGCACGCAGGTTCGCTGTCTCGTGACTTAGCTCGTCACCTCTACACTCGGCAACTACCTGGAACAGTGCTCGTAATCAGTGATAAGCCAGCCGTCATGGTCTCTGCGATTCGTAAGCAGTGGCTCAAGCTCCTCCCCGCCGTCCAGCGAGAGCTATCTAGTACCCTCAAGCTTGCTCGTATCCAGGAACTCGGCCTTGCAGCGTTGCGCGTGGAGAAACTACACATGACTACACAGCCGATACAAGAAGCGCCGGGCCATGACCTGTACATCAGCACACCCGACGAGGTGACAGCCCTACCCCCGCGATGTCACACGGTCTACATAACATGCCCTGTAGATGACATCTACTTCAACACTCTTGCGGACGAGATGCCGAGCAATGCGCTTCTTGTCCGTTACTAGACAACACAAACGGCAGTGGCCGCCCCTTACCGCATCATCGAGGGGCAACCACTGCCGTTTGTCTTTGTGTCTGGGCTACTGCTGTCCTAGGTCCTCCTCGGGAGTCACCTTGAAGAAGTTCGTCACGATGCCCCGGAACTCGAAGTGATGGGCGCGGCCGGCGTGCATCAGGCACCACAGTTCGGGGCTGTTCTGCTCCTCGTGCGGCTCGGACTTCTCCGGGCACTGCACACACTCGGCTGAGTACAGCGGCGGCTTGTCATCCTCGTTACTCAGGGACATGTTGACGAATCGCATCCGCGTCATGCTGGGTCCATGCTCCTTGCTGAGTGTGTGGGCTCGGCGCAGAGCAAAAGCTCTACGGGCTTGGTGCGCCAGACCAAGAGGTAACTGCCGCTGCGGGCAAGTCCGTTTAGCGCACGGCGCAGCTCTATTTCGTCAGCAAGCCACGTCTGCAACGGCCCGTGTGCCGGCTCCTTCATCGCAAGCGCAGCAGCGCGCACATGGCGACGAAGCCAGCGCATTGCCTGTCCCGGCGTCTCAACGTGCCCGTGCTCGTCCAGCACGGGCAGGCTCTCGCTTCCAGTTGGCACCTGTTGGAAACGCACGTCTATACCGCCAAGCGGGCCGCGCGGATAGAGGCCGCTCATGCCGCACAGCGCGTCATCTGCTGCCGCAGGCTTGCAGCTCTCTTCTTTCGCTCCTCGGTCAGCCGGTACGACCCCAGTAACGGGCTCGCTCGCATCGGCCGACTGGTGAGCTGGTAGCACAACGTTTCTCCGTACTCGTCAGTGTCCGACCACGTAAACGCGTAAATCTCGCCGGCCGCTAGCCTGCTCATGCCAATCTCGGACGCGTACAGGCTCTCCGCCCACGACACGATGGGTGCGCGGCTGCTCTCGGATAACTGCGGGACCATCGAGAGCGCCCGCCAGTGCAACCACCGCATGGCGAGCCGCGGTGACGCTGTTACACGAGAACCGAGCAAATAGAGAACATCGGGTCTGTCAGGTCGGTAGACCACGAGTTCGCACCAAAATGCTTGTGGGGCGTCCCACGCGTGCGTAGCGCGTGGTGGTGGCTGCCCCTGGTGACGGCTATTCCGTCTGTGTTTGGGCATGGCTGCTCACAAGAGGAATACGGGGGAAAGTGATTGCGACCCTTAGCCCGAGTGGTCGCCATGGGCTTAGTGCTACCGCGAGCGGTTATAGCTTGCGAGGTGGTGCGGATAGTGCAAGACCAAGTTCTTTCGCCGCCTCAACGACAAGCGTCATAAGTTGTGCAGTGGTAATCAGCTCGTGGCGTTCGCCGCCAGGGCCGAAGACCAGAAGGTACTGGCCGGAGTCCACGGGGGTCAGTGGTACGCGCAAGCCCGGTGTGGTTCCCGGCGTCTTGCTCATCGGTCTCCCTGGTGGCTATATCGTCGGTGGCCGGCGCTGACTCGGGAATGGTCAGCACGAAAAACGTCGCCTTGCCCCGCAGCACCGGCTTGATACCCCAGTCTTGCGCTAAGGCATCGACCAGGAACAAACCGCGTCCGTTAGTAGCCGTTTCAGAGCTACCGCGCATTCTCGGGATGCCTCTGCCGTAGTCGGTCACCGTGATCGTGATCGACTTTTCGGAAAGCTCACAGGTGACTCGGCAGTTCGCGCTATCCTGCGCATGCAGGATGACGTTGGTGACGAGCTCGCTGGTCAAGAGTTCTGCGGTATCCGCAAGCTCATTCGAGAGCTCCCAACCACTGACGACTTTCCGCACGGCCTTTCGAGCATCCGAGACAGATGCGTCCACGGATGGATAACTGAACGTTTGTACGTCGTTCGGCACCACTGCTCACCTTTCGGTGCATGACGCAGGCAGGTAGAACGACAGCCCACGCCACAGGCGTTGTTACGCGTCGCCCCTCTGCGGTGACCACTCGTAACCGGCGATCTCAAGGTAGCGTGCGTATATCCGCTCTGCAAGTACTCGCTCTGCATACTTGCAGATCGACTTGCTGGCGCTCATGCATGGCGAGCGGGCAAACTGGCAGCAACCTGAATCGAGGGATGTGATGGGGCAGACGATCAGGAGCCGCCGTCTTGGCTCTGACCTGCGGCAACTACGCAACAAGGCGCAGCTGACCGCTCTACAGGTCGGCAACGAGCTGGGTTTCTCTCAGGCCAAGGTCAGCCGCATCGAGAAGGGGGAAGTACGCGTATCGCGCACAGACCTCAAGGCCATGCTCGCGCTGTACGGCATCACGGACGATGACCAGGTGGCCGCGTTCATCGAGGCCGCCAAGGACGCCAAGTCTCAAGGGTGGTGGATCGCCTACGAGGACGCCTTGCCTCGGGAGTACCGCGACTACATCGCCTTGGAGGGCACCGCGGCGAGCATCCGCACCTTTGAGGGCATGATCGTGCCGGGCCTCATGCAGACGCCCGAGTACATGCAGTCCATCATTACGGCGGGGCCGGCTGTACTGCCCCCGGGGCATGTGGACTCGCTCATCAAGGTGCGCCAGGAGCGACAGACCATCCTTGACGACGAGCACCCGCCGAAGCTGTGGGCGATCGTCGCTGAGGGTGCCATCAGACAAGCGGTCGGCGGCTACAGCGTCATGCTCGATCAGTTGCACCACATGGCCGGGCTGACGGAGCGCAGCAACATCACGCTCCAAGTCTTGCCGTTCGAGGCAGGCGCACACGCGGGCGTACAGAGCTCGTTCGTGCTCTTCGACTTCCCGACAGACCCAAGCATCGCGTGCGTTGCCAACCTGACCGGGACGCTGTTCATGGACCAGCCTGGACAGCTCGAAGCGTTCTCGGACGCCTTCGACAACCTTCGTGCCAGCGCCTTGAGCCCTGCCGATTCCCTTACGCGCATCCACGACGTCATCGAGGACATGCGCGGCAGACAAGATCAGAGGAAGCAGTCATGACCACCCCCGCCATCGTTGGCCCCTTCGTCAAGTCCTCCGCCAGCGGGCAGCAAGACAACTGCGTCGAGGTTGCTCCGCTCTCTGACGGTGGCCGCGCCATCCGAGACAGCAAGGACAAGACCGGACCCATGCTGCTGTTCACGCCGGCCGAGTGGTCCGCGTTCGTCGTCGGCGTCAAGGGCGCTGAGTTCGACCTGTGACAGCTACTTGAAAAAACAACGAGCCCCTGTATCGAACAGGGGCTCGTTGCACTGATGAAAAAGAAAGACCGCGTTGGAAACGCGGCCTCCGTGGTCTGGCGATGTGGCTGGTACCAATTGATTGCCCTTTCACTCTAAGGGGCCACATCGTTGAGTCAACTGCCATCACACTCGATCTCATCACGTGTTTGAAATCTGATTCTTAATATACGCTTCCACGGCTTATTAAGCAAGTGCTTTCGCACAAAAAAGCCAGGTTTTTATACCTGGCTTTATTTTGCCTTTGAGTGAAAGGGCAATCATGCAAGCGAAGCGGTTCGCTACTTGTTTCACGTTTGTGCGACGCTTGCATATTCATAGTAACGCGCGCAGGTCTTAAAAGTCAATAATTTAGGTCAATACCTGGGTTTAGGTGTAACAGATAAGAAACTGTGGATAACCTGTTGACATCGCGAAAATTATGTATTGACACTTTGCTTCCGTCAGCCTTTCATGTCGCACTCTGGTTCATGCTTTGCGAGTTCGGTACCGTGCTCGAATGATGCGGCAGGTGCCCACGACCCCGCCCACGGTTGCGTTTTTATCTTTATCCAGTAGATCGCCGTACCGTCCGGCTGCTTGATGGTGTACTTGCATTGCGCCTCGACGTACTGCCCAACTTCTGGACGATGGTCAATGTCATAGGGCAATGCGCTTCGGTCGGGCCACTGGTACGGGTCAAGGTTCTTCTCGGCGAGTTTGAATAGTATCGGGTCATCCTTGAGCATTTGATAGACCAGGTAGCTTCCTATAGCGAGCACTACTATGGCGGTAGATATCGCCACACTCACGTAGCGAGGTAGTAGCGTCTTGGGCTTCCTTCGGAACTTGTAAGGTTTGCGCTCACCGCTGTCGCTCGGCATTTCTTGCGGTGTTTCCCCTTTTGTTTCCTCGGTGAGGAAACTCGCAAAGTTCACGAACTCCTTACGGCGGAGTCTGTCAAACCTACCGGTGTCCACGGGATCACTGAGCCCGCTTTGTTCTCGCGCCAAATCCAAGAGATTTCCAGGGCTGAGTGGTACGGCTGCATCTGTCGGGCTAAAGAAGAGGCTCCGCACAAATATGGCGCTGCTAGCGTCTTGCTTTTCATAGTCTGCTAGGGCGTGGTCCAGAAAGAACGCGATTCGCGCCGGACGACTGGACGGGCTTTCGTCGTGCTCTTCTGCGAAAGCCGTAGCCATGCGCTCGATGTGCGGGCAACTCACTGGAGAGCGGCGGCTGTCCTTCAGATCAAGGTCGCGTAGGCCGCGTTGTCTGAGGCGCGGTAGCTCCTGGGTGGCAATGCTGCGGGCAACCGCTGCGGGGGTGTCGCTCGTGGTGTCCGCTGTTGTGTCCTCGTTCGCCACCGTGCCCACTCTCCCGAGTCGTTCATGATCTGCGCCTCATAGTCCCTGGTCATGCCCGGTATGCGAAGGGTTTACGCACGCTTCTCACAGGGACGTGCAGGTAGTTGACCAACCAGAGTCGTGCTCAGTCGCAGCCCACCAGGGCGGCAACGACTGAGAGGACGTACATGGGCGAGATCAGTACGCGCCCCGGAGGGTTTGCGCTGTCACGACAGACACGCCACACCCTCACCGCAGCGGCCGAAGCCACATTGACGGAACAAGCCGCCACCAAGGCCATTTCGGCGGTTGCCGAATACGGCATGAGTGAGGTGCTGTACCTCAAGCAGACGCAGGCAATGCTTGAGCAGCAGTGCCCGGACGCCGCCGAAGCGCTGGCCATGATCGCCAACACAGCGGCAATGAGCATCGCGCATCAGGTGCGGCGCTTCGGTCAGGGGATGGCCGGATGACCGCGCTGATATTCCTCGGGCTCGTCGCCCTGGGTGTGCTCTTCGATCGACTGTGGCTCTGGGCCCGTGCCATGGACCGTGCCAACGTTGCGCAGTTCGGAATCCGTGACGCCAAGCGGTACGCCGTGTCGGATATCGCAGAGCGCCGGCGTCGGGCTGAGGAGCAGATGAGGCGTATTGCCTTTCGGGGGCGGTCGTGACCAACACCCGAGACCTGCGCGACCTTCGGCGGTGGCTGAACGAAGCACGCTGGTCGTTGCTTGACGGCTTCATCGCAATCAACGATGCCGTCAAGCGCAACGAGGGTTCGGCCAAGGGGCAGTTGGTCACGCAGTTGCGAACCCTCGACGAGTTCGCCAATTCCACCGTGCACGAGGAGTACCGGGCCGAATGAGTCCCAACCCGGCAGGATGGGGGCGGCGGGTGTTCAGCACGCTTGCCCTCATCCTGGTTATCGCCTTTGTCGCACGGTGGGCCTACGAGTTGCTTGCACCCCTGGTGCCGTTCGTGCTCTCGCTCCTGGTCGTGGGCTTCGTCGGGCTAGCCATCTTCAAACGGCGGCGGTAGCCGATGACGACGACCGACATCTACAGCGACAACATGAGCGGCGCCATCCGTCGCACTGTGACCGCGGTGGTGTTCGTCATCGCTGGCCTGTCGTTCGCCTTCGGCTTTGGCAACGGCTGGAGTCTGGGCGTGCTCCTCGGTGTCCCCACCTGGATAGCGCCGCTCGTGGCTCCGGCCGTTGATCTGTCGGTCGTGGCCTTGCTGGCGTCGCTGCACTACCTCCGGGCTAACACTTCGGCCGGCAGTCTGCTGGGGCCGCGTCTGCTCCTCGCGTACTGCGGCCTCGTGACGTTGGCACTCAACACCGCCTACCCGATCATCTCCGGGGCGTACGGCCGTGCCTGCTTCGATGCAGTCGCTCCGCTGCTACTCATCGGGTGGAGCGAAGTTGGCCCGTGGCTGTTGGCGTCGCTGCACACAAGGAACGTCCCGGAGACGCGTCCGGTCACACGCGAGGAGAGCGACCAGCCGAAGCCATCAACCGCGTTGGTACGCGCGGCGGCTGAGGCAGACGCCAAACACCGCCAGGCCCACGGACGGCCGATCACCCGCGAGCTGCTGCGTTCACAGCTCAACGTCTCGCACCGCATGGCGGCTGCGCTGGCTCGAACACTTCGAAGCGGCAACGGCTGATTGCCGTGAAATAGACAACAACGACCGCTGTGAATCCGGCCGTTCAGCTCACTCAAACCTTGACGACCGCGACACCACTCGGCATAAGGAAAAGTAGGAGTGTTGTCTGCTGGGCAACGCTCAGAAAGGAGGGTTATGGAACAAAAATGGAGACTCAAGGTCACCGAGAGGAAACCCAAGGAGGCTGAC
>Ga0075365_10001241_pt1 | contig 11294 bp, 15 predicted proteins | sample EndMetdeltDD1765_FD_71387 | JGI IMG/M metagenome (GOLD analysis project Ga0075365, IMG submission 71387) | Populus endosphere microbial communities from Tennessee, USA - Endosphere MetaG P. deltoides DD176-5 | ecosystem: Host-associated > Plants > Roots > Endosphere | place: USA: Tennessee... | reverse complement strand
CGAGACCGGCGCCCTGAAGATGCGCAAGTACGTCTGCGTCGACGACATCGGCAACGTGATCAACCCGCTGATCGTGGCGGGCCAGGTGCACGGCGGACTGGTGCAGGGCATCGCCCAGGCGCTGTGGGAGGAGGCGGTGTACGACGAGTCCGGGACCCTGGTCAGTGGCTCCTTCGTGGACTACCTGCTCCCGACCGCGGCCGACACGATCAGCTTCGAGGTCGACCACACCACGACCCCGTCGCTGACCAACACGCTCGGCACCAAGGGCGTCGGCGAGGCCGGCACCATCGCCTCGACGCCGGCCGTGGTCAACGCGGTCGTCGACGCAGTGCGCTTCCTCGGGGTCAGCGACATCCAGATGCCGTGCACGCCCGAGCGGGTGTGGAAGGCCATCAACGGGGACGGCGCCTCCGGCGGCCCCGCCACCGAGGCGGCCGCGATGCCGCACTTCGACGCCGCCGAACCCGGCGCCGACAGCACGGACGGAGCGCACCGATGATCCCCGCCGCATTCGACTACGTCGCCCCGACCTCGGTCGAGGACGCCCTGGCCGCCCTGGCCCAGCACGGCGACGACGCCAAGATCATCGCCGGCGGGCAGAGCCTGCTGCCGGTGCTCCGGATGCGCCTCAACGCCCCCGAGATGGTGATCGACCTCGGCAAGATCCCCGCGCTGCGGGGGGTCCGCGACGACGGCGACGCGATCGTGGTCGGGGCGATGACCCCGCACGCCGTCGTCGGCTCCGACCCCCTGGTCGCCCAGCACGCCGCGCTGGTGGCCAAGGCGGTCGAGCACCTCGCCGACGCCCAGGTGCGGCACCGAGGGACCTTCGGCGGGGCGCTCGCGCACGCCGACCCCGCCGGTGACCTGGGTGCCCCCGCGCTGGCGCTCGGGGCCGAGTTCGTGGTCGCGGGCCCCGGTGGCACCCGGACCGTGGCCGCGGACGACTTCTTCGTCGACCTCTTCGAGACCGCGATCGGCGACGACGAGATCCTCACCGAGGTCCGGCTGCCCAAGCGCACCGGGTGGGGGGCGCACTACGAGAAGTTCGTGCGGGTCGCCCACCAGTGGCCCATCGTCGCGGTCGCCGCGACCGTCCGCGTCGAGGGCGGCGTGATCGCCGAGGCGCGGATCGGGCTGACCAACATGGGCTCCACGCCGATCCGGGCCCGGGCGGTCGAGGAGGCGCTCACGGGACAGCCGGCGAGCGAGGACGCCGTACGCGCCGCGGCCGAGCACGCCACCGACGGCACCCACCCGCCCTCGGACCTCAACGGGGACGCCGACTACCGGCGGCACCTGGCCAAGGTGCTGACCCGTCGGGCCGTCCTGGCGGCCGCGTCCTGATGGACCTCCAGCACCGCTTCACCGTCCCCACCTCGGTCGACGAGACCTGGGCGCACTTCAACGACATCGCCTCGGTGGCGGAGTGCTTCCCGGGGGCCACGGTCGCGTCGGTCGAGTCCGACACCTTCGCCGGCTCGGTGAAGGTCAAGCTCGGCCCGATCGCGCTGGTCTACGGCGGCACCGGCCGGTTCGTCGAGAAGGACGAGGCGGCGCACCGCTTCGTCGTCGAGGCCTCGGGCAAGGACAAGCGCGGCAACGGCACCGCCGGTGCGACGGTGACGCTCTCGATGGCCGCGGGCGCCTCGGGGACCGACGTGGAGGTGCTGACCGACCTCGCGATCACCGGCAAGCCCGCCCAGTTCGGCCGCGGTGTGATGCAGGACGTCTCGGACAAGCTGCTCGGCCAGTTCGTCGCCTGCCTCGAGCAGCGGCTCTCGGGCCCACCGGACCCGGGGGACGGCGGTGAGCCTGCCACCGAGCCGTCGCCGGAGACGGTGGCGGGCGCACCGGCGCCCCCGACCAGCGGCGAGTCAGGCACCGAGTCCCGGCCGCGAACGGTGGCCAGCGCACCGCCGCCCCGGGCGCACGCCGCGGACTCGGTCGACCTGGGCGCGGCCGTCGTCCCGGTGCTGCTGAAGAGCTACGGCAACCTGGTCGGGGCCGCGCTGGGCGGGCTGCTACTGGGCTGGCTGCTCGGCCGCCGCCGTTGACCGGACGCCGTTGGCCGCGGCGCTGAGCTGGGGCTCGAGGCGCAGCACGGCGAGCACCCCGGTGAGCAGGCAGCCGACGACCAGGACGCCGATGTAGGCCGCGCCGAGGTGGTGGCCCACCAGGAAGCCGGCCACCGGGGGCGCGATGATCGCGGCCAGCTGGAAGGTGGCCGAGCTGAGCGCGTTGTAGCGCCCGCGCAGGTGGTCGGGGGCGAGCTCGTTGACGAGGGCGGGGATGGTCGGCTGCATGAGGGTCTCGCCGAGCGCGAAGACCGATGCGCACGCGGCGACCAGGAGGGTGGCGCCCACGGTGCCGGGGATGAGCCCCGACGAGCCGAGCAGCAGCCAGGACACCGCCCACAGCACGCCCATCACCGCGATCACCCGGGTGCGGCGCCGCCCCTCGATCCGGCGCAGCACGGCCAGCTGCAGCAGCACGATCACCAGCGTGTTGGCCCCGAACGCCAGCCCGAGGCCCTGGGTCGACACCTCGCCGACCGCCCGGGCGAACGCCGGCATGCCGGCGTTGAGCTGGGAGTAGCCGACGAACGACGCGACGAAGCCGAGCAGCATCAGCGAGCCGACCGCCGGCCGGCGCAGCACGTCGAGGTAGCCGACCTGCTCCAGCGGCACGGACGCGTCGTGACGCGGACGGCCGGCGACGTGGCGCAGCGGGACGCTCAGCAGGAACAGCGCCGGCAGGTAGCTGAGGGCGTCGGCGAGGTAGATGGCCTGGAAGGTCACGGCGTCGTCGACGTCGACGACCACCCCGCCCACGACCCCGCCGATGCCGATGCCGAGGTTGAGCAGGGTGAAGTTGACCCCGAAGTAGCGCTGGCGCAGCCCCGGCGGGACCACCGACGCGATCAGGGCCTGCGAGGCCGGCCAGGACAGGCCGAACGCGATGCCGTTGAGCACCAGGGCGACGCCCGCGACCACCCGGGTCTCGGCGACCGCGAGCAGGCTGTTGCCGGCGACCAGCATCAGCAGCGTCGAGAGCAGCACCCGCCGGGCGCCGATCCGGTCGATCGCCGCGCCCCCGGGCCCGACGACCAGGAAGCCGATCAGCGGCGGCAGGGCCAGCAGCAGGCCGACGTCGCTGAGCGGGAAGTCGCGCACCTCGTTGAGGTAGACGACGTGGAAGGGCAGCACCAGGCCGGTGCCGAGGAACTCCAGGACGACGACCGACAGCAGCAACCGGCCCTCGCGGGGCAGGTCGTGCCAGAAGGACCCGAGCGTGCTCATCGGCGCGCACTCTGCCACCCGGCACCGACGACCCGCACGCCGGAATCGGACCCGGCTGTGCTCGCGGTCAGTGCTTCTTGCGGTCGCGCTTGACGCGCCGGCGTACCTGGAACATCCGCAGGGACGCCGCGGTGATGGCCAGCAGCATGCCGGCCGCGGTGGCGACGAGCAGGGTGGCCGCGAGCGGGGCGCTGCCGTTCCAGCCGAGGTAGCTCACCTCGACCGACTGGGTGTTCTGCACGATGAAGATGACCAGCAGCACCAGCAGCACGGCCGCGGCCACCACGGCGACGTAGATCCCGCTGGTGCGCGAGCCGCGCAGCGGGTCCTTCGTCGGCGGGGCGGGGGTGGCCTCCGGCGTCGGGTCGACAGGAGGCGTGGTGGTGGCGTCGTACGTCGGCTCCGTCGGGTTGCTCATGCCCCCCAGTGCCCGCGGGCGGCCGGCGGCAACCGTTCAGAGGACCAGCACGACCAGCGCCACCACGACGACCAGTACGACGAGGAGCAGTCCGGCCCAGACGGCGGGGTGCGGACGGGCCGGGCCGCCCTCGGCGGTGGGGTGCACCCGGCTCTCGGGCGAGACCGCCCAGCCCATGGTGGGCTCGGCGGTGGCGCCGGGGTAGACGTCCTCGCCCCGCACGTGGTCGTGCTGGGCGGCCGGGTGGTCGACGGGATCGGGGCGGGGGTCCTGACGCTCGGGCATGGTGTCGCTCCTTCGTCTCCGAGATGGACGGAGTTGCTCTCCGGTGTCCATCAGACCCCGCGGCGAGACGTGCGTCACCTGGTTTTCCCCTAGCCGCCGAGCGCCGAGAGCGTCGCCACCTCGTCCTCGCTCAGGCGCAGCCGCGCCGCCGCGGCGTTCTCCTCGAGGTGGCCGACCGACGACGTCCCCGGGATCGGGAGCATCACGGGGGAGAGCGCCAGCAGCCAGGCCAGCGCCACCTGGGTGAGCGTCGCGTCGTGGGCCTGCGCGATGGCGGCGAGGTCGCCGGACTCGTCGAGGTGGTCGGCGACCGGGCGCCAGGGGATGAACGCGATGCCCTCGCTGGTGCAGTGCGCGAGCAGCTCGTCCGCGGTGCGGGTGCCGAGGCTGAACCGGTTCTGGACCGACACGATCGGCGCGACCGACTGGGCGGCCTTCAGCTGCTCGACGTCGACCTCGGAGAGGCCGATGTGGCGGATCTTGCCCTCCTCGCGCAGCTGGGCGAGCTCGCCGACCTGGTCCTCCAGGGGGAAGGCCGCGTCGATGCGGTGCAGCTGGAAGAGGTCGATGCGCTCCAGGCCGAGCCGGCGCAGCGAGAGCTCGCACTGCTGGCGCAGGTAGGCCGGGTTGCCGAGCGGCGTCCAGATGCCCGGCCCCTGCCGGGTCAGCCCCGCCTTGGTCGCGACCACCACCTGGTCGGCGTACGGGTGCAGGGCCTCCTTGACCAGCTGCTCGGCGGTCTCGGGGCCGTAGGAGTCCGCGGTGTCGAAGAAGGTGATGCCGAGGTCGACGGCGCGACGCAGGACGCGCCGCGCCTCGTCGTGGTCCTTCGGCGGTCCCCACACGCCCTCACCGGGCAGCTGCATGGTGCCGTAGCCCAGACGGACGACGGGCAGGTCGCCGCCGATCTCGAAGGTCCCGCTCTCGGTCGCCGTGAGGGTCATTCACATCTCCTGTTCGCTGCGGTCGCCGGCCCAGAGGGTGTGGAAGGTCCCCTCGCGGTCGATGCGCCGGTAGGTGTGCGCCCCGAAGTTGTCGCGGAGCGCCTGGATGAGCGCGGCGGGCAGCCGCTCGCGGCGGAGCCCGTCGAAGTAGGACAGCGAGCTGCCGAAGGCGGGCACCGGCACGCCGCCGCGCGCGGCGGTCGCGACCACCTCGCGCCAGGCGTCCACGCCGTCCTTCACCGCGTCGGCGAAGTACGCCGTCGTCAGCAGCGTCGTCAGGTCGGGCTCGGCCTCGTAGGCCTCCCGGATCCGGTCGAGGAACTGGGCCCGGATGATGCAGCCGCCCCGCCAGATGGTGGCGACCGCACCCAGGTCGACGTCCCACCCGTGCTCCTCGGCGCCGGCGGCGATCTGGTCGAAGCCCTGCGCGTAGGCGACCACCTTCGAGGCGTACAGCGCGGCCCGGACCTGGTCGACGAAGACGTCGCGGTCGACGTCGACCCGCTGCTCGTCGGGGTCGGTGGTGAAGACCTTCCGGGCCGCGGCCCGCTGCTCGGCGTGGCCCGAGAGGCTGCGCGCGAACGTGGCCTCCGCGATGCCGGTGACGGGGACCCCGAGATCCAGGGCGGCCTGGACCGTCCAGCGACCGGTGCCCTTCTGCTCGGCCTCGTCGCGCACGACGTCGACGAACGGCTCGCCGCCGGCGTCGGTGTGGCGCAGCACGTCGGCGGTCATCTCGATGAGGAACGACTCCAGGTCCCCGCCGTTCCACTCCTCGAAGACGTCGGCGATCTCGGCCGGGGCGAGCCCGCCGATGCTGCGCAGCAGGTCGTACGACTCCGCGATCAGCTGCATGTCGGCGTACTCGATGCCGTTGTGGACCATCTTCACGAAGTGACCGGCGGCGTCCGGGCCGACGTGGGTCGCGCACGGCGTTCCGTCGACCTGGGCCGCGATCGAGGTCACGACCGGCTCCAGGCGCTCGTAGGCGTGGTCGGAGCCGCCGACCATGATCGAGGGCCCGTGCAGGGCGCCCTCCTCGCCGCCGGAGACGCCCATGCCGACGAAGTGCAGCCCCTTCTCGGAGAGCGCCTGCTCGCGGCGGAGCGTGTCGGCGAAGTGGGCGTTGCCGGCGTCGACGACGATGTCGCCCTCGTCGAGCAGCGGCACCAGCTCGTCGATCACGGCGTCGGTGGCCTCCCCGGCCTTGACCATGACGATGATCGCGCGCGGCTGCTCGATGCTCTGAACGAAGTCCTCGAGCGACTCGCTCGGCACGAACGAGCCCTCGTCGCCGAACTCCTCGACGAGCGCCCGCGTCCTGGCGGCGGTGCGGTTGTGGATGGCGATGGTGTGGCCGTGCCGGGCGATGTTGCGGGCCAGGTTGCGGCCCATCACCGCCAGTCCCGTCAGGCCGATCGTTGCGGTGGGTTGAGCCATGCCTCCAGCCAACTACGGCCGCCCAAATCCGCCCGGCTCGTCGGTCCGTCTCGCGAGCGCCTGCGAGCACTCGACCCGGGTCCTCAGAACACGTTGAGGGGGCGGAACTGGACCGAGATCCGCGGGCCGGCGACGGCGACCTTGGGGACGGCGTGCTCCCAGGTGCGCTGGCAGGAGCCGCCCATCACCACCAGATCGCCGTGGCCCATCTCCACCGAGACGGTCTCGGCACCCCCGGCGCGGGGCCGCAGCTGCAGCTTGCGGGGATCGCCGAGCGAGACGATGGCGACCATCGTGTCCTGGGTCTTCCCGCGGCCGAGGGTGTCGCCGTGCCAGGCGACGGAGTCGCGGCCGTCGCGGTAGTAGCAGCAGCTGGCCGTGAGGAACGGCTCGCCCAGCTCGGGCAGGTAGTGCTCGCTCAGCGCGTCGCGGGCCTCGTCGAGGACCGGGTGGGGGAGCGGGTCGCCGATGAAGTAGGTGTGCAGCAGCCGCGGCACGTCGACGACGCGGTCGTACATCTGCCGGCGCTCGGCACGCCACGGCACGTCGGCGATCAGCCGGACGAGGACGTCGTCGGCGTCCGGCAGCCAGCCGCGTCGTACGTCGACCCAGGCGCCGCGGGTCAGCTCGCGCCGCTCGGTCCCGGAGAAGTCGCGCACCCCGGCCGGCGCCGCCTCGAACAGCGAGCTCTGGAAGTCCATGGCGTCGATGCTATCGAACGGACGTTCGAGGATCCAGGGCCGATCGTGGGGGCGCCTCCGCCGGAGGGTGGCGAGCGGCTCGCGGCCCGTCCGGACCCGACCCGGGCCATCGCGACCGGGTGGCCGAGCCACGAGTGGGACCCACGATTGGACGCCTCGGTGCAGGAATCGGTCAAGATCTGCGATTCTCCGGACGGCAGGTGTCTAGTCCATCTAATCTCGCCGTTGTGGAGGAACTGCTGGTACCGGACGGACGGTCGCTCAAGCACGTGCAGGTGCGCGAGTACGTCCGCTCCCTGGTGACCGGCAGCGCTCCCGGGTCGCCCGCCCCGTCCGAGCGCGAGCTGGTGCACCGCTTCGGCGTCGCCCGGATGACCGTGCGGCAGGCGATGGACGCCCTGGTCGTCGAGGGCCTGCTGGAGCGGATCCCGGGGCGCGGCACCTTCGTCGCCCGGCCCCGCCGTACCGCCAGCCGGATCACCAGCTACACCGAGGAGATGGCGCGTCGCGGCATGCTCGCCGAGTCGCAGACGCTGCTGGCGCGCCGCGAGCAGGCCGGTCCGGGCGTGGCCCGGGCGCTGAGCCTCACCGAGGGCGACGCCGTCATCCACTGGCGCCGGCTGCGTCGCGCCGACGGCGCCCCGATGTGCCTGGAGGACGCCTACCTCAACGAGGTGCTGCTGCCCGGCTTCCTGCAGAGCGGCATGCCCACCAGCCTGTACGACGCCCTCGAGGCGCGCGGCCTGCGCCCGTCGTGGGCCGAGGACTCGATCAACGCCGACCGGGCCAACCCGGAGGAGGCGGGCCTCCTCGAGGTCGAGGCGGGCGCCCCGGTGCTGCGCCACTCCCGCCGCGCGATCGCCGGCGACAAGGTCGTCGAGGTCTCCCGCACCGTCTACCGCGCGGACCGGTTCACCCTCTGGGTGCAGCTCGGCCAGGACGGCTGAGCGACTACAGCTTGCCGAGCGCGGCGACCGGCTCGCCGGTCTCCTCGCAGACCCACGTCGGGTCGGGTCCGCCGAGGTCGGGCTGGATGTAGAGGGTGTGCACCGGGCCGTCCTCGCACACGGTGCACAGGGGCCAGCGCCCGGAGCTCTCGAAGAGGGCGTCCTGCACGTCCTGAGCCACCAGCCCGGCGACGTACACCTCGCCCTCGGGCCACTGCTCGGCCCACCACTTGCGGGCCGAGACGGCGTCCTCGAGGGCGCTGACCGCGGCCGCCGTCGCGTGACCACGGGCCGACAGGTCGGCGAGCACCCGAGCTCGCGCGTCGTACAGCAGCGCGTTGTCCACAGCCCCATTGTGCTCGGGTTCCCAAGGTCGGCCCGGACGTGCACGCTTCCAGGACCGGCCACGGCGGGTGGTCGGACGTCTCGGGAGGTACGACGATGGGCGCTGGCGAGGTGCACGTGGAGCACTGGGAGGACCTGCGGCGGCTGCCGCGGGTGATGGACGAGGTGGGCGAGCAGGTCGACCGGATCGTCGAGCACGCGACGACCTGGGTGGCCAACCGGGCGGGCTTCGAGCCGAGCCCGGTGTGCCTGCTGCGGCCGCTGGCCGAGGCGATGGACCTGGTGGCCCGGGGCTTCGAGGACCTCGGGCGTGAGTTCGGCGAGCAGTGGGCGCAGGTGCGGGACGGGGTGGTGGTCGCCGAGCGCGAGCTGGCCGCGGCCGACGGGCGCGCCCGCGACGGCAGCGGGGCGCTCGCCCGCGCGCTGACGGGGGTGGCCTGAGATGCCGGTCCCGACGCTCGCGCCCGTCCGGCTGGACCGGCCCGAGAAGGGGGAGGGCGAGCTGGTCCACGACGCGACCTTCACCGCGGTCGACGAGGCGCTGACGACCATGCGCGACGTCGCCAACATGGGCATCGACGCGATCAACCACGTGGGTGCGGGGCTGCCGCGGCTGCCCGAGGGCAATCTCCACGACCTGCTGATCGCCCCGCTGACCGGCGACTACGCGACCATCCGGCAGAACCACGCCGCGTGCGCCGACGTCCGCGACGCCCTGCACACCTGGGGCGACAACATGCTGCGGATCAGTGTCGCGGTGCAGCCGTCCTGGGGCGGGCAGGCGGCCGCGGCGTACCTGCTGCGGGTCAACGCGCTCGGTCTCGCCGCCCGCGCGGTCGCCGAGACGGTGGGCGCGGGGGCCCGGGTCTTCGAGGGCATCGCGCTCTTCTCCGAGCGGATCGGCATCCGTGTCGAGCACCTCCTCGTCGAGCTCGGCAAGACCCTGGTCCGGCTGGGACGGCGGCTGCTCTCGAAGGTCTCCGGCCCGGCGGGGTGGACGGCCTTCGCCGCCGAGCTGGTGATGAAGGGTCTCGATGCGATCACCGGGATCATCAACGACATCAAGCTGGTCCTCGAGCTCATCGACGAGCTCCGCACCCTCCACGGCGCCGTCGTCGAGTGGGTCCGCGACGCCCGGGACCGGCTGCAGGTGCTCTCCGGCCTGCCGTCGCTGGTGGGCCGGTGAGCGCCGCGCTCGAGGCGGCCCTGGCCGGGGCCGCCGCCGCGTGCGAGCGCTCCGCGGCCGCCGGGCGGGAGGCGCCGGTCGACCCGGCCGTGCGGGTCGCGCTCGCCGAGGCCGCCGCGTCCGCGCCGTCGGCGGCCGAGCGGGCGATCGGGGAGCGGATCGAGCGGGGGCTCCTCGACGGCGACGAGGTGTGGCGCGACCCGCACGCCCTGGGCCCCGACGGCGTGCGGCTGGTGCAGCGCGCGGTGGTCGCGGCCGCACGGGAGATTGGCCGGGCGCTGCCCTGAGCCGGCTCGCCGCCGGGCGGTCGGGGGTCGACGGGTCGTCGCTCACGTCCGGCGCCCGGCGCGCGAGGGTGCCGGATCACGCGGACGGTCCGCTACGCCGGCAGCCCGCTGGTCGAGGCCGAGCGCGCCACGGTGCGGGTGCGCGTCGTGCGGCGCCGATAGCCCTAGGCTCTCGCCATGGGCGAGGTGCTGCTCGAGGTGACGACGCTCCACGAGCGCGACGTCCCCGGCGCGCACGAGGGCGGCGCGGACCGGCTCCACCTGGTCGCCATCGGGACCGGTCCGGACGCGTTCGCGTCCTCCCCGACCCCGGCGCTGGTCTCGGCGGTGTGCCGGGCCAGCGACGTGCCGGTCTTCGTGCTGCTGCGGCTCAACGACTCGTGGACGACGACCGGGGGCGAGCTGACCCGACTGCTCGGCCTGGCCGGCGACTACCTCGGCGCCGGGGCGGCCGGGCTCTCCTGGGGATTCCTGGACCAGCGTCTCGAGGTCGACGACGAGCTGTGCCGCCACCTCGCGGACGGGCTGCCGGGCGTGCCCTGGACCTTCCACGACGCCTTCGACCACGCCCTCGACCCCGCGCGGGCGTGGGACCGGGTGCGCGACCTGCCCCGGCTGGCCGCGGTGCGCTCCGCGGGCTCGCCGCGCGGGATGGACGTCGGCGGCGACGACCTGCTGACCACGGCGCAGTCCGACCCGGCCCTCGCGCGGCTGCTCCTGGCCGGGGGCGGCCTGGTCGCCGAGCAGGTGCCGTGGCTGCTGCGGGCCGGCGTACGCCAGTTCCACCTGGGGGTGCAGGCCCGCCCGGGGGCGTCGTACAAGTCCTACGTCGAGGCGGGCCACGTCCGCTCGTGGCGCCGTCTCCTCGACGACTCGAGGCAGCGCCTGTGATCCTGATCGACCCCCCGAGCGTCCCCTCGCGCGGCCGGCTGTGGTCGCACGTCGCCAGCGACACCTCCTACGACGAGCTGCACGCCTTCGCCCGCGCCGTCGGGATCCCCGAGCGCGGCTTCGACCGCGACCACTACGACGTCCCCGCCGAGTGGTACGACGACGTGGTGGCCGCCGGCGCCGTCCCCGTCCGCTCCCGCGAGCTGGTCGCCCGCCTCCTCGCCGCCGGCCTCCGCCGCCGCAAGCCGCAACCCCCAGCAGCGCCGAGTCAGCAGGAGTGACGGGGCGAGTCAGCAGCACTGCTGCTGACTCGGCGGGGTCAGGCGGGCCAGAGGCGGCGGGCGCGGCGGGTCAGGTCGGCTCGGAGCGCGCCCAGGTCGGCGCCGACGAGGTGGCCGTCCTGGACGACGTACGCGCCGCCGACCAGGACGTGGCGGGCGGAGCGCTCGGGGCCGAGGACCAGCGCGGCGAGCGGGTCGAGGACGTCGGCGACGTCGTCGCCGGGCCACACGGTGATGTCGGCCCTCAGCCCCGGCTCGAGCCGG
>Ga0075365_10001240_pt1 | contig 11300 bp, 9 predicted proteins | sample EndMetdeltDD1765_FD_71387 | JGI IMG/M metagenome (GOLD analysis project Ga0075365, IMG submission 71387) | Populus endosphere microbial communities from Tennessee, USA - Endosphere MetaG P. deltoides DD176-5 | ecosystem: Host-associated > Plants > Roots > Endosphere | place: USA: Tennessee... | reverse complement strand
AGCTCGGCCAGCTCGTCGGGCGTGGCGCGGACGAAGGTGTCGCTGGCGAACGCCGCCTGGGTCCAGGCCTCGTCGTAGTCGTCCGTCGTGTCGCGCGCGGTGAGCCACTCACGCACGGCGGCGACGTGGTGGTCGAGGTTCTCGTGCTCGGCGGCGATCGCTACCGCCTCGCCGACAGGGTCGCCGCGGACGTCGGCCACCGACCAGCTCAGGGCCAGCGGGATCCGCCGCCACCACCGCTCGCGCCGGTCCTTGGCCAGCTCGGGCGCCTCCTCGACCAGTCCCGCGCGGTCCAGCATCTTGAGGTGGTGGCTGACGTTCCCGACCAGCTGTCCGGTGCGCTCGGCCAGCTGGCTCGCCGTCGCGGGGCCGTCCACCCCGAGCACCTCGAGCAGCCGGCGCCGGACAGGGTGACCGCTGGCGGCGACCTGAGCGAGCGAGGCACGAGCGGGGGTGTCTTGCGGCATCGGGTCAGGCTAGTTCCACAAGAGTGCTTGTGCAATGCTTCTTGTGGAACTAGTCGGGCATTGTCCACCCGGTCAGGGCGATCGCCCCCGCGCCCAGGAGCGTGACCGCCCCGGCCACCAGCGCTGCGGCGTTCCACCCGGCGTACAGGTCGCCCCCGGCATGGGTGGCCACGGTGACGAAGAGGGTGATCCCGACCGCGGCGCCCAGGTAGCGAGCCGTGTTGTTGGCGCCGGAGCCCATCGCGGCGCGGTCGGGCGGCACCGACGCGATCGCCTCGCGACCGAGCAGGGAGTTGAGTACGCCGGTGCCGGCTCCGGCGACCACGAACGGCAGCACCAGCCGCCACAGGGGCGAGCCGGGGTCGAGGCCCACGGTCAGGAGCTGCCCGGCGGCGACCACGACGAGGAACAGCGCGATCGGGCGGGGACCCTCGAGCGGGTGCGGGATCCGGCGCACCAGCAGCGAGGTGACGACGCCGGTGCCCGCCCAGGCCACCGCGGGCAGGCTGGCCGCCCAGAGGCCTCGGCCGTAGGCCAGCTGCACCATCGCCGGGGTGAACGAGGCCATACCGATCATCCCGGCCCCGAGGACGAGCGAGCCCGCTGTGGCGGCCCGGAACCGCGGGTGCCGTAGCAGGGCAGGGTCGACCAGCGGCGAGGCGACCCGGCGCTCGATGAGGACGAACGCCGCCAGCGCGGCGAGGGCGAGGGCGCCCAGCGCGACCGTGGCTGCGTCGACGCCGTTGCGACCCTGGGTCAGTGCGGACACGGCGAGCGTCATCCCGGCCACCAGCAGCGCCAGCCCTGCGGCGTCCACCCGCCGGGCGGCAGACGCGGACGACTCCGCCATCCAGCGGAGGCTGGGGAGGACGAGGACGAGTGCGAGGCCCGCGGTGACCCAGTAGGACGGCCGCCATCCCGACCCGATGTCGAGGAGCGCCGCGAGGACGGCTCCCCCGGCGATCCCGAGCCCGACCGAGGCGCCCCAGACCGACGTGGCATGCAGCCGCTCGGGGCCTAGCGGGTAGCGATGCGCCAGGACGGCCAGCCCGCAGGCAAGCACCGCCGCGCCGCCGCCACCCTGCACGACCCGACCGGCGACGAAGAGGAGCGGCTCGGAGGCCACGGCGCACAGCACTGCTCCTGCCCCGGTCGCCACCAGCCCCGCGACGTACGCCCGACGCCGGCCGAGCGCGTCGCCCGCCACCCCGGCCGCCAGGAGCAGCCCGGCCAGACCGACGCTCATCGAGCTGAGGATCCAGGCCCGGGCCACCGGCCCCGCACCCAGGTCGGCCGCGGTGGCCGGGATGGTCGCGATCGGCGTCACGTAGGTGACGAGGACGAGAGCGGTGCCCATCGCGACGGGCACCAGGGGTCGGGACGTGTCGCCCCGCGACTCAGACGGTTTGATTTCCAAACTCACTCGTGCGACGCTACCACCCGTGTCCACTCCCTTCCCAGCCCTGGCCGAGCTGCCGGGCCGGCCCTGCCCCATCGCGGCGTCCCTGGAGGTCGTCGGCGAGCGCTGGGCGCTGCTGGTGGTGCGCGAGATCGCTCTCGGCAGCACCCGGTTCACCGACATCGTCCGCGGCACCGGCGCACCGCGGGACCGGATCGCGGCGCGGCTCAAGGTGCTCGAGGAGGCCGGCGTGGTCGAGCGGCACGCCTACCAGGACCACCCGGCCCGCCACGACTACGCGCTGACCGCGTCCGGCCGCGCTCTGGTGCCGGTGCTCGACGCGCTGCTCGCGTGGGGGCTCGACCACGCGGTCACCAAGGACGACCCGGACCGGATGCGCCACTACCCCACCCCCTCCCAGCGGATGGCGAGGTCGCGGCGATGACCGACTGGGGCGAGCCGCGCAGCAAGACGGTGACCTGGTTCGACCCGATGGTCGGTGCCGCCGAGGGGCTGCGGCTGGCGGGACTCGACTACCTCACCGCGATCCGCGACGGCCGGCTGCCGCCGGCGCCGATCTCCGGGCTGATGGGCTTCGACGTCGCCGAGGTGGAGCCCGGGCGGGTGTCGTTCACCGGCCGGCCGGACGAGTCGGCGTACAACCCGATCGGCGTGGTCCACGGCGGGCTGGTGTGCACCCTGCTCGACTCGGTCTGCGCGTGCGCGGTGCACAGCACGCTGCCGCAGGGCCGGGGCTACACCTCGATCGAGATCAAGGTCAGCTACCTCAAGGCCGTGACCTCGCGCAGCGGCCTCCTGACCGCGACCGGGACCCTGGTCAAGGGCGGCTCCCGGGTGGCGTTCAGCGAGGGCGTGGTCACCGACGAGTCCGGCGCGGCGGTCGCGACCGCGACCAGCACCTGCCTGGTCTTCGATCTCCCGAGCTGAGGTCAGCGGGCGACGGGCCGCCCGAACCGGACCTTCTTCACCTGGCCGGTCTCGCCGGTCGGCGCGACGGCGCCGCGCTTGTTGAAGGTCGCGGTCGCGGGGCTCCACACGCCGAGGTCGGTGATGCCGTTGCCGTCCCAGTCGCCGGTGACGGGCACGTCGCCCGGGGTGCCGAACGGGATGTCGGTAGTGAACGGTGTGCCGAGCGGATCGGTCTGGCGCAGCGTGAACGTCGCCGTGGCCTGGTCGTAGACGCCGAGGTCGGTGGTGCCGTTGCCGTCCCAGTCGCCCGTGACCGGCAGGTCGTTGGCGTCGCCGAGCGCGATCTTCTGGACCGAGCCGTCGGGCATGCGGAGCAGGAACTTGCCGCTGCCGGGGCGGCGGACGCCGAGCTCCCACGACCCGACGCCGTCCCAGTTGCCCGCGATCGGGAGGTCGCCCTTCTTGCCGAACCGCACCGTGGTCTTGTTGCGCTTGACCTGCATCGTGAACACCCGGTCGGTCGGGTTGCGGACCCCGGGGTCGACCTGGCCGTCGCCGTCCCAGTCCCCCAGCACCGGCTGGCCGGACGGGTCGCCGATCTTGATCACCCGCTCCTTGGTGCCGGCCCGGGTGATGTGGAACGCCGCGGGCTTCGCGCGCCGGTAGACCATCACCTCGGCGCTCCTGCCGCCGTACATGTCGCCGGCCAGCGGGATGTCGGTGATCTGGACCGTGCTGCCACCGCAGTTCTGCGACGTCTGCGAGGACCCCATCGGGAAGGGCGCGCCGTGGAACCACGAGTCGACGACCGAGCCGGCGAGCCGCTCCTCGAAGTGCAGGTGCGCACCGTGCGAGTTGCCGGTGTCGCCGACGGTGCCGAGCTGCTGGCCGGCCGTGAGCACCTGGCCGACGGTGACCAGCACCGAGTCGAGGTGGCCGTAGAGCGTGCTCTCGCCGTTGCCGTGGTCGATGACGACGTACTGCCCGTAGCTGGGCTTGTTCTTGCCCACCACGGCCGTCACCACGGTGCCGGGTGCCGCGGCCGCGGCCGGTCGGCCCAGGTCGCCGCCGGAGTAGTTGAAGTCGACCGCGCGGACGCTCGGCGTGTGGTTGCCGCGGGTGCTGCCGGTCCACGTCTCGCCACACGGGAACGGCATCTCGTAGGGGGTGAGCGGCTGGGCCGTGGGCTTCAGCTCCTTGAGGGAGAGGCCGGCGTCACCGGGCAGCGCGGAGCCGCCGTTGGTCGCGGTCGGGTCGTGCTCGCCCTTCGTCCCGTCGGCGTCCTCGTCGGCGTCGTCGTCGCCGGGCTTCGGCTTCCCGGGCTTGTCGGGCTTGCCGTCGTGGCCGGGCTTGCCGCCCTTGTCAGGCTTGCCGTGCGAGCCGCTGGGACGGATGTGCTCCCAGCCGCTGTCGGCGTACGCCGCGGGTGCGATGACAGCCATCGCCAGCGCGACCGCTCCGACCGCGGCCCTGGAGGCGTGCTTGGAGGTCGGTCGGCGCCGGATGGGGGCTCGGTGGCTCGGCCGTTGCATGTCCCGCAGTGAACATTCGTCCCACCGGCCCCGTCCGAGGAAGTGTGCGGAAATGTCCGAACGGAGGATGGGTACGGCTTGACCCGTGTGACTGCTGTGACTATTGGGGCTGGAGGGTCAGGAGTTGGCAGGTCGCCGAGCCCGCACGACGCCCTCCTGCGCCGCGGTCGCGACCAGGGTCCCGTCGGCCGTGTAGACGTGGCCGAAGGCGAGCCCGCGGCCGCCGTGAGCGGTCGGCGACCACTGGTCGTAGAGCCACCACTCGTCGGCCCGGAACGGCCGGTGGAACCACAGCGTGTGGTCCAGCGACGCCATCATGGCCTTGGCCGGGTTGACGTCGTGGACGGCGAGAGAGGCGCCCAGCAGGCTGATGTCGCTGGCGTAGGTGAACGCCGCGAGGTGGGCCATCGGGTCGTCCGGGAGACCCTCGCGGAACCGCACCCACATCTGGGCGCGCGACGGGTGCCTCGGGTCCGGCTCCAGACCGTGCCTGGAGTTGCCCAGGAAGCGCACCTCGATCGACGCCCACTCCTTGCCGAGCTCGTCGGCGTCGGCGTTGCCGCGGCCACGCATCAGGTCGACCAGGTCCAGTCCCTGCTCGGGGCCGGGGACCTCGGGCATCACGTCCTGGTGGTCGAACCCCTCCTCGGGCCTCTGGAAGTTGATCGTCTGGTGATAGATCGGCCGGCCGTGCTGCCGCGCCGTGACCCGCCGGGTGAGGAAGGAGCGGCCGTCGCGGATCCGCTGGACGTCGAAGATGATCGGCACGGCGTAGTCGCCGGGCAGCAGGAAGTAGGAGTGGAACGAGTGCGGCACGAACTCCGGGTCCACGCTGCGGAAGCCGGCCACCAGTGCCTGGGCGGCCACCTGCCCGCCGTAGACCCGTGCCCGCGCGGACGGCGGCTGGGCGCCGCGGAACAGGTCCTCGTCGAGCCGCTCGAGGTCGAGCAGGTGCAGGAGGTCCTGCACCTCCGACGTCACGCGTCGCGCCCGGAGTCGTCGGTGGCCGAGTCGTTGCCCTCCTGGGCGTCGAGGCCGGCCAGGAACTGCTCGAACTGCTGACCGATCTCCTCGCCGGTCGGCAGCGGCTCGTCGGAGGCCAGCAGCCCGGAGCCCGACTCCTCGGCCCGCTCGAACGCGTCGTACTGCTGCTCCAGCGCCTCGACCACCTCGCCGACCTCCTCGTTGGACGACAGGTAGCGCTCGATCTCGCTCTCGCGCTCGCGGGCCAGCTCGTGCAGCTCGGTGAGGTCGACGGTGAGCCGGCCGGCCAGCTCGACCTGCTCGAGCAGCACCGCCGCGGCCTTGGGGTAGTCCAGCTGGGCCAGGTAGTGCGGGATGTGGGCGACGAAGCCGAGCATGTCGATGCCCCACTCCCCCAGCCGCACCTCGAGCAGCGACTGCGCGCTGCTGGGGATCCGCAGCTCGCCGCGCCACGGGCTGGCGCCCGGCACCAGCTCGGGCCGGTTGGCGTGCGGGGTGATCGCGATCGGGCGGGTGTGCGGCACGGCCATCGGCACCGAGCCCATCGCGACGACGCGAGTGACGTTCAGCCGCTCTAGAACCTCGCGGACCGCCCGGGCGAACGCTTCCCAGCGGTTGTCGGGCTCGGGCCCGTGTAGCAGCAGGTACGGCGTGCGGCCGCTGTCGCGGAGCAGGCGTACGACGAGGCGCGGGGCGTCGTAGGCCTCGTAGTGATCACGGACGAACGACATCGCCGGACGCCGGGCGCGGTAGTCGTGGAACTGGTCGACGTCGAACGTCGCCACCACGGGGCCGGGCCCGTCCGGGCCGGCGTCGAGGTCGGCGAGGTGACGCGCCGCGTGGGCCGCGGCGTTGCCGGCGTCGAGGAACCCGTCGAGGACGAGGACCATCGTCAGATCGGTGACCCCGTCAAGCTGGGGGACCTCGTCGACGATGTGCACGAGCCGTTCGGTGGGCACCCGTCCAGTTTCTCAGACAGCTGGCAAGACCCGACCACCAGTGCGAGGCGGTCGGGCCTCAGGCCTGCTGGCAGGCGGTGCTCGCCGCCTGCGCGGAGGCCAGCTGCTGGTGGGCGGTCGCGGCCAGCTGCTGCGCCGCGGCGAGCTGGGCCTTCCCGGCCTTGTTGGCCTTCTTGGCCTTCTTCAGCTTCGCCCTGGCTTTCCCGATCGCCCGGTCGGTGCCGCTGAGCAGCGCCTCCTTGAGCCCCTTCTTGGCTTTCTTGACCTTCTTCTGGGCCTTGGCCACGGCGCTCTTGGCCGAGTCGATGGCTTGGTCGGCAGAGGTCGCGGTGGCCGTGGCCGCGAGGACCGCGGACTGCTGCGCAGAGCAGCCACGCGAATCGGTCAGCTCGAGCGTGGCGGCGGTGACCGACGTGTCGTCGCCCCCGCAGTTGTCCAGGAACCTCAGGGTCCAAGTGCCGTTGGGGTCCGGCACGCCGGCGAAGGCGGCAGTCAGGTTGGTCGCAGGAGCCGGAGAGGGTGAGCCGGCGCCACCGGACTGACTGGTGCGATAGCTGCCGGGGGCGACCGCGGTGTTGATGTCGACCGCCGCGGCGGCCGCCCACCAGCTGCCGGTGGCGTCGTCGGCGAAGGTGTAGGGGCCCAGGGCGTCACTGGTGTCGCCGGTGCCGGTGGCGGTCGTGGCTCCGGTGCGCGAGAAGATCACGTGGGTGGCGCCGTTGGGTGCGATGAGGCTGACCGTGAGGTCGCCCACGAAGCCGTGCGGGGGGTCGAACCGCAGCCCGGTGATCCGGACGTCGGTGAGCGGCTTGGTCATGCCCGAGACGCTGAAGGTCACGTTGCGGACCGCTCCCGGCATCGGGCAGTTCGGCGGAGACGCGAGCCCGTCCGGGATGGCCCCGAACCCACTGCCGGCGAACTTTGTGGGCGCCAGGGACGGCCGTCGCGGGCGGCTGGGCACCTACCTGCAGCGCACCGGCGAGCAGGGTCGCCGCGGCAAGGGTGGAACAGCCTCGTGCGACGGTGCGGAACATGGCGGCTCCCGAGGAGGGTGGTGTCCTCGGACGCTAGCGTCAGGGCATGCTGCTGCCATGGCCCGAACAGGCCATAGCAGCGAGAGCGTTCAGAGCGCTGCCAGGCACTGGTCGTGCTCGTGCTCCGCGGCGCCCAGCTCGGCTCGCGCCGTGCTCGCGGCAGCCGTCGCGGTCGTCAGCTTCTGGTGCGCCGCCGCGGCACTCTGCTGTGCGGTCACGAGAGTCGCCTTCGCCTTCTTCAGCGCCTTCTTGGCCTTCTTGAGCTTTGCCTTGGCCTTGTCGATCTTGCCGGGCGCACCGGACTCCTTGGCCTTCTTCAGCTTCTTCTTCGCCTTGTCGACGGCCTTCTCGGCTCCGGCCACGGCAGCGGTCGCGGACTGCACCGCCAGATCCGCCTTCGTCACCTCGGCCTTGGCCGGGGTGACCGCGGCATCCGCTGCCGTGACCTTGGCCTGGGCAGCCTCCTTCGCCTCCGCCTCCATGGCGCACGGACCCGGCACGAGCTCGAGGGTGGCCGCGGCCACGGTGCCCGTGGTGAGGCCACAGGTGTCGACGAACCGGAGGGTCCAGGTGCCGTTGGGATGCGTGACCCCGGCGAACGCGGGCGTCAGCTGGGTCAGTGAGCCCGGGGCCGGGTTGCCACTGCCGTCGCCACCGACCCCGCTGGTGCGGTAGGACCCGGAGGGGATGGCGGTGCTGTCGTTGGCCGCACTCGCCGCGCTCCACCAGTTGCCTGCCGCGTCATCGGCGAAGGTGTAGGGCCCGGCCACGTTGCTGTTGTCGCCCAGCCCTCCCGCGGTGATCGCGCCGGTGCGCCCGAACAGAGCCTTCTGGGACCCGTCCGGCGCGATCAGCGTGACGGTCAGGTCGCCGAGGAAGGTGTGCGCCACGGACAGGCCGGTCACCCGCACGTCACCGGGCCGCGCCGCCCCCATGCCGCTGACGTCGAAGGTGACGTCGAGAGGCACGCCCGGGGACGGCGAGCAGGCATTGCCGCCGTCGGGGATCGGCCCGAAGCCCGACCCCGCGAACACCTTCGCGCCGGCAACGGCATGGGCCGGCCCAGGGCCTCCGACCACCAGCCCGCCCACGACCAGGCCGAGGCCGGCCAGGAGCACGACGAGGCGAGAACGAGTGCGGGCCACCATGACCTCCGGGGAGTGAGTGCGTCAGGGTGGAGACTAGCTCCCGCCCAGCCCCGCCTCCCGGGCCCGGATCATCGCGTCGGCCCGGTCCGTGGCGTGCAGCTTGGCCAGGATGTTGGAGACGTTGTTGCGGACGGTCTTGGGCGCCAGGTAGAGCGTCGAGGCGATCTGCGCGTTGTTGCGGCCGGCCGCGATCAGGTCGAGGATCTCGAGCTCCCGCTCGGTCAGCTCGGGGAACGGCGAGCGGTCGGTCGTCCCGCCGGTCGAGAGCAGCTCGGCGATCCGCGCCGCCAGGGAGGCACCGAACACCAGCCCTCCGGCCTGGACCGTGGTGATCGCCCGGCCCACCTCCTCCTGGCTGGCGCCCTTGACCAGGTAGCCCCTCGCGCCCGCTCGCATCGCCGCCAGCACGGTCCCGTCCTCCTCGCCCATGGTGAAGACGAGGATCTTTGTCTCGGGCAGCTGGGTGCTGAGCCGGCGGGTGGCCTCGATGCCGTTCATCTCGGGCATCTGCAGGTCCATCACGACGACGTCCGGCTTCAGCTCGACGGCGGCGCGGACGGCCTCGGCGCCGTCGGACGCCGTGCCGACGACCTCGACGTCGGGCTGGGTGGCGAGCAGCGAGGCCAGCCCGTCACGGAAGACGGGGTGGTCGTCGGCGACCAGCACGGTGACGGGGGTGGTCATCAGTCCTCCAGGGTGTCGCTGCTGAGTGGGAGCCAGGCCTGCACGACGGTGCCGCCGGCGGGCGGGCAGGTGATCTCGGTGCGGCCGCCCAGCTCGGCGGCCCGGTCGCGCAGGGAGCCGAGCCCGACGCCTGCGGTCACGTTGGCCGCGATGCCGACGCCGTCGTCGGCGACCTCGACCAGCAGGTCGGCCGGTCCGGCGACGAGGCGGATCGTGCACCGGCTGGCCTGTGCGTGCTTGGCCATGTTGGCGAGCGCCTCGGAGGCGATCCGATAGGCCGCGACCTCGACCGCGGCGGGCAGGGCCGGCAGCGGTCCCGCCTCGACTCGGATGTCGAGAGCCGCGGAGCGCATCCGCTCGGCCTGCTGGTGCAGCGCGTCGAGGAGACCCAGGTCGTCCAGGGCCGGCGGTCGGAGCCCGTGCACGAGGCGGCGTACGTCCGCCAGCGCCTCGGTGATGTCCTGGCGGGACTTCTCCACCATGGTGCGCGCGGAGGCCGGGTCGGTCTCGAGGGCGTTGCCCGCGGCGTCGAGCCGCATCGCCACGCCGCCGAGCACCGGCCCGAGCCCGTCGTGGAGGTCCCGGCGGATCCGCCGGCGGTCCTCCTCGCGGTCCAGGACCAGCCGCTCCCGGCTGGACTGGAGCTCGGTCGCCAACCGCGCCGAGCGGATCGCCATCGCGGCCTGGCGGACGACGTCGAGCAGCAGCTCTTGGTCACGCCGGGACAGGACCGACCGCATCCCCTGGGCGGGCAGCACCAGCCGGCCGACCACCTCCTCGCCGTAGCGGATCGGCACCTGCCGGACCGTCTCCGGTGCCGTGCCGTGGGCCGCGCTGATGGTGCCGTGCCGGTCGACGACCTCGACCCGGACATAGCCGAGCTTGAACGCGGTGGCGACGGCGGCGGCCAGCGCGGGGAGCTGCTGGTGGACGTCCCCGGACTCCTCCAGCCGTGCGGCCAACCCCGAGACCACGTCGTACCGATCACCACGACGGCCCACCAGGAGCCGCCGGACGAGGCCGCCGATCGTCGACCGCACCGGGCCGTACGCCGCCAGCGCGAGCAGCAGCACCAGCACCGCGACGTCCCGCTCGCCGAGCCGCTCGCCGAGCACCTGACCCAGCGCAGCCACCAGCGCGAGGTCGAGCGCCACGACGGTGGTGGCGACCGCGCCGAAGACGATCGTGCCGACCAGCAGCCCGTCGACGTCAGTGAGGTCCGGCTTGAGGATGCCGATCGCGACGGACACCGTCGTGACGGCCAGCGCGGCGAGCAGGGCGACGGTGGTGATCGCCGCGAACCGGAAGAACAGCATCGACGCACACAGGCCCACGCACACGACCGCCGCCCACGCCAGCCAGCGCAGCTGGCGGCGCTCTGTGCCCTCGGCCCGGCGGCTGCGCGCCCACACCACCGCCACGGCTCCGGGGATCGAGAGGAACGTCGCCAGCTGAGCCAGGTGCAGGATCACCGAGTAGGTGTCGGCGGAGAGGGGGACCTCGGGCATGCCGGTGTCGAACGGGTAGTCAGGACCATCCACCCCCATCACCGTCGCCGGCGCGAACAGGAGCCCGGCGGGCAGCGCGAACGCCATCACCAGCACGACGACGCTGAACCGCCCCCAGCGCCCGGGCATCAGCCGCCCGGTCGGGTAGAGCACCAGCGTTGCCGGGATCGTGACCAGCAGGACCGCCCCGAACTGGGCCACGAACCAGAGCGAGAACCCGGTCAGCGGCAGGTCGGGCGACGCGGCGTGGCCGTATGACGTCCAGCTCTCGGCCAGGCCGTCCACCGCCCACACCAGCCCGCTCGCGGCCAGGAGCCAGCCCATCGCGTGCCGGGGATAGCGGTGCAGCACCGCAGCCCCGGCCCCGATCAGCAGCAGGCCGACGAGCGCCGACCAGGAGCCCCAGCCCGACTCCGCGTCCGCCCGGTCCGCCGGTGAGTTGACCACGTCCAGCCAGAGTGACAGCGCCTGGACCAGCAACCCGACAGCGACCAGCCCCGACGCCACGACCAGTCCCCACGGCGACGCGGCGGAAGCCCTCGAGGGCACGGACAGGGCCACGGTCACGACGCAAGTATCAGCAATGCGGGTCCCGTCGCACCGGGTCCGGTGTCCCGTGTCGTCCGGGACGCGGCCGAGGACCCCGCACCCTGTC
>Ga0075365_10001239_pt1 | contig 11300 bp, 10 predicted proteins | sample EndMetdeltDD1765_FD_71387 | JGI IMG/M metagenome (GOLD analysis project Ga0075365, IMG submission 71387) | Populus endosphere microbial communities from Tennessee, USA - Endosphere MetaG P. deltoides DD176-5 | ecosystem: Host-associated > Plants > Roots > Endosphere | place: USA: Tennessee... | reverse complement strand
CGCCGCCTGGTCGCCGAGGCATACGACCACGTTCGCCGCTTCGACTGGCTGGACGTCGCCGAGCGAACCGCGTCGCTGTACGCGGAGCTCACCCGCGAGCGGGTCTAGCTACTGATCGTCGCCGGCGGCGGCGGGGGCGCCCTCCGGCTCCGGCTCGACGGGGTCGGGCCAGCGCAGGGTCTCGGGTGCCTCACGCATGCGCAGGATCCGCGCGGGGACTCCGCCCACGACCGCGTTCGCCGGAACGTCGCGGGTGACGACCGAGTTGGTCCCGATGACCGCGTTGTCGCCGATCCGCACGCCGCGGAGGATGCAGGCGCCGTAGCCGATCCACACGTTCGAGCCGACGTCGACGTCGCGCTTGTAGATGCCCTGCGCCCGGATCGGCCGCTCCACCTCGGCCGCACCGTGGTCGAAGTCGATGAACATCGCCCGGTCGGCGATCACGCACTGTTCGCCGATGCGAACGTGCTGGTAGGCCGAGATCGTGCACTCCTGTCCCATCACCGTCTTCGGCCCGATCACGACCTCGCCCTCGTGACAGCGGATCTTCGTGCCGTCCCCCAGCCAGACGAAGCGCCCGAACCGGATCGTCCCCTTGGGGCCGATCTGGATTTGGAGGCGCTTGCCGAAGAACAGCAGCCCATCCGTCTGCCACCGCCAGCCCGCCGGGGTGAGGAACCGCCGCCAGGCGTAACGCAGGCCGAGGCGCGCGTACTTCGGCGTCAGCATCCGGTTGCGGGCGAGGAACCTGATCAGTCGCGGCACGCGCCCGCACTCTAGTGGCGCCAACCGCGGCTCGAGTGAATCTACGCCCACCCGCCGGGCACGGATTCCCTTGACTCGAGGGTGGCGTGTCCTCACTGCACGGACGTACACTGCGCTCCGCAATGCCGGAGGCTGCGCAATCCGCGGACGCCCCGCTCGCCGATCGCGTTCTGACCGGCGACAAGCGGGCTCTGGCCAGGGCGATCAGCCTGGTCGAGAACCGCGACCCGGAGGGCGATCGGCTCGTTGCCGAGCTCTTTCCGCGAACCGGCAAGGCGCGGGTGATCGGCATGACTGGCCCGCCCGGCGTCGGCAAGAGCACGCTCATCGGGGCGCTGACCGAGAGGCTCCGGAAGGCCGGGCGGGGAGTCGGCGTGCTCTCGATCGACCCGTCGAGCCCCTTCACCCAGGGCGCGATGCTCGGCGACCGGATCCGGCTCGCGGAGCACTTCCTCGACCCCGAGGTGTTCATCCGCTCGATGGCGACGCGGGGCTCACTCGGCGGGCTTGCCGAGGCGGCGCTCCAGGCCGCGCTGCTGATGGACGCGTCGGGCAAGGACGACGTGCTGCTCGAGACGGTGGGCGTGGGGCAGGGGGAGATCGACATCGTCGACCACGCCGACACCATCGTGCTGGCGCTCATGCCGGGGTCCGGCGACTCGATCCAGGCTCTCAAGGCGGGGGTCATGGAGATCCCCGACGTGATCGTCGTCAACAAGTCCGACCACCCGCTCGCCGACACGATGGTGCGCGAGGTGCGCTCCGCCCTGGGCCTTGGCCCCCAGGGACCGTGGAAGGTCCCGGTCGTGAAGACCGAGGCGGCGAAGGGCGAGGGGACCGACGAGCTCCTGCGCCAGATCGATGCCCACGGCGAGCACATCGCCGAGACCGGCACCCTGGCCGAGCGCCGGGCGCGGAACCTGCGGGCGGAGGTGCTCGGCATCGCGGCCGCGCGGCTGCGCCGCCGGCTCGAGGAGCGCGCCGCGAGCGATCCCGGCTGGGAGGATCTCCTGGAGAGCGTCACCCGGCGCGAGACCGATCCGGCGAGCGCGGCGCGGAAGTTGCTAGAAACGATCGACGATGACTGACGAGCCCGAGCGCGCATCCGTCGCCGAGAGCCCTTCGACCGGCCCCGGGGAGGCCGAGGTCCGCAGCTGGATCGGCAGCCGGCTGGACGTGATCGGCGGCTCGAGCGTCGCTCGAATCGACGGGTTCTACGCCGACGAGGACACGGGGAGGCCCGAGTGGCTCATCGTCAGGCTCGGGCGGTTCGGGCAGCACACGGTGGTGCCGGCTCGCGAGGCGGTCGGCGCGGCCGGCAAGATCTGGATCCCGTACTCGCGGGACCGGGTCAAGGCCACTCCGCGGACGAACACCAAGGCGCCGCTGACCCGCGAGGCCGAGCTGGAGCTGCTCAGGCACTTCGGCGTGGAGGGAAACGCCGGACGAGCCGCCGAGCTCGCCGCTCGCGGCTTCGAGGCGGTCACCGCCAGCCCCGGGGCCTGATTGGGTAGCTAAAGCGTTCCGGTTGCCCAGTCGAATGGCGCCGGCGCGCCCGCCGCCGCACCACCGCCATCGGTGGCGACGATCACGCGAGTGCGGCGGCCACCCGCTCCGCGCTGCACGCGGACCTGTGACCACTCCGCACACGGTGCGAAGGCCTCGGCCAGCTGCAGGGCGAGTCGGGACGGCTCACGCTTGCGCCCGTTCTGCTTTCTGTCCACTGGATCCCCCCAGCTCGAAGGTTCCGACGACGCCGCGACAATACGCCGCTCTGCGGCTGGAATCGTGGCGTCCGTGACAAACGCCGGAAATCAACCCCCAAATTGGGTGAATCAGGCCGCTCTGGGTCAGCAACCCAACAGGCGCGCGATCACCATCTGCTGCACCTCGTCGGTGCCCTCGCCGATCGTGAGGATCTTTGCGTCCCGGTAGAAGCGGCAGACCGGGTATTCCTCGATGTACCCGTAGCCCCCGTGGATCTGCACGGCTTCCTCAGTCGCGCGCACCGCGAGCCTGCCCGTCTTCAGCTTGGCCTGCGCCGCGGCGAGGGTGAAGGACTCGCCGCGATCCTTCAGGATCGCGGCCTTGTAGGTGAGCAGCCGTGCAGCCTCGAGCTCGGCCGAGATGTCCGCGATCTTCATCTGGATGGCCTGGAACTTCGAGATCGGCTGGCCGAAGGCGCGCCGCTCCTTGGCGTAGGCGATCGCCTCGTCGAGCGCGCCCTGGGCGAGCCCCACTCCCATCGCGGCGACGCCGATCCGGCCGCCGTCGAGGATGTGGAGAAACTGCTTGAAGCCCTCGCCCCGGCGGCCGAGCAGGTTGTCCTCCGGGACCCGGCAGCCGTCGAACGTCAGCGGGCGCGTGTCCGAGGCGTTCCAGCCCATCTTCCGGTAGGGCTCGCCCTGCTCGTACCCGGGCGTCCCGTTGGGGACGATGATGTTGGAGATCTCGCCGTCGTCCCCCGTGCGTGCGGTGATGGTGACGCAGCCGGAGATGTCCGTACCGGCGTTGGTGATGAACTGCTTCGCCCCGTCGATCACCCATTGGCCGTCGTCGGCGCGGGCGCGCGTACGCGTGGCGCCCGCGTCCGAGCCCGCCTCGGGCTCGGTGAGCCCGAACGCGGCCAGCTTCCGCCCGCTCGCGAGCTCGGGAAGCCACTCGTCCTTCTGTTCCCGGGTTCCCCAAAGGTGGATGGGCATGGTGCCGAGGGAGGTGTGCGCGGCCATCGTGATGCAGACCGAGGAGTCGACACGCGCGAGCTCCTCGACCGCCAGCGCGTAGGCGAGCGTGCCGGCCCCACCCCCGCCGTACTCCTCACCGAACGGGATCCCCATCAGCCCGAGCTCGCCCATCTTGCGGACGATCTCGTAGGGAAACGCCTTGGTCCGGTCGAGCTCCTCGGCCACGGGCGCCACCTCCGAGCGCGCGAAGTCGCGCACGGTGTCGCGCAGCAGCCGCTGCTCGTCGCTCAGGTCGAAGTCCACGTCAGGCTGCGCTCTCGGCCAGCATCGCCACCAGCAGCCGGACGCCGAATCCGGTCGGCCCGTTGCCGACGTAAGCGCGGCCGACATCCCACGCGGTGCCGGCGATGTCCAGATGCGCCCACGGGACGTCGTCCGTGAACTCCCGCAGGAACTCCGCGGCGTAGATCGTCGACGCCTTGCGCTTCGAGGAGCTGTTTGTCAGGTCCGCATCCTTCCCTCGGGTGAGGTCCTTGTACTCAGGATGGAGGGGGAGGCGCCAGGCGAGCTCGCCGGTCCTCCAGCCCGCGCGGAGGACGCGGTCCGCCCACTCGTCGTCGTTGGCGAGCAGGCCCGCGTAGGTCGAGCCGAGCGCGATCAAGACCCCGCCCGTCAGCGTTGCGATGTCGACGACACGTTGGGCGCCGAGCTCGCGGACGCAGTGCGTGAGGGCGTCGGCGAGGATCAGGCGGCCCTCGGCATCGGTGTTGTTCACCTCGACCGTCTTGCCGTTGAGCTGGGTGATGATGTCGCCCGGCCGGGTGGCGGTTCCGCTCGGCATGTTCTCCGTCGACGGAACGCACGCGACGACGTCGACGGGGAGGCCGAGCTCTGCAATCGCAGCGACCGTCTCCAGCACGGCGGCACCGCCGGACATGTCCATCTTCATCTCCTCCATCCGCGCGGAGGGCTTGATGGAGATGCCGCCGGTGTCGAAGGTCACGGCCTTGCCCACGAGCCCGATCGTCTCGCCGTCCGCATCGCCGGCGCCGGCATATCGCAGGGAGATGAGCTGCGGCTCCTGAGCGCTTCCCTGAGCGACCGCCACCAGCCCGCCCATGCGACGCTCGGTGATCTCGGCGCGGCCCAGGACATCGACCTCGACGGCGTCGTACGCCTCCGCGATCTCCCGGGCTCGCTCCGCCAGATAGGTGGGCGTCACGACGTTCGCCGGCAGAGCCTGCAGCTCGCGGGCGCGGTTGGCCGCCTCGGCCGACACGCGCGCGGTCCGGACGGCGTCGTCGAGGCCCTCGGACTCGCCCGGGGCGGAGATCACCAGGCGCTCCACGCGCGCCGCGGGCGGATCGTCCGGGTCGCGCGACTTGTAGCGGTCGAAGCGAAACGAGGCGAGGATCGTTCCCTCGACGACCCCGGCGGCCAGGGTCTCCGGGGTGGCCGCGGGCGCGCCCGTGCCGGGCAGCGCCCAGGCGATCGTGGTGGCGTCGAAGGACCCGGCCTGCGCCACCGCGAGAGCCGCGGCGATGCGCAGGCGCTCGGGATCCACCTCCTCGCGCTTGCCGAGGCCGATCACGAGGAGTCTGCGGCCGCCGTCCGAGCGCAGCAGTGCCTGCTTGCGAAAACCCGGACGGGCGTCCGCGGCGCCCGGCAGCTCACGGTGGGCCGGGTGGAGCTCCTCGCCCTGGGCGAGGCCCACGACGTGGAGGTCGGCGTCGATGCCGTCGAGCGGCTCTCCGGTGACCTCGATCTCCACGGGCGGCGAGTCTAATGCGGGTTGGTCACTAGCATCCACCCGCAAAGGTCAAGCTCGCGGCCGACGGCCGGCCGCCCGTCCACGAAAGGCTCAGATGTCTCAAACCGTGATCCTTGGCACCGCCCGCACCCCGTTCGGGAAGATGGGTGGAGCGCTCTCATCGCTCGACGCGACCGACCTGGGCGCCAAGGCCATCGTGTCGGCGCTCGAGCGCTCCGAGGTGGATCCCGAGCAGGTCGAGACGGTGGTCTACGGCCAGGTGCTCCAGGCCGGGCAGGGTCAGATCCCCTCCCGTCAGGCGCAGGTCAAGGCAGGGATTCCGCGAGAGGTCCCGTCGGAGACGATCAACAAGGTCTGCGCCTCGGGGATGCGGTCGCTCGGGCTCGCCGATCAGGCGATCCGGGCGGGCGACGTTAACGTGGCGGTCACGGGCGGGATGGAGTCGATGAGCCAGGCGCCCTATCTGCTTCCCGGCGCCCGATTCGGGTTCCGGATGGGCGACGTCCAGGCAATCGACGCGATGACCCACGACGGGCTGACGAATCCGTTCACCGACAAGCAGATGATCAACGAGGCCTCCGAGGTCTCGAACGAGCTCGAGATCACCCGGGCCGACATGGACCGGTTCGCCGCCCGGTCCCACCAGCTCGCCGCCAAGGCCACCGACGACGGCCTGCTGGCGGAGGAGATCGTGTCCGTGAACGTCAAGCGGAAGAAGGAGGAGGTCGAGGTTGCCGCTGACGAGGCGATCCGGCCCGATACGACGGTCGAGGTCCTCGCCAAGCTGCGGCCGGTCGGCGGCGACGATGCCACTCACACCGCGGGCAACGCGCCGGGCGTCAACGACGGGGCCGGCGCCGTGGTCGTCGCCTCGGACGAGTGGGCCGAGCGCGAGGGGCGCCACCCGATCGCCCGCGTCCTCTCCTATGGAACCGTGGCGGACGATTTCGCCTACCTGGCGCGCACGCCGGGCAAGGCCGCCAAGCAGGCCCTCGACAAGATCGGCAAGGAGCCGGCCGACGTCGACCTCTGGGAGATCAACGAGGCCTTCGCCTCGGTGGCGATCAACTCGATGCGAATGCTGGGGATCGACGAGGACAACGTCAACGTCAACGGCGGCGCGATCGCCCTCGGCCATCCCATCGGCGCTTCCGGCGCTCGCATCGTCGGCGCCCTGGTCCACGAGCTTCGCCGCCGCGGTGGCGGGCTGGGCTGCGCGGCGATCTGCAGCGGCGGCGGCCAGGGCGACGCCATCGTGGTTGAAGTGAACGGGGCGTAGTCGCTCCCTCGTCCCGGGTTGTGGTTTGCCCTCCGTGCCCGGCGTTGGGAGAATCGTTCGTTCCTTGGCGCAAGAACGGAAGCTCAACCGCCGCAAGCTCGTCGGGACGGCGGCCGCCGGGGCGGCCGGCGCCGCGCTCGCCGGGACGCCGGGAGCGCTTGCCCGATCGCGACGCGGTGGGCGTGCCAAGGCGGACGTCGCGATCGTCGGCGCCGGGTTTGCCGGGCTGACGGCCGCGATCGAGCTCCAGCGGCACGGCAAGTCCGTGATCGTGCTCGAGGCTCGTAACCGGGTCGGCGGGCGCGCGCACAACCACCACCTGGGGCGGGGTGACGTCTCGGAGGCGGGCGCCACGTTCGTCGGGCCGACGCAGAACCACATCATGCGCCTCGCGAAGCGGTTCGGCGTCGCGAAGTTCCCGACCTACGACCGGGGCGACAACGTCTACTACCGGGACGGGCTCCGGCTCACCTACAGCGACAAGACAGCCACCGGGATCGTGCCCCCCGATCCGACGATTGCAGCCGACGCGGCGGCGGTGGTCACCAGGCTCGATCAGATGTCGACCCAGGTGCCGGTGGATGCGCCCTGGGAGGCCTCGCACGCGGCGCAGTGGGACGGCCAGACGCTGGAGTCGTGGGCCCAGTCCAACTCGAGCTACAACGCCAACAGGAACTGGCGCCGCCTGGTGGCGGTCGCATCTCGCCCGATCTTCGGGGCCGAGCCCCGCGAGGTCTCGCTGCTCTTCACCCTGTTCTACATCGCCGCCTCCGGCGACGAGACCCACGCCGGGACGTTCGAGCGCAACTTCAGCACTCGCAACGGGGCCCAGATGTGGCGCTTCCACGGTGGCCCGCAGCTGATCACCCAGAAGATGGCCAAGCGGCTCGGCAATCGCGTGATCCTGGGCTCTCCCGTCCAGCGAATCGTCCAGCGCGATGGCCGCGTCACGGTGCACTCGCGTCGCCTCGATGTTCGGGCCAAGCGCGTGATCGTCGCGGTTCCCCCGACGCTTGCGGGCCGCATCGACTACGCGCCCGACCTGCCACCGACCCACGACCAGCTCCTCCAGCGCCTGCCGCAGGGCACGCTGATGAAGGTCGCGGCGGTCTATGACAGGCCGTTCTGGCGCGATGACGGCCTGACCGGCACGGCCCTGTCGCTCAACGGTCCCGTCAACGCCACCTTCGACGACTCGCCACCCGACGGCAAGCCGGGCGTCGTCTTCGGCTTCGTCGGCGGCGACGAGGCGCGCAAGTTCATGCGGCTCACTCCCACGGAGCGGCGCCGCGCCGTGCTCGGCAACTTCAAGGCCTACTTCGGGCCGAAGGCGGCTCGGCCGCGCGAGTACTTCGAGACCAACTGGACCAAGGAGCAGTGGACTCGGGGATGTCCCGTCGCGGTCCCAGGGCCGGGCGTGCTCGTCGCGTACGGCCCAGCGCTGCGAAGGCCGTTTCGGCGGATCCACTGGGCCGGCACGGAGACGTCGACCTTCTGGAACGGCTACATGGACGGGGCGGTCCGCTCCGGCGAGCGCGCCGCCAAGGAGATCCTGGACCGACTGTGAGACGCGTCGCCGTTACGGGTGCGGCGCTCGCGACATTGCTCGCCTGCGCGGCACTTCCGGCGCTGGCCGCGAAGGAGCGGGCGCGGTGGGACACGCGCGTCCTGACGCTGGTCGGCAAGCCCGGGTTCCCGGCGCGCGCGTACGTGGCCCCTAACGGACGCGTCTACGAGGGCACCTACGCCAATCCGCTGGGAGGCGGCAAGCCATCGCGGGTGCGCGAGTACACCGGTGGGGGCACCCTGCTGCGAGCGTGGACGGTGCCCGGTCAGAACCTGTCGGGCGAGCAGGGCATACAGGTCGCCACCAGCGATTCCAGGGGCCGCCTCGTGCTGCTCGACCGAGACCCGGCGCGGGCACTGGTCCTCAACACCCGCAGGAACAGATTCCGCACCTACGCGAGGTTCCCCGACCTCCCTCCATGCGGGCTCGGCGGCGTCGGATCGCAGTGCTCGCCGACCGTCGCCGACGACCCGCCGGTCCCCAACTATGCCGCGTGGGGCCCCGGCGGGGCCCTCTACGTGACCGACTACCTCCAGGCGGTCATCTGGCGGGTGCCGCCGGGAGGAGGCAGGCCGTCGGTCTGGCTCGCGGACCCGAAGCTCGACGGAAACGAGTTCGGGACGACCGGAATCGTCCTCGACACGAACCATCGAGCCTTCCTGGTCATGCAGCAGAGCTCCGCCGGGGGCGCCGACGGCAATCCCACGACCGGGAAGCTCTACCGGGTCCGCATGGCCGCCGGGCACCGCGCGGGACCGCTCAAGCGGATCTGGGAGAGCGCCCCCCTCGAGGGCCCGGACGGTTTCTGGTCCGGTCGCTCCGGACGCATCTACGTGGCGCTCGCCGGCAGCAACCAGCTCGCTGTCATCGGACGTGACGGCCGCGACCGCGAGCGGTTCCCGTCCACCCCGCAGAGCGGAGACAACGGCTCGCCGGTCCCGTTCGACACGCCCTCGAGCGTCATGTTCAAGGGGACCCGGCTGATGGTGGCCAACCAGGCATTCTTCGGCGGCGACCCCACGCACCAGGCGATCCTGGACGTCGAGGCGAAGGAGCGGGGCGTCCCGGAGTTCATCCCGCCGCGCGCCGGCCTCAAGCCTCGGCGTCGCTGACGGGGCACGGCCGCAGGCAGCTAGCCTCCGGTCGCAATGCAGAGGGCCGCGGCGTTCTTCGACCTCGATCGCACGCTCATGGCGGGCTCGAGCGGGATGCATTTCGCTCGGGCGGCCTACGGAAGCGGGATGGTCGGGCGCAGGCAGCTCATGCGATGGGGCGTCGAGCACGTCAACTTCCGCCTTCGCGGGTCGACCGACGAGCGAACGGCCCAGCTCCTCTCGCAGGTGGAGGAGCTCCTGGGTGGTGTCCCCGCCCGGGACATCAGCCGGCTGGCCCCGGGCCTGCTCGCAGGCGTGCTGCCGCGGATCTATCCCCAGATGCTGGATGAGGTCCGCATGCACCAGGACGCCGATCGCCCCACCTTCATCGTCAGCGCGGCCGGCAACGACCTGGTCGAGATGCTGGCGACCGTCCTCGGGATGGAGGGCGGCATCGGCACCCGCTACGAGGTCGACGGCGACGGGCTGTTGACCGGGCGGATCGTCGAGCCCTTCGTGTACGCGGACGGAAAGGTCGCCGCCATGCGCGGCTTCGCTGCGGACCACGACATCGATCTCGCGGCCTCGTGGGCCTACTCCGACTCGGCATCCGATCTGCCGATGCTGCGCGAGGTCGGAAACCCGGTGGCGGTCAACCCCGACGCCGAGCTCGCGCAGATCGCGGCCGCAGAGGGTTGGCGGGTGATGCGCTTCGAGCGGCTCGGGCGCCAGCTCGCGATCGCGGGGGCGACGCTGGTCGCCGCCGCGGTCGGCGGCACCGGCACCGTCCTCGCTCGCCGCCGTCCTGAGCGCCGCGGCTACAGGCCGTCGCTGCGCCGTTAGACGCCGGCGCTAGCTGATGCAGACGGCGGTGGCCTCGACCTGCCCGCCGATTGAATCCAGGTCGTCGGCCTCCACCTGCCAGCGGTCGTCCGGCGCCAGATCGCCATCGCGACCGTCCACCGGGCTGAAGATCGTCGGGGCCAGGTCCGTGGAGTTGCGCGGATCGGGCAGCGAGACACGCACGCCGCCACCGATGAGGCGAGTCGCGGCGGGACATGCCGCCGAGGCTCTGCCGGAGCCCTGATCCGCGACCTCGCCGGTGGCGCGCCGATAGATCACCTCGGCGGCGCCGCAGATGGCCCAGGCGGTCACCCTCTGGTTCATCGCGTTGAACCCGACGAACGCGTCGCTTCGCCACGCCGTGCGGGGTCGCCAACGGCCGGGTGCCGAAGCCAGGACGTACCCGCTGTTGTACTCGGGGCTGATGTCCAGGCCGCCGCCCAGGACGGTGTCGCCCGCCGGGCAGCCGACGCTTTGAATAGACAGGAAGAGGTCGCTCGTGACGAACGAGTCCTTCCGGTACCGGGGCTGCCTCGTGCTGCAGATCGCGTACTCGGTGACGGTGTTGTGCGCCCCGTTGAAGCTGTCCACGCGGCTTCGCCAGCCGTCGTCGGGAAACTCGTCCGCGTCCGGGCCGTCGAACGGGGCGGAGGAGTGGACCAATGCGTTGCGGAATCCGGCCTGGACGAACTGACCCCCGCCGAGCACGTGGGAGTCCGGTCGGCAACTGGCGTTGACCGTGCCCTGGCCGTCGACGGGCACGCTCACCGGGCCGTGGGCGCGATAGGCGAGGGTCCCAAAACCGCTTGCGGTCGCCGCGCCGGGGGCGATCATCGCGACTGCCAGGACCCCTGCGAAACAGAGCGCGAACCTGCGCACGACCGGAGCGTACTGCGGCGCACCTAGACTTCCAAGTCATGGCCATCGAGCCCGACGCGAAGCGCCGCGCGCACCAGTGGAGGCAGGAGGTCTATTCGGCCCAGCCGGAGCGCGACGCGCTGTTCGAGACGATCTCCGGGCAGCCGGTCGAGCCGCTCTACACGGAGGAGGACCTCGCCGAGTGGGATGCCGAGCGCGAGCTGGGCTTGCCCGGCGAATACCCGTACACGCGCGGCGTCTACCCGTCGATGTACCGCGGACGGCTGTGGACGATGCGCCAGTTCGCCGGCTTTGGGACCGCCGAGGAGACCAACGAGCGCTTCCGCTACCTGCTCGACCACGGCCAGACGGGGCTGTCGACCGCGTTCGACATGCCGACCCTGATGGGCCTCGACTCCAGCGACGGACGCAGCCG
>Ga0075365_10001237_pt1 | contig 11305 bp, 11 predicted proteins | sample EndMetdeltDD1765_FD_71387 | JGI IMG/M metagenome (GOLD analysis project Ga0075365, IMG submission 71387) | Populus endosphere microbial communities from Tennessee, USA - Endosphere MetaG P. deltoides DD176-5 | ecosystem: Host-associated > Plants > Roots > Endosphere | place: USA: Tennessee... | reverse complement strand
ATTTATTATCATACGTCAATAGCTGCGAGTGTTTTACATGTATGTATGAGATGTGTATTATAGTTGAGGTTGTAACGGCATAATTTAAAAAAAAGGGGGGTGCGTGGATATTAGTATCGCGTTCGCCTGCATTGGTGCAGGCATTTCTTTTTATGGGGTTCTTCAGTATGTACGGGCAATTTTAGCGCATGGCACAAAGCCTCGAATGGCATCATGGGTGGCATGGCTTACGGCTAATAGTGTCTTTACTTATATTGCCATGAGCGAAGGCGCCTGGTTGGCGGCGGCTATCAATACTGCGGGCGTATTTGCGAATATAGTGGTAATTGTGGCCAGCGCAAAAAAGAATGTATCGATGCGCCCAGTAGACATGACGGATTGGTCGTGTCTACTGGTCTCGTTGCTATGTATTATGCTGATGCTGCTTATGGGCGACAACAAGACGGCTGGCGCGCTATTTGCGATCGCGGCAAATCTTGTGGCCACGACACCGACATTTCGTCATGCATGGCATAGGCCGCGCGAAGAAGCCTGGCAGCTGTTTGCAGCAAATGCGACGGCGAATGGCTTGGGTGTAATTGGGATTATCATCGCGACTGGCGCGGAGTTTACTACGCTGGCCGGCCCGCTTGTATCGACGCTTGGCAACTTGATGTTGGTGGGTGTCACGGCTGGCCGCAGATTGTTTGTGGCAGTAGAAAATGAAATCATTCGTGATATCGAATTGGTTGAAGAGGAGCTGGTTCCGGAGCGATCTGTCGACTAATAAAAAGCCTGTCGCAGTGGACAGGAACTCTATTGGTGCGGGCGGCGAGAATCGAACTCGCATCGCTTGCTTGGAAGGCAGGCATATTAGCCATTATACGACGCCCGCGTGCTCCCAAATTATAACAGGTTTTACGGTATAATAAAAAGCATGAGCCTAAATAAATTCGTTAATGTGCCGCCGGAAAAGCCGTTTCACTCCAATCAGTATGCCGAGGCTGCACGGAGCGGACAAATTGGATCGACCAACAGTCAGACGTTTTCGCAGCGTACACAGATAGAGAAAAGCCGCAAAGCGATTCGCCAGTACCGCGAGTCGTTAGTGGCGCGTGGCAGCCAGCGTCATCATGCAAAATTGGGGGTGATTGATATTATGAAGCCAGTTGATCGAACTGCGCTACAGGTAGGCAAGCGCCAAGAAACGAACGCGCGGACACCAGGTAAGCCTATACAGTCGCCAATTCAGCCGCGCCAGTCGTTCAACGAGCCGTCGAGTCGCGGATACAATCCCTACGGCTAGGCTTTTTTTAGCTGATTTACTGTGGTACAATTGAACAGTATTTGGCGAATGTAGCTCATTTGGTTAGAGCGTCGGGTTGTGGTTCCGAAGGTAGTGGGTTCAATCCCCATCATTCGCCCCAAGATATTATTAAAATAGAGACTTCACGCGGAGTCTCTATTTTTTGAAAAATTTCCAGGGAACGAAGGGTCCCGACCGCTGTGCGGCCAGGACCCGACGCCATGTTCCTTGCCTGGTCAGCTTGCTCGCGCCGCCATCAGCGCCGCCCCCTTCACGCCCAGGTGCGGGTCGGTGACGAGGTGGATCGGAATCTGTTCCAGCCAGTCGTTGTGCGTGCTGCCGGCGAGGAAGTTCGCCCGCAGGTGGGGTTTCTCGAACAGGTAGTTCACCACGCTCGGCTGCATGACGCCGCCGGTGAGGTAGATCCCGGCCTGCGGTTTCGTGACGAGCGCCAGGTTGCGCAGGTACTGTCCCAGCAGGGATCCGAGCGCCTCCATGAAGAACGTGCAGAACAGGTCGTTCTCCTCGATGGCCCACTTGGTCAGGAACGGTCCGATGGCGGACTTGGACGCACGGCACGCTTCGAGGCCCTCGCGGCGATCCCAGCTTGGCAGCTGGTAGCCGCAGTCCATCAGCGCGTCGTAGAGCCGGAAGACGTGCGGGAACGCACCCCCGATCAGTTCCTCGATGGAGAAGAGTCGCAGGCTGTCCCGCTGGAGCGACAGGAGGAGGTTCATCAGCAGCTCACCCAGAGGCTGCCAGCTGGTGTGTCCACCTTCCGAATCAACGAGGGTGCCGTTGGGCAGTTCTTGCGCGTTGCCGACACCACTGCTGACGGTTACAACCGTCTTGGTGGCGCCGGCGACGGCTCGCCCGGCGTGGAGCGTCTTGACGGTGGCGGACCGGAGCCCGGCCGCCTTGATGATCATGTCGTTGACGACGATGATCGTGAAGCCGAGCTTCTTTCCCAGCGTTTCCGGGTGGAACTCGGGCCAGCTGGGTCGGTTGGTCAGCTTGACACAGTCCTTCTCGACGTGGCCGGCCGCGCCGATTACGAGTACCTTAGGAGTGCCGAAGCCCGTGACGATGTAGCGGACTGCGTCTTCCATTGACCTGAAGTGGTCGACCGGTAAGGCCTTGACCTCGCTGGTCGGAGACGCGAGGAAGCTCGCTTGCGTGCCTCCAAAGTCCAGGCCGAACCGTCGGGATGTACGGGTGTCGGTTATCACGCCGGCACCTCCATTTCTGGCGATGGGTGGATATTGCGAGGTATGCGACCAAAGGCAAAAGCCTATGGCAAGGATTTTAAGGCGTCGTAATCTAGCAACGCCTGATTACATCACGAACTTACCATAATATTGTATATTCGTCAACAATAGAGGATGCGCTATTAAATTTCGCGCAGTGTTTCGATCTCGGCACCAAGGGTATTTAGGCGGTTTGCGAAATCTTCGTAGCCGCGGTTGATCGAGTACACGTCGCGTAAAATCGATGTTCCGGGCGCTGCCAGCATTGCTAGCAGGATAACGACAGAGGGGCGCAAAGCTGGTGGCGCAACCACATCGGCAGGCTTCCATTTGGTTGGGCCGGTAATGTACACGCGGTGCGGGTCGACAAGTTCGATATTGGCGTTGAGTTTTGTCAGCTCGGTAAAGTAAATCGCGCGGTTTTCGTATGACCAGTCGTGCACAAGCGTGCGGCCGTTGGCAACCGTGGCGATCAAGCCAAGGAACGGAAGGTTATCCATGTTGATGCCTGGGAAGGGCATGCTGTGGAGTTTGTCTTTTGGTGCGTGCAAGATTGAGTGTTTCAGGGTGACGTCAACTAGTCGCGTCGATTCGTTGCGGGCAGTGTATTCGTCGGACAGCTCGTACTGCAGCCCCATGCCTTCAAGCACGGCAAGCTCCAGCTCGATGAACTCGATCGGTGCGCGAGTAATCGTGATTTCAGAATCCGTGACGATACCGGCAGCGATCAGACTCATGGCCTCGATTGGGTCTTCGCTAGGGAAGTATTCAACCTCCTTGTCGATGCTCTTTTTACCCGTGATTTTAAGGGTGGTCGTGCCAATGCCCTCGATCTTGACGCCAAGTTTTTGCAAGAAGAAACAAACATCCTGCACCATATAGTTTGGGCTGGCGTTACGAATAGTGACCGTGCCGTTATATAGTGCGGCTGCCATGATGACGTTTTCGGTAACCGTGTCGCCACGTTCGGTCAGCAGGATAGTCTTTTCGACAGGGGTTTCTTTGGTGATGGCGTGATAGTAGTCCGTGGTTGCCTCTACGTCTAGGCCAAACGGCGCCAGACCGCTCATGTGTGGCTCTACCGTGCGGGTACCAAGGTTACAGCCGCCGGCGAACGGAAGTTTAAAGTCGTCGTATTGGTGAAGTAAGGGGCCAAGGAACATAATCACGGTGCGTGTTCGCTTGGCTGCCTCGATGTCCATGTTTTCAAGGTCTAGGCGACGCGGTGGGATGATCTCCAGGTCGTTGCCGTTGATCCAGCGGATTTTAACGCCGATACTTTGTAGTACCTCGATAATACGGTTTACTTCCTCAATACGGGCAACGCGGTGCAGGGTAGTTTTGCCTTTGTTTAAGAGGGATGCGCACAATAAGCCAACGGCGGCGTTTTTGCTGGTTTTTACCTCAATGCTTCCAGAAAGTTCTTTGCCACCATGGACGCGGAAGTTAATTTTGCCGCTTTCGTTAAGGGTTACGATATTGCTAGAGAGAACGTCACTGATACGAGCTACCATTTCCAGGCTGACATTTTGGCCGCCTTTTTCAATACGGTTAATTGCACTTTGCGAAGTACCGAGTTTCTCGGCTAGATCCGTTTGGGTTAGGCCGCGGTTAATGCGCGTTTCTTGGATAAGTTTGCCAATCTTTACCTTGTAATCGTTTTTCATATTCACATTATATCATAAATGGTATAAATGAGTAAAATATGCATGCATTTGAATTTATTTTGATAATGTTGTATTAATAAAGAGCTCACTGGAGTACTGCTGAAGGAGAGTGACACATGTCGCTTCTAGTTCGTCGTATTCGCGAGAAGGGTTACGAGTGGAGTCCTCCTCCCGAGGACCACCCCGACCATCCGCTGCGAAGCGCAAAGCGACTCGGCGATGCCATCCACGTATCCGGCCAGGTGCCGGTGCGGAATGGCGAGATCGTCAAGGGCAAGGTCGGCGACGGCGGACTGAGCGTAGAAGAGGCAGCCAAGGCTGCCGAACTCTGCGCGCTGAACTGCCTGCTCGCTGCGGGTTCCATCGTTCCATCCGAGCGAATCTGGGGCGTCGTCAGCATGACGGTCTACGTCAACGTCGCGCCCGGGTTCACGCAGATGTCTCTGGTCGCCAACGGCGCCAGTGGCTTCCTGATCGACGTTCTCGACGAGGACGGCAAGTCCGCTCGTGCGGCTATCGGTGTGGCATCGCTGCCCGAGAACGCCGCCGTCGAGGTCACCATGATCATCGAAGTTCGGTGATCTGCCCCGCAACCTGTATAGCGATGAACGCCCCGCGTCCGCTGAGGTCGCGGGGCGTTCTGCTTTCTGGTACAATATAAGCATTATGTTATAGTTACGCCGCATCTTATTACCCCTGAACTTATTTTAACGAGGAGAACTCATCATGAATGATACCGATATTGCGGCACTGATAGCGGGCGAAGAACAGCGAGAGCGTGACGGTCTGGAACTTATACCAAGCGAAAACTATGTCTCGCGAGACGTACTAACGGCGCTTGGCAGTATTTTTACTAATAAATACTCCGAAGGCTACCCCGGTCGACGCTATTATGGCGGACAGGAATTTACCGACCAGGTAGAGCAGCTCGCGATTGACCGTGCAAAGCAGTTGTTTGGTGCAGACCACGCTAACGTGCAGCCGCACTCCGGCGCGCCAGCAAACGAAGCAGTATATAGCGCGTGGCTAGAGCCGGGTGACACAGTCCTTGCGATGGACCTGTCGCATGGCGGCCACTTAACGCACGGCGCCCCCGTCACTCGCAGCGCGCATCTGTATAACTTTGTACGCTACAAAATGAAGAATGTCGAGACGGGCGAGATTGACTACGACGAACTTCGCCAATTGGCGCTTGAGCACAAACCAAAAATCATTTTGGCAGGTTTTAGTGCCTATCCGCGCGAACTTGATTACGAAAAATTCGCGGCAATTGGTAATGAGGTTGGCGCGTTATTAATGGCAGATATGGCACATATCGCTGGCCTGATCGTTGGTGGCGTGGCAAAAAATCCGTTCGACTACGGTTTTCATGTCATTACGACTACGACGCACAAAACGCTGCGTGGCCCACGCGGCGGACTGATTCTCTCTAGGGGTGTCGTTGGAAACCCTCTTAAAAAACCAGAAAAAACACTAGAGAATATTCCGACCCTGATCGACCGTTCGATCTTTCCGGGTATGCAAGGTGGTCCGCATATGCACGTGATTGCGGCAAAGGCGGTGGCATTTGGCGAGGCGTTAAAACCTGAATTTAAAGAGTACGCTGCGCAGATTGTGGCGAATGCGGCAGTCTTAGCGGATGAACTGCAAAAGCGAGGCTTTCAGCTAGTGACCGGTGGCACGAGTAATCACCTTATTTTGGCTGACGTATACAAAAGCTTTGGCGTTGACGGCAAAGTAGTGGAGAGGGCGCTGGATAAAATCGGCCTGACACTCAACGCTAATAGTGTTGCAGATGATCCGCTCCCGCCTTTTAAGCCAAGCGGCATTCGCTTGGGTACGCCAGCAATTACTACGCGTGGCCTGCGCGAAGAACACATGGTGCAGATTGCCGATTGGATGAAGAAAGCGGTTGATGCGCGTGATGATGAGGCTGAGCTAGCTAAGCTTCGTGATGAAGTGAAGAATTTTGTGCAGCAATTTCCGTTGCCGAGTGATAACTAGATCTCGTAAATCGTGTATGATTGATCTATACTAAAGTCCATCAAGTAACTGGGAGGGTAGCGATGGGAAAGCGGAAGTCTCGTATTTTTAGCAAAGGCACTATCTTATTCATAATAGGAATGGCTTTTTTCTGTTCTATGTTCGGTCAGTCGTCTGTAAATGCAGTCAGTCAATTTGATGATGCCCTAAGTGTGACGGATAATATTCAAGTAGGGGGCGGGTATTATACTGATACGTGTGCACCTATAGACGTCACGGAGGATTGGCTAGATCGCATAAAGAATAATGCGACATACGCTGAAAATCCGAATGTTAGAGCTGGGGTGGATGGATTTTATGAAAATTTAGAATATAGAATATCAACCGGATCCGGTTGGTTTGTAGCTTCTCAGCGAGGCTCTAGTACAGCGCCGGCTAGCCTTTTTGTAGCAGAGTTTGATCCGAACGTCTCAGTAAATTTTGGGTATTATCTGGGGGATATGAATTTACCCGAATTGCAATTCTCTGCATCATACAGATGGTTGCGCTTCAAGCAAAGGATAGGTGATTGCAAATTGGTGCTCGACGAACTTTATCCGATGTCGAATAATCAGTTCATTATTAAAGTCAACTCAAGTCCTCAGATTTTAGAATTATATCAGTTTGCGTCGAATAACGTTAACTATCCTTCAGGTTATGAAGGATTATCCTTACCGACTCCTGATTCATCTACGGATGTTGATCAAGATGGACTTGATATTATATCGGAGGTGCAGCAGGGGACTTCGGACGCAAAGAGAGATACGGATGGCGATGGATTAAGTGATTATGTGGAATGGCAAGGATATCCCGCTCGAAATGACGTATTCTGTGGGTCTCAATGTGCCTATCCTACCCCCACGGTCAAAGATCTGTATGTTGAAGTGGACTGGACGGAAAAGAATTCCAGGGATTATGTGCCATCAGCTTCGCAAATAAGTGATGTTGTCGATGCCTACAGTAACCAGGGTATATTAGCTCACTTCGATGCGGGTCAGTTTGGTGGAGGGGAGCAAGTCCTTGCGGACGATGTGCTGACATTTGCGCCTACGGAAAATGAGTTGGACTTTTATGATATAAAAAACGGCACCTCCTCTATCACGCCAAAGTTTGATTCCAATCGAAAAAATATCTGGCATTATATGATAACTGGACCGAACTTTATGGAGACGGATGGTGTGGATGGGAGTACGGGCGCATCTACACGGGGGATGACGACAGTATCATATCAATAGAAAAAGTCGAAGATATGAATCCCGCGAATGTCGACACCGCAGTGACGGGGACTATATTACATGAGCTTGGACACAATCTTTGCTTGAGTGATGAAACTTCCGAGTACTACCCAGATCAAGCGGCAAGTTGCGTATATAGTGAAATTGACAAATCGCTAAATCAAAACCCGTCACTAGACTATGGTAGTGTGATGAATTACAGGTATCAGTTGTCAACTATGGATTACTCGCATGGTGTTAACGGCATGCCTGGCGATCACGATGACTGGGGTGCGATTGAAGTGGGGATAGATGATTTCACAAGTTCTGTATTTGAATTGGACGATAGTCAAAATCAAAGCCAACAGAGAAGAAGCTCTAGTAATCGCCCATTGCGTCAAGATATGATTGATAATATCCAATAGCGATTACAGATAGCCTTAAGGGCAAATGCCCACGGTTCGTGATGGCGCTGCTGCACTTGGAGATGCGGTTGCGTCTGGATAAAAGACGTACATACCCTTACCGGTGGCACAATATTTCACAAAGTAACCGCGAGCAGTTGAACTTGCGGTTGTTGCAGTAGTAGCCTGCGCGTTTGTGGGTGCACCAGCACTTGTTGTGACGGCAAAAATAACGACGTTTGATGGGAGTTTTGATTCTGCGATAAAGTTGATACCTGCAGTTAAAATACTTCCTGAAAGGGTCTGGGAAGTAACGGTTGTGAGATCTGGACCGTGACTTGCAAGTGGATATGAGTTCGTTCCTGATGCGGTAGGATAGAGCTCTGCCTTTTTGATGATTGTCGTTACGTCTGATAGGTACTGCGCATTCTTAGCGCGGTTTTGAATTCCGTTGTAGGCTACGACGGTTATCACTGCCAAAATGGCAATGATAACAATGACGATAAGGAGCTCGACGATGGTGAAACCTTTTTGTATTTTCATCATCTAATGATTTTACTGTTTATGGTTTGTTTATACAATGACAAATAGGGTGTTTTTTGCGCACAAAAATACAGCCCTCAATGGGCTGTATTTTATTTATTGAGCGGGGCTTTACGCTGTTGCCGCCGTGCAGGTACCGCCTGTATTTCCAAGCTGGAGCGACTTGTTGCCTGATGCGTTGACTGTGGTTGTCGTTAGAGCTGGCGTACTCAGAGTGTAATCCCAGTAGGAAATAACTACTCCCGCGCCTGTTCCACAAAGCTCAACTTTCATTTGCGTCTTACTAGCTGTACCCGTGTTTCCGATTGTAATGCCAGTACCTGTAAGGGTTGAGGTGCTGTCCGTTGCCATATCTGATACGAAAGATGTGGTAGTCTTTGGGTATTCGCTTTTAATGGCGTTGTAGGCTTCAACCTTCTTCAAAAGCGTGTTTGCCGCCTGTTGGGCTGCTGAAGTATTTGCGCGGGCCTGGATGCCGTTGTACGCAACAATTGTGATTGCCGCCAAGATTGCAATAATCACGATTACGATCAAAAGTTCAACGATTGTAAAACCGCGCTCTTTTTTCATTTTATTGATTGTACCAAGAGTCATCGTCTTGCCCCCTAATTATTTTTACGTAACTTATGCATGTACTATACTACGATCTGCTGTATAAGCGCAAGCATTTTTAATTATACCTGTGTATATGCTGTGTAAACTACTGTTCCGCTATAAAGTTTATGCCGTCAAGTGATGTCCAGGTGGCGCTGGCATAGCGCACAACAACGCGTCCGTCGCTGAGGACATCGACACGGCCGTAACTGCGGGCGCGGTTGGCGACGAAAATCGTTGTTTTCGCAGGCCGATAGCCTGGAGGCAGGGTGAAGATCGTCTCGCCATTCGTGTTTGTACCGCTCCTTATGAGGCCACGGAGCGACACCATTTTGTCAGACCCCTTAATGTAGCCTGCCGGGTTGTACGTCGTACTGTAGCGTGCCCAACCGTTTGACATAGCTGGGGCTGCGCCACCCGAGTCGTTCACGGTGGTCCATGTGCCTGTGCCATTTGGCCAATAGATGGCGGTACTGTTGAGATAGGCGCTGTCGGTGCTGCGCGCAACAATACCGCTGGTAGGGTGCGCGCCAAACGAGCCGTACGATCCCGAAGCAAGGTCGATTTTAGCGGAGAAGACATTGTAATACTGTGGACGGTAACCAGCGGTGGGCAGATAGATCGTCGTGGTGTCAGCAATCGTTCCCTGTACGATCGTTCCTTGCGTATGAACGCGCCCAACGCTGTCGAGCCCAATGCGGAACGATTGCCACACGCCGCCGTAGTTTGTCCATCCGTTAGCAAGACTGCCAGGCTGGACCCATGTCTGTGCCGAGTCGTCGGCACGGAACGCAATGCCATCAAGTGTAAACCAGGTGGCATTTATTTCGCTGGCGATGATTCTACCGTCCGGGAAGATTGCGACGCGGGCGGGGCCGCTGTTACTTGCACCACCTCCGGAAGTGTAGGTGCTGCCGACGAAAGTGAGGCGACTCGTCGGACGATACCCTGGTGGCAGTGTACCGATTTGGATATCGGTGCCTGTCGTGCCGTTCATGATGATTCCCTTTAACATCACCACGCCGGCAGAGGTCCGTGTGAAACCGTGCGTCTGGTAGGAAGTGGTATTATAGTCGACCCAGTTATTATCCAAGGTAAAGGTGGACCAGCTTGGCAGTGTGGCGGTATCGGTGGCTGACGTCGATGTGCCGCTGACATTTTTAGCTGCGACCTTAAAGGTGATCGTGTCTTCGCGGTTGCCGTTGACGGTGAACGAGGTAGTGTTGGTGTCGAGCGACGAATTAACCCAAGATCCGCCGTTGATGTTATATGAAATCTCGTACGAGGTTGCCGTCGTGACGTTTGACCAACTGAATTTTGCGCTGGTGTCGCTCGGGAAGGTGTGCGAAAGTGTCGGTGTGGTCGGTGGGGGAATGCTGGTGTCGATGTTATTGAGGCGAGTTGCGCGCATAGTGCCAGCGGTAGCGACATTTTGGCCGGCCGTCGTTTTGCTGCCGTTAATCGTTGCTTCCATCGTGAGCGCGTCTTTGGCGCTTGAGGCGCTCATTTCGGTGGTTGACCCCGGACTCAGATAATATTTAATGTTAAGGCTGCTGATATTCTTCATAACCTCGGTATCGTTCGTTTGGCAGCGTGTCGCCAGGACGTATCCTGGACTGCAGGTGTTTCGCTGCCACGGCGCATTACAGACGGTTTCGCCGTTGACGATGGCGTTCGTATTGTAATTTGGCAGAATGGTGCGCCGCCAAAGTGAATTGTCCTTGATGAAGTAAATGACCTGCATTAGCATGACGCGGTTATAGGACTGTTGAGTGCCGCAGGCGTTCGGCTGGTTCGCATAGTAGACGAGTGCTTTGTTGGTGTCCGCCGGATTTGTGGTCGTCGCAAGCGTGCTAAGGATTAGTTGGTTGTTGCCGTTGGTAAACGCAGCCGCCCCGGTGAAATTACTGCTGCTACCCTGCGGTGCGGTGAGCGTACCAGTCGTGGTTAAAAACTGAGTACTAAGACGCACGTCTTGCTCTATCCGGTTGAGCGCATCCTGTGTTTCGTAGGTCATGGCGCTGCGGTCTCGAGTTACCAAAATGTCACCAACCAGCGAAACCATAACGCCAACGAATGTCCCGATAATCAAAATAACGAGCGGGGCAACGACCAGCATCTCGATGAGTGTAAAGCCGGACTGTCGGTTAGTTTGTGACGAAAAGCGCATGTTTTACCTCCTCGGCAGGCGAGCCGTACGTGACGGTCGCGGTTACTTTTGAGGTCGTGGAGCTGGTGCCAAATGGGCATGTGATCGTGACGGAAATGGAGGCGTTAGACAGGCCGCTGCCGGCAGGTATGGTCGGTGTTGGACTGGCGGTAACGGTAG
>Ga0075365_10001236_pt1 | contig 11305 bp, 7 predicted proteins | sample EndMetdeltDD1765_FD_71387 | JGI IMG/M metagenome (GOLD analysis project Ga0075365, IMG submission 71387) | Populus endosphere microbial communities from Tennessee, USA - Endosphere MetaG P. deltoides DD176-5 | ecosystem: Host-associated > Plants > Roots > Endosphere | place: USA: Tennessee... | reverse complement strand
ACGCGGTACATCCTCGCCGAGTCGCGGCTCGGCGCGTACGAGCGCGAGATGGACGGCCTGACACAGGTCGGCACGCTCAGCGGCGGCGACCTCGTCGGGCGCAAGTACACGCCATTGTTCGACTTCTTCGCCGAGACGCCCAACGCCTTCCACGTGCTCGCGGCGGACTTCGTGTCCACCGAGGACGGCACCGGCGTCGTCCACATGGCACCGGGCTTCGGCGAGGACGACCAACTCGCCTGCAACGCCGTCGGCATCCCGACTGTGTGCCCGATGGACGAGCACGGGCGGTTCACTGCCGAGGTCGCGCCGTGGGCCGGCACCCACGTGTTCGACGCCAACCCGCTCGTCATCCGCGAGCTCAAAGACCGCGGCGTCGTCGTGCGCCACGAGACCTACGACCACAGCTACCCGCACTGCTGGCGTTGCGCGCAACCGCTCGTGTACCGCGCGATCTCGTCGTGGTTCGTCGAGGTCACCAAGATCCGCGACCGGATGGTCGAGCTCAACCAGCAGATCCACTGGGTGCCCGGCCACGTCAAGGACGGTTCGTTCGGCAAGTGGCTCGCCAACGCCCGCGACTGGAGCATCAGTCGCAACCGCTTCTGGGGCTCGCCGATCCCCGTGTGGAAGAGCGACAACCCCGAGTTCCCGCGCCTCGACGTCTATGGCAGCCTGGCCGACCTCGAACGCGACTTCGGTACGACCGTCACCGACCTGCATCGTCCGCAGGTCGACGATCTCGTCCGCCCCAACCCCGACGACCCGTCCGGGAAGTCGATGATGCGGCGCGTACCCGAGGTGCTCGACTGCTGGTTCGAGAGCGGATCGATGCCGTTCGCGCAGGTGCACTACCCGTTCGAGAACCGCGAGTGGTTCGAGAGCCACTATCCAGGCGATTTCATCGTCGAGTACATCAACCAGACCCGCGGCTGGTTCTACACGTTGCACGTGCTCGCCACCGCGCTCTTCGACCGGCCCGCGTTCCGCAACTGCGTCAGTCACGGCATCCTGCTCGGCGACGACAACCAGAAGATGTCGAAGAGCCTGCGCAACTACCCCGATCCGTGGAAGGTGTTCGACACATACGGCGCCGACGCGATGCGCTGGTCGCTGCTGTCGTCGACCATCTTGCGCGGCGGTGACGCGCCCGTCACCGAGACGAGCATGCGCGAGAGCGTTCGTCAGGTGATCCTGCCGCTGTGGAACAGCTGGTACTTCCTCACCCTGTACGCCAACGCTGAAGGCAAGGCGGGTACGTTCGACACGTCGTCGACGAACGTGCTCGATCGTTACATCCTCGCCAAGACGCGCAGCCTGGTCGACAGCGTGACGGCCGACATGGACGACTACGACCTGTACCTCGCCTGCACCGAAGTGCGCGCTTTCCTCGACGCGCTCACGAACTGGTACATCCGCCGCAGCCGCGATCGCTTCTGGGCCGGCGACCAGGATGCGTTGAACACCCTCCACACCGTGCTCGCGGTCGTGTGCGAGACGGTCGCACCGTTGATGCCGATGGTCAGCGACGCGATCTACCGCGACCTCACCGGGCAACGCAGCGTGCACCTCGTCGACTGGCCCGACTCGGCGGCGATCCCCGCCGACCCCGAACTGGTCACCGTGATGGACCGCGTCCGCGACGTGTGCTCATCGGCACTCAGCGTGCGCAAGGCGCAGGGCCGGCGCGTGCGTCAACCACTGGCGTCACTCACCGTCGCGGGGCCGGGCTCAGCCGACCTCGCTCCCTTCACCGACTTGATCGCGGACGAGGTCAACGTCAAGCACGTCGAGCTCACCGACGATGTCGAATCGGTGGCGAGCAGCGTGCTGCAGGTCGTCCCCGCGGCCTTGGGGCCACGGCTCGGCGGGCAGACACAACAGGTGATCAAGGCCGTCAAGGCCGGCGATTGGCACCGCGACGGCGACACCGTCGTCGCCGGTGGCTTCCCGCTCGAGCCGGGCGAGTACTCGCTCAAGTTGGTCACCACGTCCGATGGCGCGAGCGCGGCGCTCGGCGACGGCAAGGGCGTCGTCGTGCTCGACTGTGCGCTGACGCCGCAGCTCGAGGCAGAAGGCGTCGCCCGCGACCTGATCCGGTTGATCCAGCAGGCACGCCGCGACACCGGCCTCGACGTCGCCGACCGGATCGCGTTGACGGTCACCCTCTCGGCTCGCCAACGCGAGCAGCTCGCGCCGCACGCCGACTTCGTCGCGACGGAAACACTGGCAACGTCGCTGACCTGGGCAGATGCATCTGCCGATGGCGCGCCTCCGCCGAATCTCGAGCTCGATGGCGAACCGCTCGGTATCCTCGTCGAGCGGCGTTGACGGGAACAGCACCAGGCCGGATCTTTCCGGCAAACTGGCGCAAATCGTTGGGGAACAGTTCTCGAAGGTCTACGCTCCGCAAGTTCGATCCATCGGGAGGCCCTCATGGTCAAGAAAGCTGTTCCTCCGGCGAAGAAAGCTGCGCCTGCGACGAGCAAGCCCGCCAATAAGGCCACAGCAGCCGTGAAGTCCACGGCCAAATCTGCTCCCGCACAGGCCTCGCCGACGAAGTCGACATCGAAAGCCGCTGCCACGACGGCACCGGTGAAGGCCGCGCCGGCCAAGACGGCGGCCGACAAGTCAGCGGCAAAGGCCGCCACGCCTCCGGCCAAGGCCGCAGCCAAACCCCCGACAGCCAAGCACGCCGCTGGACAGTCCGCACCGGCCAAGCAGTCATCCGCAAAACCAGCACCAACAAAACCAGCAGAAACAAAACAAGCAGTCAAACAACCCCCGAAGGAATCAGTGAAGCAGCCAATCGCCGACGCCCCCGCCAAGGCCAGCCCCAAGCAAACCGACACCACGGCTGCAGCAGCAGCCCCGTCCGCCGCCGAGACCCGGCGCGCCGCGGCGGCCGCCAAGAAAGCCCCCGCGCCACCCGCTCAAAGCCTGCCGGCCGTCAAGGGCGAGACCAAGGAAGGGATCAAGTACACCAAGGACTTCGATGCCAAGTTCCTGCTCGCCCAACGCAAACTGCTGATCGAGGCCCGCGAGTCGCTGACGGGTCAAGCCGTCCGCCTCGAGGACGAAGCGAACTCGCTGATCGACGACGAGATGGGCGACGTGCAGTTCGACGACGAGTCGGGTGAAGGCGACACGATGGTGGTCGAGCGCGAGCGCGACCTGTTCCTGTCTGCTCGCGCCCGCCAGGACATCGAAGAGATCGACAGCGCGCTGCACCGACTCGAGATCGGCACCTACGGGTACTCCGTGGTGTCGATGCGACCGATTCCGCGCGAGCGCCTCGAAGCGATCCCGTGGGCCACCGAGCTCACCGAGGAGAAAGTCGGCGGGATCGGTCGACGATGACCTCTGCCGACGACGACGCGGTCGTTGCCGACGAATCCGACGATTCCGTTCTCGACGCGGTCGACTCGGACGACGCGGACGAAGCCGACGACGCAGTCGTTGCGGACGAAGCCGAGGATGCGGTCGTTGACCGACCTGTCGCCGCGGAGCCGGCGCTGCAGCCGTCCCGGTTGGGTCTCAGCCTGGGCATCGCCGCGGTCGTGCTCGTCCTCGATCAATGGTCGAAGCGCTGGGCACTGAACGCGTTGCGCGACGGACGGTCGCGTCACGTGTTCTGGATCTTCGATTGGAACCTGACGTTCAACAGCGGCATGGCGTTCTCGCGCGCCCAGGGCATCGGCCAGTACATCGGTGCTGTCGCACTCGTCGTCATCGTCGTGATGTTGCTGTCGTTGCGACGCTCGGGCGGCCTCGCCTCGTCGATCGCGGTCGGCCTGGTCGTCGGGGGAGCGATCGGAAACATCACCGATCGCCTGTTCCGCGGACCCGGTTGGCTGAAGGGCAGTGTGATCGACTTCATCGATCCTCGCATCTGGCCGATCTTCAACGTGGCCGACATGGGCGTGACCATCGGTGGTGTGCTGCTCGTGCTGGCCGCGATGATGCAGTCGCGAGCCGAACGGTGATGCAGCGATGATCCGCGAGGAGATCCCTGCAGCACTCGGCGGCGAACGCCTCGACCGGATCGTCTCGCTGCTCACCGACATCAGCCGGTCCGACGCTGCAGCCGTTGTCGCGGATGGTGGAGCGACGATCGATGGAGCTGTCTCGACGAGTGGCAAGACGCGAGTCACGGTGGGCCAGATCGTCGAGATCGACACCGCCAAGATCCCCCAGCGGCAACTACCGGTCGCCGATGAGTCGATCGCGATCGAGATCGTGCACGCAGATGCCGACGTGATCGTCGTCGACAAACCGGCCGGGCTCGTCGTCCATCCAGGCCACGGCCACCCCGACGGCACGCTCGTGAACGCCGTGCTCGCGAGGTATCCGGAGGTTGCCGCCGTCGGCGATCCGATGCGGCCTGGGATCGTCCATCGTCTCGACGTAGGCACCAGCGGGCTGATGGTCGTCGCGCGCAGCGCCGTCGCCTACGACACACTCGTCGCCGCGCTCGCCGCGCGCCGGGTGACGCGGGGCTATCAGACATTGGTGTGGGGACACCCGGAGTCGCTCAACGGGTTGATCGACGCACCCATCGGCCGCGACCACAAAGATCCGCTGCGGATGGCCGTCGTCATCGACGGCAAGCCGGCGCGCACCCGGTACCGCACGATCACTCGCTTCACCCGCCCCACCGATCTGAGCCACCTCGAGTGCCACCTCGAGTCGGGGCGAACGCACCAGATCCGCGTCCATCTCGCCGCAGCCGGGCACCCGGTCGTCGGCGACGGCACCTATGGCGGCACGCGCTCGGCGGTGAGCTCGCCGCGCCCGTTCCTCCACGCGGCCACGCTCTCGTTCCGCCACCCCGTCAGCGGCGAGACGTTGACCTTCGAATCCCCGCTGCCGCCCGATCTGGTCGAGGTCCTGCAAACGCTGGAGTGAGAGCACCCGTGATGCATTCACCAGTCCTGGACCGGTCAATCCGTCACGGTTGCTGCCGCAGCATCGGTCCGTGATGCATTCGCAGGTCGTGGACCGGTGAACCGGTCGCGGTACGACTAGACGACTGGGGCGAGGAGGTCGGGCCAGGGCTTGTTGCCCTGCGCGGCCTGCGCGATCTCGGCGAGGGTGAAGCCCTCCATGTGGCGACGCATCATCTCGCCCGCCTCGTGCCAGATCGCGAGCAGGACGCATTGACCCTCGTGGTCGCAGGCACCGTCTTGGTGGGGCTCGCCGAAGTCGCCGAGCGAGATCCGTCCGTCGACGGCAGACAGGATCTCCGACAGGCGGATGTCGGATGTCGGCCGGGCCAGGATGTAGCCCCCGCCGACGCCACGCTTGGAGCGCACCAGGCCTGCGCCTTTCAAGGCGAGCAGGATCTGTTCGAGATATGGCTGCGGGAGCCCTGTGCGACGGGCGATATCGCTGACCGACGTCGGGCCGGGCTCGTCGATGTGCAGCGCCAACGACAACAGAGCTCGGCAGGCGTAGTCGCCCTTGGTGGAAACGCGCACAACATCATGGTAGCGGCCATCCGGCTTCGGAGTCGGCAACGCCAGGGTGCGGTGGTCACGAACGGGCCATCGCGCCGCGGCGTTCGAGGTGGCGACGCGGCGGTGAACGTGGTGGACTGTCAGTCTCGTGAACGAACAGCCCACTCTGCCGCAGTATTCGGGCGCGAACGTTCGCGGGGTCGTGCCGGCGCTGCTCGCGCCCCGCGGTGTGCCCCTGCCGAAGTGGATGCCCGGGATCGCCAACGCGCCTCAGCGCGTCGTGCTCGTGATCGATGGATTGGGGTGGGACCAGCTGCAGGACCGCCTCGCACTGGTGCCGACGCTCGCCTCGATGGAGGCGACACCGATCACGACGGTCGCACCGAGCACCACGGCAACGGCGCTGACGTCGATCTCGACCGGGCTCACGCCTGGCGAGCACGGTCTCATCGGGTACCGGTTCGACGTCGGCGGCGACATCATGAACGTGCTGCGCTGGCACGGCGAGAGCAAGGACCTGCGCCGCGCCTTCCCGCCGCGCGACATGCAGCCGTTCGTGCCGTTCCTCGGAGAGGCGCCGCCCGTGATCACCAAGGGCGAGCTGGAGGGCTCGGGATTCACCGACGCCCACCTCCGCGGCACCAAGCTGGTCGGTTGGCGGTTGTCGTCCGCGATCGCAGTCGAGATCGGCCACCAGCTCGCCAATGGCGCGCCCTTCGTCTACGCCTACTACGACGGCATCGACAAGACAGCCCATGAACGCGGCTTCGGCGAGTACTACGACGCCGAACTGGTCGACGTCGATCGTCTCGTCGGCGACGTGCTCGCCGTGATGCCCCCAGACTCGGTCCTGCTGATCATCGCCGATCACGGCCAGGTCGAGGTCGGCGCGAACATCGTCCACCCCGCCGCCGACCTTCTGTCGATGGTGCGCGTGCAATCGGGGGAGGGCCGCTTCCGGTGGTTCCACGCGAAGTCGGGCGCGCGCGCCGATCTGCTCGAGGCGTGCCGCCAGGCGCACGGCGATCAGGCCTGGGTGGTCACACGCGAGCAGGTCATCGACGACGGCTGGTTCGGCCCGACCGTGCCGGCGCCCATCGCCGGGCGACTCGGCGATGTGGCGCTGGTGGCTCATCAGCCGATCTCGTTCTTCGACCCTGCCGACTCCGGTCCGTACGAGCTGGTCTGCCGCCACGGCAGCCTCACTCGCGCCGAAATGCTCGTACCCTTGCTTGCAGCCACCGGCCGTCGCTAGACAGGAGCCCTGATGACTGACACGACCGAGAACCCAAACCAGACAGCCGAACCCGAGCAGGTCGAACACGGCGAGATCGTGACCGCGCCAGGGGGCGACGCCGAGCAGACCGAGACGGTCACGGCTCCGGCCAAGGTGATGCGAATCGGGTCGATGGTCAAGCAGTTGCTCGAGGAGGTCAAGGGAACCGATCTCGACGAGGCCAGCCGCGAGCGCCTGGCCGAGATCTACGAGCGCTCCATCGTCGAGCTCGCCGAAGCACTGTCGCCCGACCTGCAAGAGGAACTGCGGATGCTGACGCTTCCGTTCAAGGACGGTGTGGCGCCGACCGCAGGCGAGATCCGTGTCGCCCAGGCCCAACTCGTCGGGTGGCTCGAAGGCTTGTTCCACGGCATCCAGGCCACGCTGTTCGCTCAGCAGCTCGCCGCTCGCCAGCAGTTCGAACAGATGCGCGGCATCGCACCCGGCTCGAGCGGCGGCGGCATCGATCCCCGCCTGATTCAGGGCGCAGCGCCCCAAGGCGACGGCTCAGCCGACAACCGCCCCGGTACATATCTGTAAAGGCCTGCTGCTCGAGTAGCGACGGCGGGCTTGCCCGACGCGCGGGCCATCCGCGAGCGGGCGCCAAAGGCCGCCCGCGGCCGGAGGCGCCACGCGAGGCGACTGCTACAGTCGAGGAAATCACAAGGCTGTAGTTCGAGCGCGAGAAGAGAGGGCAGTTTCGTTGGGGGATTCGTTCACACATCTCCACGTGCACACCGAGTTCTCGATGCTCGACGGCGCCGCTCGCCTCGACGAATTGGTCGCCAAAGCTGCTGCCGACGGTCAACCAGCGCTCGGGATGACCGACCACGGCAACATGTACGGGGTCCTCGACTTCTACAAGGAGTGCAAGGACAAAGGCGTCAAGCCGATCATCGGCACCGAGGCCTACATGGCATGGGATTCGCGCCTCGAACGCCCGACTCGGCGCGGTCGGGTCGACGACTCGGGTGGCGATACCGAGGGCGGCAAGAAGCTCTACTACCACCTCACCCTGCTGGCCGAGACCAACGAGGGATATCGCAACCTGATCCAGCTGAGCAGCCTGGCCTTCATGGAGGGCTACTACTACAAGCCGCGGATGGACTGGGACCTGCTCGCCAAGTACAGCAGCGGACTGATCGCGACCACTTCGTGCCTCGGCGGGCACGTGCTGCAGAGCCTGCTCAACGGTGACGAGAAGGGCGCGATCGAGAAGGCCGCGCGGCTTCAGGACATCTTCGGCAAGGACAACCTGTTCGTCGAGCTGCAGGACCACGGCCTGCCCGCCCAGCACGAGACGAACCCGAAGCTGATCGAGATCGCCAAGCGCATCGGTGCCCCGCTGATCGCCACCAACGACAGCCACTACACCCACCGCGACGACCACGAGTCCCACGATGCCCTGCTCTGTGTGCAGACCGGGGCGATGCTCAGCGACACCAAGCGCTTCAAGTTCGAGGGCCAGGAGCACTACCTCAAGAGCGCCGACGAGATGCGGTCGCTGTTCCGCCACTACCCGGAGGCCTGCGACAACACGCTGTGGGTTGCCGAGCGGGCCGACGTCACGATCGAGTTCGGCAAGGTCGAGCTGCCAAACTTCCCGCTGCCTGCCGGCTTTGCCAACGACACCGAGTACCTCAACCACATCGCCTGGGAGGGCGCCAAGATGCGCTGGGGCGAGGTCCTCCCGCCGGCGGCCGTCGAGCGCGTTGCCTACGAGCTCAAGGTCATCGCCGACATGGGCTTCAGCAGCTACTTCCTCATCGTCTGGGACCTGATCAAGCACGCCAAGGACAAGGGCATCCGCGTCGGACCCGGTCGTGGTTCGGCCGCCGGCTGCGCCGTCGCCTACTGCCTCCGCATCACCGACCTCGACCCGATCAAGTACGACCTGCTTTTCGAGCGCTTCCTCAACCCGCAACGCATCTCGATGCCCGACATCGACATGGACTTCGACTCCCGTTACCGCGACGAGATGATCGCCTACGCGGCCGAGCGCTACGGCCGCGATCACGTCGCCCAGATCATCACGTTCGGCACGATCAAGGCTCGCAACGCCGTACGCGACGCGGCTCGGGTCCTCGGCTTCCCGTACGGCCTCGGCGACAAGCTCGCGAAGGCGATGCCTCCACTGGTGATGGGCCGCGACACGCCGCTCAAGTACTGCTTCGAGCAGAACCCGAAGTACGCCGATGGCTACAACGCGGCCAGCGAGCTGCGCGCGATGTACGAGACCGACCCCGACATCAAGCGGGTGATCGATGTCGCCAAGGGTCTCGAGGGGCTGAAGCGCAGCGACGGCATCCACGCCGCGGCCGTGGTGATCACGAAGGATCCGCTCACCGACTACCTGCCGGTGCAACGCAAACCAGCACCCGGCGGCGACCCGGAAGACGCACCCGTCGTGACCCAGTTCGAAATGCACGGGGTCGAGGAGCTGGGCCTGCTCAAGATGGACTTCCTCGGGCTGCGCAACCTCGACGTCATCACCGACGCGGTCGAGATGGTGCGCGCCCGACGCGATCCGGACTTCGACATCGAGGCGATCTCGCTCGACGATCAAGCCACGTTCGCACTGCTCAGCCGCGGTGACACCATCGGCGTGTTCCAGCTGGAGTCACCACCGATGCGGGCCCTGCTGAAAGCGCTCGCCCCGAACAGCTTCGAAGACGTCTCGGCCGTCATTGCGCTCTACCGGCCGGGGCCGATGAGCGTCAACATGCACTACGACTACGCCGATCGCAAGAACGGGCGCAAGAAGGTCGAGTTCTTCCACGCCGACGCGGAGGAGGTGCTCGGCGACACGTTCGGGCTGATGATCTACCAGGAGAGCGTGATGCGCGTCGCGCAGCGCTTCGCCGGGTACTCGCTGGCAGAAGCCGACAACCTGCGCAAGGCGATGGGCAAGAAGTCGCGCGAGGTGATGGCCAAGGCGCGCGAGGCATTCGAGATCGGGTGCAACAACAGCGGGTACGACAAGTCGTTGGGCAAAGAGCTGTTCGACGTGATCGAGAAGTTCGCCGACTACGCGTTCAACAAGAGCCACGCGTTCGGCTACGGCCTCGTCACCTACCAGACCGGTTACCTCAAGGCCCACTACCCGGTCGAGTACTTCTCTTGCCTGCTCACCAGCGTCAAGAGCAGCCTCGACAAGGCCGCGATCTACCTCTCCGACGCGCGGTCGATGGGCATCAAGGTGCTCACCCCGGACATCAACCGCTCGGTCGGCGACTTCGCCGCGCTCTCGCCCGATGAGGTGCCGCCCGGCGTCGAGCTGCCGTATGGCAGCCCGGGCGCGATCGCGTTCGGCTTGTCGGCTGTGCGCAACGTCGGTGAAGGTCTCGTCGAGCTGCTCGTCGCCGACCGCAACGCGAATGGCCCGTACGAGTCCTTCTACGACTTCGTCGAACGGGTCCCCGAACCGGTGCTCAACAAGCGCACGATCGAGTCGTTGATCAAAGCCGGCGCCTTCGACGGCCTCGGCCATCCACGCCGTGGCCTGATCATGGTGTTCGAACAGATCATCGACGGCGCCCTCGTGCGCCGCCGCGAGCGCGACCAGGGCGTGATGAGCCTGTTCGGCGACATCGGGTCGGGCGACGACACCACCTTCAACGAACGCGTCGACATCCCCGACATGGAGTTCGAAAAGGCCCACCGGCTGAAGGCCGAAAAGGAGATGCTCGGGCTGTACATCAGCGACCACCCGCTGCTCGGCGTGGAGGCCGCGCTGCGGCGCAAGGTGGACTGCAGCGTCGCCGAGGCGTCCGAACGCGAAGACGGCGCGATCCTGACGCTCGGGGGCGTCATCACCGGCCTTGCCCGCAAGTTCACCAAGAAGGGCGACCAGATGGCGGTGTTCACGCTGGAAGACCTCGACAGCTCGCTGGAGGTCACCGTCTTCCCGCGGATGCTCCAGGAGCAGGGCCATCGCCTGATCGACGACGCGATCGTGACCGTCAAAGGGCGCGTCGACCGCAAGGACGAAACCCGCGTCGGTTTCATGGCCCAGGACATCGCCATCCTGGAGGGTCTCGACACCGGCGGGTCGGCGCCGCTCACGCTGCGCATGCCGGCGAACATCCTCAACGAGTTGAAGATCCACCAGCTCAAGCGGATCCTCCGCGACCATCCGGGCGAGTCACAGGTGTTCGTCCAGCTCGGTGCCGGCAAGACCTTGCGCCTCGCCGACGACTTCTGCGTCGACCTGGATCGCGTGGTGGGCGAGCTGCGGGTTGCCTTCGGCCACGAAGCCGTCATCCTATAACGCTGGTTCGGGACTGTTCTCCGTCATGGGGCCCTTCGGGCGACTCGGACTTTGAACGCTCCCTCACGGCGGCTGCTCGCTGGCGCTCCCGACGCCGCGCGAAGCCGGCAAGGTGTTGCGGGATCGTGAACACGACCGTTCTGACGACTGTTAACACGGTCGCGGTGAGCGGAATCGACCGATTTCGTGGCAGAATGGAGGCCTTGTTTGGAATCGCACTGTCCCGCAGTGCACGACAACCGGGGAGCATGTAGCGCAATGGCAATCCAGGTGGACACCAGGGACTGCGCGGCGCTGGGC
>Ga0075365_10001235_pt1 | contig 11306 bp, 9 predicted proteins | sample EndMetdeltDD1765_FD_71387 | JGI IMG/M metagenome (GOLD analysis project Ga0075365, IMG submission 71387) | Populus endosphere microbial communities from Tennessee, USA - Endosphere MetaG P. deltoides DD176-5 | ecosystem: Host-associated > Plants > Roots > Endosphere | place: USA: Tennessee... | reverse complement strand
AGCGTGGGTACCACCGGGCTCATCTACGCCCTGTGGAACCCGCCGCCCGGCGTACAGCGGACCTGGGTCACCTGGGTCGGCTGGGCGATGGCGTTGATGGACACCGCCACCGACGTCGGAGGTCTGAATGCATTCATGACGGGTGACCCTCAGGCCGGCACACAGATCTTCCCCGAGGGCATGCCCAGCATCTACCTCTTCTTCGATTTCGTGGCGGCGGTCGCCTGTCTCGGACAGGAGCCTCTCCTGAAGGTGCTTCTGGGCCAGCAAAAGGCGCGGGCGAACATGCCCACGGCCGACCCTGGCGCACCGATCGAACGCGGCCTGCTGAACATCAGTGGCGGCGCGTACAGCCTGACCTCCGCGGCGTCGATGATCGTCGGCTCGTTGGGTCTGCTGCTTCTGGACGTGGTCCTGACGCCGCAGTACCCGGCACCGAACGAACTCACGAAGTACTTCTTCTGGGGATTCAGTTTCTTCATCTTCTTTCTCCAGCTGGCCGCGTGGCGGCGGTTCCGGAGGATGCACGATGCCAACCAGAAGCTGAGCGAGCAGACCGCCAGGGTCAAGATGATCGCCTTTGGTATCGCCGTCACGGCGACCATCGACACCATCTTCGACCTGAAGGGGTACAACGCCTCCCTCTACCACACCTCCGCCCTGTTCATCGAGAACAGGACACCGGTGTGGTGGCTGACGGCCTGCATGCTGACCATCTTGACGCTCTTCGGCGAGCCGATGAACGACAAGCTGTTCGGCGAGCTCTACCGGAACTTCGGTCCCGGTGGCGGAGGTGGCGGCGGACCAGCAATAACGATCCAGCAACCACCGTCGCCGCAGCCGCCCCCCGCCATGGGGGGAGGCGGCGGACTTCTCGGCGGTGGAGGTGCGATGCCTGGTGGCTTCGGTGGCCTCGGAGGCCTGCCGAAGCCACCGATCCCCCCGAGTTCGCCGCCTGGTGGCGGGAGTACTCCTCCGGGTACACCACCAGCACCGTGGTTGCCCGGTAGCTGATCAATAGGCCCTTCTGCGTACAAGTAGGGGCGCGGTGACCGCAAAGTCACCGCGCCCCTCAACAGAACAACTTTTTGAACTTATCTTTTTTTGCGGCGTTCAGTTGCGGGCAAAACCCAAAACACCAAAACCAACGCCAGCAGCACGGCAAACCCACACATAATAGAGGGCACACCTTTAATAGTTTCTGGATTAATAGTATTAGCTATCGTAGTCGGCAGCATAAATAAAACATATCCGGCCACAAAAGCCTCGAGTGCGCGTTTGCGTTTTGGAACTTGCATTGCCAGCCGAAAGCTCACGCCCATCGTCAACAAAAGCAGCGCATAATAGTACACCCAATAGAGCTGCGAGGCAAAACTGCCCATCTGAAAAATAACATAATTGCCCAAGCACTGACTCCCTGTAAATACATCTGTCGCAAACAAGAAATACATCATAAATAACGCGCCAACGGCATACGCGCTCGCCACCACTGGCGTATTACGCTTACCGGCCAGGCTAAACGCCAGATGCACACCTAATGGCGGCAATGCCGTAATCGCAACATACCCGATACGCGCCCAGTCCATGCTATTTATTCCCCAGCCGCCACACACCATGTATTCAGCCAGTTGGAATACTGCCAAAAAGATAAGGAGCAAAATCGCAAGCCGTACTGATTTGCTCATCTTGTAGCGCCACAGCGTATATATCGCCAAGCTGATTTCGACGATAAACGTCGCCAGCATAACCGGCGGCGAAAAGCAGAACATCTTCCCTTTGTATTGCTTAAACACACCCACCCCTTTCATACAATACTTACGATAGTAGCTTTTGAAGCTCTTGTTCGGTTATGCGCTTAGTACCAAGCTTTTCGGCCTTCGCAACTTTGCTTGCACCAGGTGCCTCGCCCACTACCAAATAAGTCGTGGTTTTACCGACGCTACTTTGAAACGTGCCGCCGAGCTCACGAATTCTATCGGCTGCTGCATCTCGGTCCATCATGGTGAGCGTACCAGTTATAGCAAAGCTCTGACCATGCAAAGGGCCATTTGCGTGCGAAGCAAAGACAGGGCGAACGCCCAACGTCTCGAATTTCTCTAGCAGTGCTTGGTTGTCGGGGTCTGCAAACCACGCCAATACCGATTCGGCAACCGTGTCGCCAATACCCTCGATGGCAAGCAAATCGTCGAGCGTGGCCTGCGATAACTTTTCAATCGAGCCAAAATGCTCACTCAAATCAATTGCCGTTTGCGACCCAACATGGCGAACGCCCAGGCCGAACAAAAAGCGCGGTAGCGGCGGCTGCTTTGCTGCGGCAATAGCGTTGACTAAATTAGTTGCCGAAATCTCGGCAAATCTATCCAGCTCAAGCACTTGCGCTTTGGTGAGCGTATATATATCTGCTAGGTCATGCGCCAACCCTGCGTCCACAAGCGCAGCAACGTTTTTCTCGCCCATGCCGTCGATGTCTAGCGCTGCCTTGCTGGCAAAATGTTCGAGCGCCTGTTTTAGCAAAATCTTCCCCGTTGCGCCAGCCACGCGGTATACGGCCTCGCCTTCTGGACGCGCAAAGGCAAGCTCTGGGTATTGCCGTTTCAGCTCGTCCTGCATATCAAAAGCAACACTCTTTTTGGGGCGCAAATCTGGCAGAACCTTTGAAACCTGCGGAATGATATCGCCCGCTTTAAAGATAATGACCGTGTCACCCACACGAATATCTTTGCGCGCGATTTCGTCGGCGTTATGCAGGCTCGCGTGCTGCACTGTCGTGCCAGCCACAACAACAGGGTCAAACACGGCAACAGGTGTTGCTGCACCGGTGCGGCCAATGCTTATAACGATATCACGAACAATAGTGGTGGCTTCCTCGGCGGCGTATTTGTACGCAACCGCCGCGCGGGGCGCCTTGCCAACTACACCAAGCTGACGAAATTCGGCTCGGTCGTTTAACTTAATAACCAGACCGTCAGTATTGTATGGCAGCGACTGGCGCTTTTTATCCCATTTGTCGGCGAACTTCATAATCGCGTCGACGTCGCGGAGGACCTCAGACTGCGAACCAGAGCTCAAACCAAGTGCCTTAATAATTTCGTAGGCTTCGGCATTTGTTGCAACATCGTTCACATTATCGCGCATAATATCCCAGGCGCGAAATCGAAGCGGGCGCGCCGCAGCCAAGCGCGGGTCGAGCTGTCGGATACTTCCCGCTGCGAGGTTTCGCGGATTAGCGTATACGGACTCGCCGGCTGCCTCACGCTTACTGTTCAGTGCTGCAAAATCTTCTTTGTAAATTATAATTTCGCCACGGATTTCGGTACGACCTTGCAAAAAATGAGCATACTTCTTGCTATCGCGAAGTTGCATAGGAACGCTCTCGATAGTGCGGACGTTTGTCGTAACATCCTCGCCCACAAACCCATTGCCGCGCGTGACAGCCTGCACAAATTGCCCGTCTTCGTACCTGATTGCACAGGCCAAACCGTCGAGCTTTACGTCTATGAAAAACTCTGGCTTTGCCTCTGGCGCTAGTTTTTGCATGCGCACAATCCAGGCCTCAACTTCTTCGCGGCTAAACACATCGTTGAGGCTCAGCATACGCTCGCGATGCTCAACCTGCGCAAAACCGGGTAGCGCCGAGCCAGCCACGCGCTGCGTTGGACTGTCTGGAGTTACGAGGTCGGGAAACTGCTCTTCAATCTGCGCCAGCTCATGCTTAAGGCTGTCTGCAGCGGCTTCGCTCATTATCGATTCATCAAGAACATGATAGTGATAGCGATAATCGTTGATGGTTTTTCGCAGGTTCTTTACGCGACTAGCGGCCTGCGCGTGTGTGAGCTGCTTCATAGTAACGAACGATACAACCTATAAATATACGTTGATGAATACACGAGCGTCAGACCAACAAGTAGCTGTACGATAATCGGTATCAGCGGCAGCCACTCAAATCGTAGCCAGTTGTCCAGCAAAAATGCCGGGATAAGCACAACTGCCCATGCAGCCAGCGCCGCTAAAATAAGCAACAGAATCCGTAGCACGATGCTCCAGCGGCGACCCATAACAAATGCCCGAGCTTCGCGCAGCGCCTGCCATGGATATGCACCCGGTAAAGACACAATCACCAACGCAATCAGAGAGCTCACCACAAGATATAACGACAAAAGAATAAGCAACACCGCAGCGATAGCAAACATCATCGACTCAACACCGCTATTCGCCCAGTTGTTCGCAACCGTTGTGTAGCCGAATACACCAACTGCGGCCGGAATCAGCTGCAGCGCAACGACGGCAAGCGTCGTGAGAGTTGGGATAATCGGCGCACCGCTGTTATATAGTGCATCACGCAAGGTTATGTCTTTGCCTGCCATCAACATTCGCGCCGCCCACACTAGCGCAAGCCAGAAAAATAGCGTCATAAATGCCGACAAAAATTGTTGCGTATCGCTCGATGGTGCCATCAAGTTACCGCTCAGCGCAGCGCCAAAGAGCGTGGTGGCATTACCAAATGCGCCAAAACCGCTATCAACAACCTGCAATGTCGCGTCTTTCAACGTTACGTAGTCAACCTGCGAAATACCACCCACAAAAAGATACGAGAGCACTGCATACAGCAATCCAAGCCCCAACATAACACGCTTATGCGCCAGTATGAACTGCCAGGTGGTTTGCAGGAGCGACCATGTCGAGCGCACATCAGCCGCTGTTGGGCGATAGATTTTTGGTTTTGTCATCCGAAAAGCGTGGTGCGGATTGTTTGGGGTTCGGGAAGAAATATGCCTGAGCCACGTAACCACGCCGCCCCATGCGCGCCGCCATTTGGGCTGAAATACCCCTTTGTTCGTTTGTTTTTGTGGGGGTGTTTTTTTGGGTTTAGATGTCATTACATACGGCCTTCCATACCGCGAAGTTTTGCAATACGCTCTTCAATTGGGGGATGAGTGCTAAAAAATTTTGCAACGCCGCCGCGCAATGGATTGGCAAAAAACAAATGAGCCGTTGCGGTATTTTGACGCTTAGTGGCAGAGCTTGTGTCGCGAATTTTCTCAAGGGCGCTTGCCAAGCCTTCGGGGTAGCGCGTGAGCAAGGCACCACTACTGTCGGCCAGATATTCTCGGCGTCGTGAAATCGCAAGCTGCACCATCGTAGCTACAATCGGGGCCAAAATCGCTGCTACTAGCCCAAGTACAATAAAAATTACGTTGCTCTTTTCGTCATCCCCGTCCTCACCAAGCCATAGTAGGTTGGAGATAATGTCGGCAATAAAAGAGATAGCGCTGACCAGCCCAAATACAATCATCATAACGCGGATATCGTAGTTACGCACATGGCTCATTTCGTGGGCCATAACTGCCTCGAGCTCGGTGTCGTTCATGGCACTCAGCAGACCGGTCGTAGCACAGACAATCGCATGATTAGGATCACGCCCCGTAGCAAAGGCGTTCAAGGCAGGATCTTTCATAACATACACTTTGGGCATTGGCATACCTGCAGTAATGGCAAGATTTTCGACCGTACGGTACAACCGAGGGTTGTCCTTTTTTTCGATCTGCTGTGCACCATTTACAGCAGTGGCAATTTTGGCTGCCAGGAAATACTGGATTAGCGCATAAAGTGCGCTTCCCAACAGAGCAAAGTAGACCCAGCCTACATTACCACGGCCCCAAATGTTACTTATAATCCACCCCAGCACGGCAATGAGCGCCACAAAAAGCAGCATAATCAGCCACGTTTTTCGCTTGTTAGCAGCTACCTGGGAATACATACTATCCTATCTTGTAAACGGTTTATCTGTAAAAAGGCTGAGATTCGCCTATTAGAATTTGACTGAAACTGGCTTCTCAACTTCTGCTTGGTTTTCGACTTCAAAGAACTCGCGAGGCTTAATACCAAACATGCTACCAACAAAGTTGCTTGGAAAAACCTGCAGCTTCGTGTTGAGATCGCGCACGCCGCCATTGTAAAACCGGCGAGCGGCCATTACTTTGTCTTCGGTGTCGGTTAGTTCGGCCTGCAACTGCTGAAAGTTTTCGGTGGCGCGGAGCTGTGGGTAGGCTTCTGAAACAGCAAAAAGGCTCTTTAGGGCGCCTTCAAATTGGTTTTCGGCGGCAGCGGTTTCTTTAACACCTTGAGCATTCAGTGCGTTTGAGCGAGCTTCGGTAACTTTCTCAAAAACTTCTTTTTCGTGAGTAGCGTAACCCTTTACTGACTCAACAAGATTCGGGATAAGATCGTAACGACGTTTCAGCTGCACTGTAATGTCGCTCCAGGCTTCATCCACGCGAATTTTGAGTGTCTGCAAGCTGTTAAAGATAGCAATAAGTACAATCACAAGCACAACAACGACTGCCAGAACAATATAAAGCAATTCCATGAGTAATAGATCCTTTTGTTTACTCTTTTATAGTAGCACTAACCCTTGTAAAACCAAATCATCATCACCATACATTGACATTTTGTATAAATACTTTATAGTACTATTATCGTTCCGTTCGCTACGAAAGGAGCTTGGCCATGGCCAAGCAGGGCAAGGGCACGGGCAAAGGCCTGCTGCGTCGCGTGACCGGCGGCACCAGCACTCCGCCGCCCGCCAGCAACCCGCAGGATCAGTACGGCCCCGGCTGGGACCTCGCCGACCTGGGCACGAGTGAGCCCCCGGCGCAACCCAGGCGTGGACGCCTCCGCCGCAACGGCTGATTCGTCGGCACGCCGCCGGCTATGGTTCGGCCCGCAGTTTTCCCTCCCAGGGGAGCTGCGGGCTGGGCCTGTTTTTTATTTCTTGAGACTATCGGGAAGATCTAATTCAGAAATAAAAGCATAGTGCGGCACACAACGAGTCTTAAAATTATGTCGCGCTATCGATGAGCTCTGAAGTATAAGATTAAGCTGTAGCTCAAGCGCTTTTTTTGCTTCGGCAGTAGAAGAGGCTTGATATGCATCCAGTAACCGCCTTAAGATACCCGTGTTAACCCAGTGGTCTTGAAGCGCAGGCCGGCTACTGACAGTGCCGACCCACGCATCGATACCTTCTTTTTCATACAATAAGCCTCGCAGCACCCGGCGATTGCCGTCCAGAAGCGTAACCGCGCCATCCAGCTCCCGACGCACTAAAATAGGATAGTGGTCTCGTGGTACTGTATGGCTAGATTTTTCATCAGATATACGAAGGTTAATCTCTTTGTGCGCTTTGTCTTGTAAAATTTTTTCGTTAATAAAATCAAACGTGTATGGTGGCTTGCCGTGCTCAGCAAGATTGCCGATTGGCGCATAAAGGTTGATATCTTTTAGCGCAATATTTTCGAGAGTCCACGTAATATTGCCAGAAGTAAGTTGGGGAACGATATCCTTAAGCTTAAGCGTTAGCATCATACCATCGATATAATTCCAAAAATCCGTAACCGGCGCCAATTCATAACCCACGCCCGCAAGCCAGGCCAAAATATCATCACTCATTTGTGCAAAATCCGCAGGTACCAATGAAGGAAAAAGCTTGTAGTACTCTTTTAGCACCAACTCGCGCGCAACCTCAATACGCTCGGGCTCAAAAATATGATCCGGAAAATCGCGGCGAATGTCTTGAGGAATAGTTTGTACGATTTTTTGAATTGACGTCTTATCGTAGGTAAAGATTGGGTTTTCTGGAATTTCGTTCTTCATCTACCCTATCTTAGCATCATTAGACTGCGCCCCTACGGGTTTGAGGCTAAACATAGCCACGAAAAAACGACCAACTAAAGCTGGTCGTTTTTTCGTGGTGGGCAAGGAGGGACTCGAACCCTCAAGGCTGTTAAGGCCAACGGATTTTAAGTCCGCCGCGTATACCGATTCCGCCACTTGCCCATAAAGCATTAGGGTTGGGAGCAAGGTATTCTATCTTTCATCTGCGGCAGCTCGGAAGCTCGTTTTGTGGTACACAAACCACAAAACAGGACCCGCACGTGCCAAAGATAAAGATAGAATACCTTGCAAGCATACCCAAACCTAGCGCAATGCTCTTATTTTACCTATTATAGGGATGTGTATCAACTAAGGTTATTTGGCCTCATGCTTCGGCCATCTATCGCAAGCTCTCTTCTGGCCACCGCGACCAGCCTAGGCGTGCTGTCCTTTACCAGCTGGACGTACGCCACGCACTCGCCATTATTTTACGATTACTTCTTTGGCGCCTACGGTATTGCCACCGCCCTCCAGCAAACTGACCCTGCGAGTTTCTTTGACACAAGCATTTTTGACCAAGCCTACACCTACTATATTCTTATGACTTTTATTGCGGCTCTGATAGGCATTTTGGTATATATTGTGCTGCAAAATATCAGTATTGCCCTGGGTGGCGCACGTGATGCCGTCGAAGACATAGAAGTAACGCATGGCGCCGAAAGACGCAGTGTTGAGCTGGAAGTGCTCGAAAGAATGCTTATTCGTATTGGCGGATTAGCCACTTGGGCGGCATATTGGCTTGTATTTTTAGGGGCGCTCCTGCCCTTTTGTATTATCACCGCCCGCAGCGGTGCTGGCGCTTTTGATACGCTTTTTGGTATCGGGCAATTTGGATTTGCTATCGCCGTACTCTGGCTGGGTATACATCTCCACGTCGTATGCCTGCGCCTCGTGACACTGCATCCGCGGCTGTTTGGCGGTCACAGCGCAATCGACGCCGAGTTATACGGCAGCTAACACAAAATCGCCCAGATAAATCCGGACGATTTTTGGATAAGTTTGGAGGCACCTACCGGAATTGAACCCAACGATTGCCTGTGGCAATTGTTGTTACACGTTGCCTTCAGGGCGCTACGACATTGCGGCGGACAATAAACGTTGCCCCCTAAAAGCACAATGCCCGGACGTCAAGTGTCCGGGCATTGTGCGATAAATTTGGAGGCACCTACCGGAATTGAACCGGTGTACGAGGTTTTGCAGACCTCTGCGTAACCACTCCGCCAAGGTGCCATGAGTCATTTTAACAAACCTCATTATACCGGAGTGTACCTCTGGCGCCAACTACAACTTAAACTTGCGTGTTAATTGCGAGGGCAAGCGACGCAGTTTCTTTTTAGCCTGCTTAATTGGCGTAAGGGCGGCGTCTTCATGTTTTAAGATAGCACGAAATGTTCTGTCATATGCGCCGACCATGTTCTTAATGGTAAAATTCTGCTCAATGTGACGGCGGCAATCCTTACGATTGATTTGGTCAAGTTTATCAACCGCCTCCACCATATCTTGCACGTGGTCACAAGCAAACCCCGTTTTGCCATCCACTACAATTTCGGGCACAGGACCACGGCGCAAAGCAATCACAGGCGTACCACACGCCATTGCCTCAATCATGACCAACCCAAATGTCTCTGGCCCCTGCAGAGGCAATAAAAGAGCTGCGGCTTTTTGGTAATACTTCACTAGCTGCTCTTGCTCCATAAAACCCAAATACAAAATTTTATCATTCAGCTCTGGCTTAACGTACTGATTAAAATACTCCTGGTATACGTCCGGTATCGGGCCGATAATAAACAATCGCCGACCAGATTGCTTGGCGACGCTAATTGCCTCTTTTACGCCCTTATCCGGCGTGAGGCGACCAGCAAATAGTAAATAATCTTCGTGCTCTGGCTCATAGCTAAACTGCGATACATCTGTTCCGTGATAGACTGTGGCGCAAAATGACAAATCTGGCGCATCGCGCCGCTGACTGTCCGAAACCGAAATAAAATGTTGGTTCGAGCTGGCGTATAAGTCAAAAAGATCTCGGTACCAATTAAAAATAGGATCGTGTAGTGTGTATGCCACCGGCACGTCCGGAAACAGCGGCGCAAGATCAAGCGCAACTTCGGGATGGTGAAAAAATAACAAATCAAACTCGCCACGCTCGGCACGCGTAAACATGGCGCTGGCGTAGCGCTTGTCCCACAGTGCAGGCACGTAATGCATGAGCTTCTCGGTGTCGCCCGTCAGCTCTCCGAATTCTTTTTGATCGTGCACGTGCGCACGAAGATCAAGCGTCTCGACTTTTACGCCAGGAATATGCGTACCTTGCGGTCCAAAAAAAGTCACTTGGTGACCGCTGGCTGCAAGCCCATGCGCTATATTGTATGCCAGCTCCGCTGGCGCATAAACCATATCTTTGGGGTGAGGTGTTGGGAGGTACCCTCGGACCATCATGGCAATTTTCATCAAATAACAGCTCCTTGCCGACCCACGGCACAGTTTATCACACTAGGCTGGGCTAGAGCTGAGAGAAATTCGATACCGCCCCGGCTAAACCTCGCCAGTTGAGTCAGTCGCCACCCCCGAAATAGTCAGTAAGTACTGGCGATCTTCGGTCAGATTAGCCTGCAGCAACGTAAAGCCAACTTCTTCAAAATCAGAAATCAGCTCAAATGTCGTTTGGTGCCACGCGCGCCACAGCAAGATAGTATCGCCTTTTTGCAAAACAATCTTGCGCTCACCCGTCTTAAATTTAAAGTCGATAGTGAGCGCAGTTTTAAGACGCACACGAATATAGCGAATGCGCTTCTGCTCGTTAAAACCCATTTCTACATCGTAGAGCGATTCATCAATGTTTAAGAGGTCAAAGATAAAACGGTGATTAGGCGAAAGCACCGTCACGCTATCGCTCTCGGGGTTGAAGTTGAAGTAGCGACGGTCGATTTCAGTGTCTGGCTTGTCGCTATACAGCAACAAATCGCGCTGCCCAAGGCTGCGGCGAATGGCTTTCAGCGAATCATATGGCGCGCGGAAGTTCATAGGCGTAGCACCCAAAAAAACAGCGATGTTAATTGTCTCATCGGCGTCTGCGCCCAGCATGTCATCTACCAAAATATCGTCAAAACGCTCGTAGGTAATATCTTTAACGTGGCCTTCTACACGAATATCATCGCCAAACCATTCGGCGATGTTTTCGTGCACGATATCAAGCATACTCTCGCTAATATCAATAGCAATGTAGCGGTTCAGCTTACCGCTAGCCTGTAAATGCTCCAAAAGCCCACGCACTGGCACGGCATTGCCCGGGCCAATATCAATCACATTTACCTTTTTGGCGTTACCCATTAGACGATCAATATCTTTAAGATTCGAGTCAATAAGCTCGATGGTACATTTCAAAAGGTTGGGCGTAGCCTCCTCCATGAGGCTCTTTGCGTAACGGTCCCAGTTGCTTGCGCCACCATCCATGTAGTTATACTGGCGTGGAATTTCGTGGTGAATTGTAAGGTTCGAAATAATATCAAGCATTTGGCGCCGAGTGTAGAGCTCATAAAACTCTGGTTTTGGCGTCACGACTTTATGATGCAGGTTGTTGCGGTATTTTTGGCCCTTGT
>Ga0075365_10001233_pt1 | contig 11318 bp, 11 predicted proteins | sample EndMetdeltDD1765_FD_71387 | JGI IMG/M metagenome (GOLD analysis project Ga0075365, IMG submission 71387) | Populus endosphere microbial communities from Tennessee, USA - Endosphere MetaG P. deltoides DD176-5 | ecosystem: Host-associated > Plants > Roots > Endosphere | place: USA: Tennessee... | reverse complement strand
GCCGGCATCCCTCGTCGCGGGAATGACGTTCGCCGATTCGTACGCGTTCCTCGACGACTGGGTGCTCCAGGCGCTGCGCTCGCTCGGGATCGAGGCGACGTATCAGCCGCTGAACGACATCGCCTCGCCGCAGGGCAAGATCGGCGGCGCGGCCCAGAAGCGGCTGGCCAACGGAGGAGTGCTGCATCATGCGACGCTCAGCTACGACATGGACGGCCAGGTCATGACCGAGGTGCTGCGCATCGGCCGCGAGAAGCTCAGTGACAAGGGCACCGTCTCGGCAGCGAAACGCGTGGACCCGCTGCGGCGCCAGACCGGGCTGCCGCGCGAAGCCATCATCGAGCGCTTCATCGACACGTTCGCGAAGCTGTACGGCGCCGTTCCCGGTGGAATCACCGACGAGGAGTACGCCGAGGCCGAGGCCCTGGTCGCGTCGAAGTTCGCGACCGAGCCGTGGCTGCACCGGGTGCCGTGACAGAGCCGGGTTCGGTCGAGATCCACCTCGGCGACAACCTCTCTGTCGCCGCCGGATTCGCCGATGGATCCTTCACCCTGATCTACCTTGATCCGCCCTTCAACACCGGCCGTGTCCAGGGCAAGGCGCTCGAGACCGCGCAGTCATCGAGCCGAATTCAGGCTGAAAGCGCGAGCGCGGCACCTGATTCCGAGGAAACACGCGGTTCGGTCGGCTCTGCGCGCCCATCCAGCCTGAGTACGGCCTCGGGAGGCGTCGTGCGCCGCGGCTTCCACGGACGCGAGTACGAGCGGCTGCGCGGTGATCTGCGGACCTACGACGACCGGTTCGACGACTACTGGGGCTTCCTGGAGCCGCGGCTCGTCGAGGCCTGGCGGCTGCTCGCCGATGACGGCACCCTCTACCTCCACCTCGACTATCGCGAGGCGCACTACGCCAAGGTGCTCATGGACGCCCTGTTCGGCCGCGACCGGTTCCTCAACGAGCTGATCTGGTCCTACGACTACGGTGCGAAGACCCGCAGGCGCTGGCCGACCAAGCACGACACGATCCTCGTCTATGTCAAGAACCCCGACGCGTACTGGTTCGATTCCGAGGCCGTGGACCGCGAGCCCTACATGGCCCCTGGCCTCGTCACGGCCGAGAAGGCCGCACGCGGGAAGCTCCCCACCGACGTGTGGTGGCACACGATCGTGCCGACGACCGGGCGTGAGAAGACCGGCTACCCGACGCAGAAGCCCGAGGGGGTTCTGCGGCGCATCGTGCAGGCCTCCAGTCGCCCGGGCGACCGGGTGCTGGACCTGTTCGCCGGAAGCGGCACGACCGGCGCTGTCGCCTCGGCGCTCGGCCGAGACGCCGTGCTGGTCGATGCCAACCCCGAGGCGATCGCGATCATGCGGTCGCGGATGCCGCACGCCACGGTCTTCGCCTGAGTTCAAGCCCCCCGCAGCAGGTCGGTCTCGTCGCGGTTCACTTTAGCGGCGCGGGTGAACAGCTCGTTCGCGAATTCGATCTGCTCGTCGGTGAGGGTCGCGAGGTAGTCGGCCCACCGCTGCCCGACTCGGCCGTAGATCGGGCCGACCTTCGCCAGGACCGTCTCGACGTTCGCGGTGACGATGACCTTCCGTCGATCCGTCGCATCACGCTCGCGGGTGACGTATCCGGCCTTCTCGAGCCGGTCCACGACTGCCGTGATCGCCCCGCCCGCGGTGAGCCCGGTGCGTTCGGCGAGTTCCCCCGGCGTCGCGGGACCCTCACTCATCAGGAGACTGACCGCCTGCATGTCGGTGCTGTTGATGCCGCCGTGCCTGGCCACGGCGTCCTGGAACAGCACTGCGCGGGCCATGAACTCGCGCATCACTTCGGCCATGCGCTCGATAGAGGCATCGCGACTTGACGTCTTCGGCATCCGGAAGTAATCTCTCTAAAAACGAGAGACTCTAGAGTAGAGAGTCTCTGCTAGATCAAGGATATCAAATGCCCCGAGCACTCGTCATCGGAGCCGGCGTGGCCGGACCGACGGTCGCCATGTTCCTCCAGCGAGCGGGGTGGGAGGTCGAGATCTACGAAGCGGATGCCGCTCCCGACCCGTTCGACGGGCTCTTCCTCAACGTCGCCACGAATGGCCTCGCGGTGCTCGCCGAGCTCGGCATCCGGGATCACCTGCTGACCGACGGCCACCGCGCGCCGCGCATGGTCATGCGCAGCGGCACCGGGCGCGAGCTCGGCACTGTGCCGAACGGCCCTGCCGGCGACCTCGCGCGGGGGAGCGTGATCGTCCGGCGGGGGTGGCTGCACCAGGTGGTCCGCGAGGCCGCGGTCGCCGCCGGAGTGCCCTTCACGTTCGGCGCGCGCCTCGTCTCGATCACCGAGACCGCCGGCGGGGTCCGCGCGACCTTCGCCGACGGTCGGGTCGCCGAAGGCGACATCCTGATCGGGGCGGACGGGATCGGCTCGCCGACCCGGCGCTGGATCGACCCGGCGGCGCCCCAGCCGCGCTACAGCGGGCTGGTCGGCACCGGTGGCTACGCGCGCGTCGCGGGGCTCGAGCCGACACCCGATACGCAGTACTTCGTGTTCGGTGCGCGCTCGTTCTTCGGCTACCTGGTTCGCGCCGACGGCACGGTCTATTGGTTCGCGAACATGACCGCGTCGCAGCCCGAGCGCGGGTCGCTGAGCGACGTGCCGAGCGCCGAGTGGCTCGCGAGACTGCGCGACCTGCACAGCGATGACCCCTATCCGGTCCCGCAGATCCTCGAGGGCGTCACCGGCGAGGTCGGCGCCTACCCGATCCTCGACCTGGTCGGCGTGCCGCACTGGAGCCGCGGGCGCGTGGTCGCGATCGGCGACGCCGTGCACGCCACGTCGCCGAGCGCGGGTCAGGGCGCCTCGCTCGCGCTCGAGGATGCGATCACGCTGGCCAAGTGCCTGCGCGATCTGCCCGACGGTGGCGCGGCCTTCGACCAGTACCAGCGCGAGCGCCAGCCGCGGGCGGATGCCGTCGTGAGGTACGCGCGCCGGATCGACTCCCAGAAGCGGGTCACGAAGTCCCGGGTGGGGATCGCGATCCGCGACTGGATGATGCCGAAGTTCCTGGCCAAGGCCGCCGACGACACGCGGAATGACTGGCTCTACAACCACGCCATCGCCTGGGACGAGCCCGTCGCGTCGCGGCGCCCATAGTCTGGTCCGATGCGATTCGGAACCTTCATCCCCCAAGGCTGGCGTCTCGATCTGGTCGGCATCGACCCCGCGGAGCAGTGGGCGCGCATGAACGCGCTCGCGCAGCACGCGGATGCCGGACCCTGGGAATCACTGTGGGTCTACGACCACTTCCACACCGTTCCGCTGCCTACCGATGAGGCCACGCACGAGGCCTGGACGCTCATGGCTGCATTCGCGGCGTCGACGAGCCGCATCCGCCTCGGGCAGATGTGCACCTCGATGGGCTACCGCAACCCGGCGTACCTCGCCAAGGTCGCCGCGACCGTCGACCTGATCTCCGGCGGACGCGCCGAGATGGGAATCGGCGGCGGTTGGTACGAGCACGAGTGGCGCGCCTATGGGTACGGCTTCCCGGCGATCAAGGACCGCTTGGGGCGCCTCCGCGAGGGCGTGGAGATCATGCACCAGGCGTGGACCACGGGCTCGGCGACGCTCGACGGCACCCACTACCAGGTCGACGGCGCGATCGTCCGGCCGTTGCCGCTGCAACAGGGCGGCATCCCGCTGTGGATCGCCGGCGGCGGTGAGAAGGTGACGCTCAAGATCGCCGCGAACCGCGCGACGTACACGAACTTCGCGGGCTCGGTCGAGGAGTTCGACCACAAGAGCGAGATCCTGCGCGGCCACTGCGACACCATCGGGCGCGACTTCGACGCGATCACGCGGTCCTCGAACTTCAACACGATCGTCGGCGCGACCGAGGCCGAAGCCGCAGACCGGCTCGCCGCGGTGATCGCACGTGTGCGCCCGCACGTCGGCGACGAGCGTGCCGCGGCGATCGAGGCCGACTACCTCTCCTCGCCGGGCTTCGGCACGCCGGAGCAGGTCGCCGAGCGCCTTGCCGAGCGCGCGCGGCACGGACTCGGGTACTCGATCCACTACTTCCCCGAGGCCGCGTACGACAGTTCGGGCCTCGAGCTGTTCGAGCGCGAGGTCATCCCCGCACTCGCCTGAGCTCCGGGAGACGCGTTCGGGTGCTCGCGTGTGAAAGCGCGGGTAGATATCGGCTCACATTGACACCTTCGGGCGCTGTAGGGCCGGATTCTCCCCGGCCTTTGACGGTCCGGCGGTGAGCGGGTGCCGGGGCAGTCGCCCGTCGGCTCCTCCCCAGGTCCGCGCGGCGCCGCCGAGTTCCCGGATCCCGCCCCGGCGCGCCGCGGCGCCCGCCCTTCCGGCGACGCTGTCGGGATGCGCGCGCCTGCATCGATCCCACCTCTGCTCTTCCTACGCCGCAGCGACCTCCGGGAGTGGGGGTGGACAGACCGGGCCCTCGCGGCGGCGGTCACCGAGGGTCGGATCCTCCACCCGCGGCCCGGTGCCTACCTGCCGACGGATGCGCCTCCCGACGTGGTGGATGCGCTGGCACTCGGCGGCCGCCTCACGTGCGTATCGGCACTCGCATATCACGGTGTCTTCGTCCTGGACTCCTCGACGCTGCACGTGCATCTGCATACCCAGCGCCCGTCCGCGCCGGCCCGGGTTCTCCGGCGGCACTGGGGGCGGTTGTATCGGACGCCGCATCCGTGCGCGACCTCGGTGGAGCCGCTCGACGCGCTCGCGTGCGCGACGCGCTGCCAGACACCGCGCGCGGCACTCGCGACCATCGACTCCGCTCTCCATCGCGGAGTCATCCGCGCGGACGAACTCGATGAGTTGTTCCGCCTGCTTCCGCGTCGACACCGGGTGCTCCGGAGGCTGATCGACGCCCGTGCCGAGTCCGGTCCCGAGACGCTCGTGCGCCTCATCCTCAGATCGCTCGGCGCCTCGTTCGATGTGCAGACGGTCATCATCGGGGTCGGCCGCGTGGACTTCGTCGTCGACGGGTGGCTCATCGTCGAGTGCGACAGCGAAGAGTTCCACTCCAGCTGGGAGGCACAGCGCCGAGATCGTCGACGCGATCAAGCGGCCGCCGCGCTCGGGTACACGACGTTCCGCCCGATCGCGGAAGACATCCTCTGGCATCCCGACGTCGTGCGGGCTGCGCTCCAGGGTCTCCTGGAGTCACGCCGGGCTACCACCCGCAGTGCCTCCGGACAGAGGCGCCGGGCATCGGTGTGAAAGCGCGGGGGGATATCGCGTCGGTGCGTTCCCGGGAGGGCTTCCGAGTGCAGGATCTCCCCGTCGTTTCACCGTGCACTGCCGCTCAGGGCCGCGCAGCGCGTTCAGACCAGGGCGCGCACGCTCGCGTAGCCGTCGGCGATGACGTCGGGACGGGACGGGTCGCCGCCGAACACGCGCGTCGTGCCGGATGCCGCAGACCATGCCGGCCAGCCCGGCTCGCCGTCGCGGATGAAGGCCACTGCCGAGCCGTGCAGCGCGCCGGCGAGCGCGCGAGGCGGCTCCCCGCCCGCGATCGACTCGACCTCCTCGGCACCCAGGCAGTCGAACCAGAAGGGGACGTCGAGGCAGTGGCACGCCCACCCGATCGTCGGGGACGACCACGCGAACCGGTACGCCCAGGTCGTGGCATCCCCGCGCGCGTCGGCGACGCGTGCGACGACCGACCGGAACACGACATCGCCGACGTACCGGCCGAGCACCGCCGCCGTGCCTTTGCGCCGCTGCGGGCCGTTCGCGGCCAGGTACGCCTGACGGGTCGCGGCGTCGACCTTGAGCTGCGCGAGCGCGAGCGATGGCGGGATCAGGCGCAGCGCGTTCTTGACCGAGTCGGTGACCATCGTGAACTCGTCATCGTTCGCACCCAGGACCAGGGGCACATCCGCCCCGATGCCTGCGCGCAGCGACTCGGTCGTCGGGCGAGTGATGAGGTCGCCGTCGATCATGGGTCCCCACATGAGGCCGTCCTCGAGCAGGCTGTGGACGACGGCCAGCCGATCCTTGGAGTCGGGCTTGGCCGCCGCCTCCTGAAGTGCGAAGAGCTTCGGCTCGGGAACCGAGGCGAAGCCCTCCCACGTCGGCGCGACGTCGGCGAGGTTCGCGAGCTTGGCCGAGAGGGTCCGGGCGAGTTCGGCTGGCACGTCGGCGAGCGCGGGCGACAGCGCCCAGGCGGCGTGGAAGAGCCCCTCGGCAGCCGGCATCCCCAGCAGCGTCAGCACGGCACCGCCTCCCGCGGACTGCCCGGCGATCGTGACCCGGCCGGGGTCGCCTCCGAACGCGGCGATGTTCTCGCGCACCCACTCCAGCGCGGCGAGCCAGTCGCGCACGCCGCGGTTGCTCGGCGCTCCGGCGATATGGCCGAACCCCTCGAATCCGAGGCGGTACGAGATCGTCACCGTGACGACACCATCGCGGTTGAACGCCGCGCCGTCGTACCAGGGGCTCGCGGGGGAGCCCTCGATGAATCCGCCGCCGTGGATGTACACGAGCACGGGCAGTGCGGCGACCGGCTCGCCCGGCGCGGGAGTGAAGACGTTGACGTTGAGCGTCGCTTCGCCGGGGACGGCCGGCTCCGGGATCAGCGTCCGTTCGCCCGGCTTCTCGCGCTTGGCCGTCGCACCGTACGCGAGCGCGTCGCGCACGCCGTCCCAGGGCGCGGGCGGCACGGGCGCCGCGAACCGCAGGTCGCCGACGGGAGCCTGCGCGAATGGAATTCCGAGGAACGCCGCCGAGCCATCACGCCATGCTCCGCGCACTCGGCCGGGCGCGATGGTGACGATCGGGTCGGGATGCTGCGTCACGGGGTGCCGTCCTTCGTCGGGGATTCGGGGGTCAACGCGTCGAAGAGCGCGTCGACGGTCGCGGCCATGTCGACCTCGGGATCCAGCATCCACTGGATCTGCATGCCGTCGGCCACCGCCTGGAAGATTCTCGACAGCGTCTGCGGGTCGACGCGATCGGTCATCTGACCCTCGGCCTGCCGGTGCGCGATCGCCGCGGCGAAGACCTGCCTGAGGTTCTCGTTGCGTTCGATGAAGTACTTGTGCGCGGGGTGCGCGGGATCGGCTGCGTCGACCGAGAGTCGCGAGAACAGCTGCACGAGTCCGGGGACGTCGCTGTTGTGGCGCGTGATCTGAACGTACCCGCGGCGGAGATCGTGCCGGTCGGTGTCCGCGGGTGGAATCGGCCCGTAGTGCACCATGTCGACCTCGTCGCGCTTGCGCAGGATCTCGGTGAAGAGTTCCTCTTTGCTGTCGAAATAGTGCAGCAGCCCCGCCTGGCTGAGCCCCACGGCTTCGGCGAGTTCTTTCACCGAGGCTCCGCGGTAGCCCTCGCGCGCGATGACCTCGAGAGCGCGCTCGAGGATCTCCTCGCGCTTGGCCACGCCCTTGGCGTAGGAACCTCTTCGTGCCATGCCCTCAGGCTAAACCGAGCAGTGCTCGATTTTCAAAATCTGGTGTCGGGAGTGCTGGGTGGCTGCTCGGCCAGGCCGGGGGCGGGGCGACGGCCGTCCGCTGCGGTGCGGTCAACCTCTCCGCGAAGCTGACCGAGACGACCCGCTGCGGCTGCAGGGCAACCCGTCATTCCTCAACTTCGGTCGCGCGGGCGATGCGCGTCAGGTGCCGCTGGCGCATCGCGAGGAACAGCGGGAACGTGAAGGCGAACGCCGTGAGCCCCGCGGCGACGACGTAGAGCCAGCCGAACCGCATCCCCAGCCGCCGGGCCTCGACGATGATGAAGACGCTGCCGGCGACGGCCACGACGAGAAGGTCGACCGTGATCGACGAGACCGCCGGGCCGCTCGTCACCAGATCGCCGATGAAGTCGGCCATCTGCACGATCGCGAGCACGTTGAACGTCCACGTGCCGATGAGTCCGGCCACGGCCAGCAGGAGATAGGCGAAAGCCAGGGGAGTCCAGTCGCGGGTCATGGCGCCATGATGTCACCCGCCCGCCGCTCGAAGGGCGGATCCGTGTCAACCCCGCCCCTGCCCCACGCCGGGGACGTAGCGTGTCAGTGTGACGAAAACCGCGCAGGAACCTCAGACCTCCACCGGGAAAGACCTCGCTCGCCAGATCGCGGTGATCTCCGCGCTCGGCTTCACCCTGGTCGCCGTGCTCGTCGGCGTCGGCGGGCTCGGCGGCACCGAGGTCGAGAACTCGCAGGGCGGGCAGCTCTCGGCGCAGGGGTCCTACCTCGCGCCGGCGACGCCCGCGTTCAGCATCTGGTCGGTGATCTACCTCGGCCTCGCGGCCTACGTCGTGTGGCAGGCGCTGCCGAGTCAGCGGGCGTCCGTGCGTCAGCGGGCGATCGGGTGGTGGATCGCCCTCACGATCGTGCTCAACGGGCTGTGGCTCGTCGCGGCGCAGCTGCTCACGATCGAGTGGACGGTGATCGTGATCGTGCTGCTGCTGATCGCGCTGTGCATCACGTTCCGCATCTCGGTGCGCACCCGCGTCCCGCGCGGCGGCTGGGTCGACGCGCTGCTGATCGACGGTGTCACCGGGCTGCACCTGGGCTGGGTCACGCTCGCGACCGTCGCGAACATCGCGGCGTGGCTGACCGGCATCGTGCCGGAAGCGTGGGGAGAGGCCGCATCCGCGATCGGGCTGGCCGTACTCGCTGTGGTCGCGGTGATCGGTCTCGGCATCGCGTGGGCGAGTGGCTGGCGCGTGGCGCCGGGGATCGCGCTCGCGTGGGGCCTGTCGTGGCTTGCGGTCGGGCGGCTGACGGGCGACCCGCAGAACCAGGCGATCGGGATCGGCGCGATCGTCGTCGCGGTGATCGTGCTCGTCGTGCCGCTCGCCGTCGCGGGCTTGCGCGTCCTGCGGCCCGAGCACGACTGAGTCGCGCTGACGGATACCGCGAGACTGCAACGGCAAGCCGAGACTGAGGGTCTGCCCCTCAGTCTCGGCGCTCGGCTGCAGTCTCGCGGGCCCAGTCGGCGCTAGGAGTCCAGGAAGGCGAGCAGCGCCTTGTTGACCTCGTCGGCGTGGGTCCACAGCATCCCGTGCGGCGCCCCCTCGATCTCGACGTAGGTCGCGTCGGGCAGCAGATCCTTGAACCGCCGCGCAGTCGCATCGATCGGCAGGATGTTGTCGGCGGTGCCGTGCACGATCAGGGCGGGCACGTCGATCTTCTCGATGTCGGCGCGGAAATCCGTCGGCCAGGTCAGCGGCGCTGCCGAGATCGCGGCGTTTCCGGCGCGGTTGGCGGTCTGGACGCTCGCGTCGAGCGCCTCCTGCGAGATGCGCGAGCCGAGGTTGTCGTCGAGGTTGTAGAAGTCCTTGTAGAAGCCGGTGAGGAACGCGTAGCGGTCCTCGCTCACCGACGCGGCGATGCCGTCGAAGAAGTGCTGGGGCGCGGCACCGTCCGGGTTGTCGTCGGTCTTGAGGAGGTACGGCTCGAGCGACCCCAGGAACACGGCCTTCTCGACGCGCTCGCTGCCGTAGCGGGTGAAGTACCGGGCCACCTCGCCGGTGCCCATCGAGAAGCCGACGAGCACGGCCTTCTCGAGATCGAGCGTGTGCATGAGCGCGCCGAGGTCGTCCGCGAACGTGTCGTAGTCCGACCCGACGCGAGTCTTGCTCGACCGGCCGAATCCGCGCCGGTCGTACGCGATCACGCGGTAGCCCGCGTCGAGGAGCGCCGCCTGCTGCTTGCCCCACGACTCGGAGTCGAGCGGGAAGCCGTGGATCAGCACGACGGCCTGGCCCTTGCCCTGGTCGGTGTAATGAAGCTTGATGTCAGCCGAGTTCTCGATGCCGACGGTGATGTAGGTCACGCTGTTCATCCCCTCTGCCGAGGCGTTGAAAGTCCTCGGCACAGTACGACGCTACGGACCGCGCGCTGTCACGGCCAGGGGTTGCGGCCGAGGTGTCGGAGCGTTACGAGTCGCGGCCCGCGCCCGCCGACGGGACGACGGTGAAGATCGTGGGTGCGGTGAATCCGGATGCCGCGAATGCGGTGGCCGCGGCATCCCTCACCGTCGGCACGAGCGCGTTCTCGACGAGGGCGATCGCGGCGCCCCCGAACCCGCCCCCGGTCATGCGCGCGCCGATCGCCCCTGCGGACATCGCGGCGTCGACCGCGGTGTCGAGCTCGGGGACCGAGATCTCGAAGTCGTCGCGCATCGAGGCGTGCGAAGCGAGGAGCAGGTCGCCGATCGCCCGCGGGCCGTGCTCGCGGAGCGTCTGCACAGTGTCCAGGACCCGCTGGTTCTCGGTCACGATGTGGCGGACGCGGCGGAAGGTCACGTCGTCCATGAGTTCGGCAGCCCGGGGGAGGTCGTCCACCGACACGTCGCGCAGTGCGGGCACGCCCATGATGGCGGCCCCGCGCTCGCACGCGGCTCGGCGCTCGCCGTAGCCTCCGGTCGCGTGCGAGTGCTTGACGCCGGTGTCGATCACGACGAGCTGCAGGCCGGCATCCGCGAATCCGAGGTCGACGACCGCGGCCTCGAGCGACCGGCAGTCGAGGAAGATCGCGGCATCGGCACGACCGAGCATCGACGCCATCTGGTCCATGATGCCCGTCGGCGCGCCGACAGCCTCGTTCTCGGCGGTGCGACCGACCTGCGCGAGGGCGACGCGGTCGAGGTCGAGGCCCCAGGTGTCGGTGAGCGCGGTCGCGACCGCGCCCTCGATCGCGGCGGACGACGAGAGCCCCGCGCCGATCGGCACGTCCGAGGCGATCGCGAGGTCGACGCCCGTCACGCTCGCCGCGTCGGTGCCGCTCGCGCGCAGCAGCGCCCAGGCGACACCGAGCGGGTATGCCGCCCATTCGGGGACCTCATCGCGGTTGTCGGGGAACAGGGCGTCGAGCGCGGCGAGCTCGATCTCGACGGCATTCGCGTCGAAGGTCGAGACGACACGGATGCGGCCATCCGCGCGCGTGCCGAGGGCGACGTGCGTGCGCTGCTGGATCGCGAACGGCAGGACGAAGCCGTCGTTGTAGTCCGTGTGCTCGCCGATCAGGTTCACGCGGCCGGGGGCGGACCACGTCCCCGCCGGCGTCCGGCCGGTGATCTTCAGGAGCAGTTCTGCGGCCTCGGTCACAGCTTCACCTCCGGAACGGAATCGATCGCCTCACGCAGCTTCGCCGCGGCGGTCTCGGGCGGGACGTCGCCGATCCACGCGCCCATCGCGGCTTCGGAGCCCGCGAGGAACTTGAGCTTGTCCGCGGCTCGACGCGGGGAGGTGAGCTCGAGCCGCAGCCGCACGGCATCGCGCCCGACGTTGACCGGCGCCTGATGCCAGGCGGCGATGTACGGGGTGGGCG
>Ga0075365_10001232_pt1 | contig 11318 bp, 10 predicted proteins | sample EndMetdeltDD1765_FD_71387 | JGI IMG/M metagenome (GOLD analysis project Ga0075365, IMG submission 71387) | Populus endosphere microbial communities from Tennessee, USA - Endosphere MetaG P. deltoides DD176-5 | ecosystem: Host-associated > Plants > Roots > Endosphere | place: USA: Tennessee... | reverse complement strand
CGCCTGGTGGCGTCGTACGGCGTGGTCGGCCAGCTGCCCTGGGTGCGCAGCCCCGCCAGCACGCGGTCGAGCTCGTCGTCGGTCGCCGTGGGGAGGTACCAGGCGCGGACCGTCGCCCAGACGGCCGGCTGGTCGAGCGCGGTGAGGTCGATCCGGCCGGCGACGGTGCCGTCCTCGACGTCGTGCACGGAGTAGGCGACGTCGTCGGCGAGGTCCATCACCTGCGCCTCGAGGCAGCGCCGGGCGGCGGGCGCGCCCTTGCGCAGCCAGGTGAACACCGGCTCGTCGTCGGCGTAGACCCCGAACTTGGCGGGGTCGGGTCCGGCCCCGCGCGGCCAGGGGTACTTGGTGCACGCGTCGAGCGTGGCCCGGGTCAGGTTGAGCCCCACCGAGCGACCGTCGGCGTCGAAGGTCTTGGACTCCAGGCGGCTGAGCAGGCGCAGGGTCTGGGCGTTGCCCTCGAAGCCGCCGCACTCCTCGCCCAGGTCGGCGAGGACCCGCTCGCCGTTGTGGCCGAACGGTGGGTGCCCGAGGTCGTGAGCGAGAGCAGCGGTCTCCGCGAGGTCCGGGGCGCTGCCGAGAGCCCGGGACAGGTCGCGGGCCACCTGGGCGACCTCGAGGCTGTGGGTGAGCCGGTTGCGGGTGAAGTCGTCGGTCTGCGGCCCCACGACCTGGGTCTTGGCGGCGAGCCGCCGGGACGCCGCGGCGTGGACGACCCGGGCGCGGTCGCGCTCGAACGCCGTGCGGACTGGGGCGTCCACCCGCTTCGGCGGCTCGTCGACGACGCGCTCGCGCGCGCTGTCGTCGTACAGGTCGAGGGGATCCATCGGCGCGAGACTAGCGGTGCCCCACCCCGGGCTCAGGCGGTGGTGCCCGGCTCGAGCCGGCTGCCCGCAGGCAGCGAGACACCCTCGCCGACCGTCGTGCCGCGCCCGACCAGCGTCACCACGTCGGGGTCCTCGGTACCGGCGACGCCGGCCTCGCCCACGCGGGCGTCGGGCCCGACGACGCAGTGGGTGTCGACGATGCTCCAGTGCACCTGCGCACCGGCGAGCACCGCGGTGTCGCGGAACACCACGCTGTCGTGCACCTCGGCCCCGGCCTCGACCACCACGCCGGGGCCCAGGACGCTACGTCGTACGACGCCCGCGACGGTGGCGCCGGGGCTGACCAGGCTGTCGACGACGTCGGCGCCCTCGAGGAACCGGCCGGGCGCACGCTGCGGCTGCCGGGTGAGGATCGGCCAGTCGGCGTGGCCCAGGACGTCGTGGTCGTCGGTGAGGAAGTCCTGGTGCGCCCGGAGGTAGAGGTGGGGCTGGCCCAGGTCGCGCCAGTAGCCGTCGAGCGCGTGGGCGTGGGTCTTGCCGCGCTCCACGAGCCGCGGCAGCAGGTGGTCGCCGAAGTCCTCGAGCCCGGTGTCGCCCTCGTCGCTGTAGCCGCCGAGCTCGCGGTGCAGCTCCTCGAGCACCTCGACCAGGACCAGCGGGTCGTAGACGAAGACCTCGGTGGCGATGGTGCCGGTCGTCGGCTCCTCGGGCTTGTAGTCGAACCCGGTGACCAGGCCGTCGGCGTCGGCCTCGACGGTGGCGTGGTCACCGGCCTCCTCGATCGGCACCTCGGTCGTCACCACGGTGCACTCCGCGCCGGTGCTGCGGTGGGTCTCGATGACGTCGGCGTAGTCGAGGCGGTAGACGTGGTCGGCGCTCATCACCAGCAGCACGTCGGGGGCGAACGACGCGATCTCGTCGCGGATCCGGAAGAGCTCGTCGGCGTTGCCCTTGGCGAACCCCTCCTCGTCGAGGCTGCCGGTGCCCTCCTCGGGCATCAGCAGCCGCAGCCCGCCGCGCGAGCGGTCGAGGTCCCAGGGCCGGCCGTTGGCCACCTGCTCCTCGAGCGTCCCGCCCTGGAACTGCACCGACAGCCAGACGTCGCTGATGCCGCTGTGGGTGAGGTTGGACAGCGGCAGGTCCACGAGCTGGAAGACCCCCAGGAACGGCAGCGCGGGCTTGGCCCGCTCACGGGTCAGGACGTCCATCCGGCCACCGGCGCCGCCGGCCTGGATGATGGCGAGCACGCGGTCACGAGGCATGCCGCGCAGTCTGGCATGGGGGGCAAGGCCGGCTGCATGAATCCCCGGCCGACCGGGGATCCCGTCACTTGGTGGGGGTTGCAACGCCCGTCAAGCGACAGAAACGCCCGACAAGTACGACTGGCGGTCGCCCGCCGGACGATGGCTCAGTACGTCGTGACGTGCACGTGGTCGTAGTGGTTGGCCGTGGTCGAGCCGCGGTCGGACATCGGCCGCCAGCCCTCGCCGGCGCGCTCCACCGACCAGATGTTCTGGGAGTAGATGACGTAGCTGACGCCGAGGGCGGCGTAGTTGGCGCGGACGAACTCCGCGACCTGCCAGCCCCGCTCCCCCGACACCATGATGTCGACGGCGATGCCCTGGGCGTGCTCACCGTCGCCGCGGAAGGTGCCGTAGATGGTGATCTCGGGGAAGTCGGCGCACACGGCGGCGTGCACCGCGGCGATGTTGGGGCTGACGCCACTGGGCACCGACGTGCCGTTGGTGCAGGCGCCGCCGATGGCGAGGGGCTCCTCCGCCGACAGGTAGCCGGCGGTGACCCAGCGCGACTTGCCGTCGAGCACGATCTCCTCGCGCCCGTAGAGCTTGCGACCGGTGACGAGGACCTTCTCGCCGGTCTCGATCTCGCCGACCTGCTCGGCCTTCTTGCCGGGCTGGTCCCAGAGGTTGAGCGTGGTGGCGGTCCACAGGCGCCGCTCGGCGTTCTTGATCGCCTGGCGCGTCGACTCGCTCGACATCATCATCTCGCTCTTGGACAGCAGGCTGCTCAGCTCGCCACGCGCGCCGCGGCTGACGCTCTCGCTGCGCCCGGCGGCCTCGGTGCTCGCCGCCGAGGTGGGGGCGGCGGTCGGCTCCTCGATGCTGCTGGCCGGGTCACCGGTCACGACCCCGAGGGTCACCGCTGAGGCCGTCGCCAGGAAGGCGAGCGGGCCGGCGATGACGACGGCTCGGGGCTTGCGGCGGGCATTGGTGTCCCGCTTGTGGCGATGATCTGCCACAGCGCTGATCCTTTGCTGTTGCTGACAGGGACGGTGCCCACGACCTCGGAAGGTTCACCGAGAGGCGGGCACGAGATTCGACTAAAGCACAGTCGCGGCGGCGCCGCCGAATTACCCGCCAGGTTTCGGCAGGTGTTCCCCGTCACCCCCCGGTGGTCTCCGAGGCGTCCTCGCGCAGGTGTACGCCGGCGCCGTCCGCGTCGTCGAGCCAGCCCTCGGGCAGCGCGACCCGGCTCTTCGGGGAGCCCTGGCGCCCGCGCGGGGTGCCCAGCTCGTGGACCGGGAACGGCTCGGCCGGGTCCAGGTCGGCCAGCAGCAGGTCGAGACTGGCGAGGGTGTCGACCATCGCCAGCGACCGGCGCATCTCGCCGCCCGCGGCGAAGCCCTTGAGGTACCAGGAGACGTGCTTGCGGAACTCCTTGCAGCCGCGCTCCTCCCCCATGTGCTCGCACAGGAGCTGCGCGTGCCGGCGCATCATCGCCGCGACCTCGCCCAGGGTGGGCAGGGTCGCCACGACCTCGCCGGCGAACGCCGCAGCCAGGTCCCGGAACAGCCAGGGCCGCCCGAGGCAGCCGCGCCCGACGACGACACCGGCGACGCCGGTCTCCTCGACCATGCGCAGCGCGTCAGAGGCCTCCCAGATGTCGCCGTTGCCGAGCACCGGGATGTCGACGTGGTCGACCAGGGCGGCGATCGCGGTCCAGTCGGCCTGGCCGGAGTAGGACTGGGCGACGGTGCGGCCGTGGAGCGCGATCGCGGCGCAGCCGGACTCCTGGGCGATCCGGCCGGCGTCGAGATAGGTCAGGTGGTCGTCGTCGATGCCCTTGCGGGTCTTCATCGTCACCGGTACGCCGTAGGGCGTGGCCGCGGCGACCGCCTGCTCGAGGATCTGGCCGAGCAGACCCCGCTTCCACGGCAGCGCTCCGCCGCCGCCCTTGCGGGTCACCTTGGGGACCGGGCAGCCGAAGTTGAGGTCGATGTGGGCGACGCCGTACTCGCCGCACAGGATCTCGGCCGCCTTGCCGACGTAGACCGGGTCGGTGCCGTAGAGCTGGACCGAGCGGGTGGTCTCGAGCTCGTCGAAGACCAACATCTTGAGCGTGGTCTCGTCGCGCTCGACGAGCCCGCGCGAGGTGATCATCTCGCAGACGTAGAGGCCGGCGCCCTGCTCGGCACAGAGGCGTCGATAGGCCGCGTTGGTGATCCCCGCCATCGGCGCGAGCACCACGGGAGTCTCGACGCGCAGCGACCCGAGGGTCAGCGAGGTGGGCACGGCAGGCATGACCCCATTGTCGGACGCCCCGGCGGGTCCGCCCAAAACTCGGGGGTCAGCCGTCGGTCCTGGGCGGCTGGAACGAGACGGAGATCAGGTTCTGCGGGCCCGTCCACGGCGTCGCTCTCTCGCACGGGCCGGCGACCTGGCAGCGCACCAGCGCGCGCCCGACGTCGTAGCCGGCGTACCCGGCGAACGCCAGCGTGTCGTCGCTCTCCCACAGCAGCGCCGCCCCCGGGCGATGCCCGGTGCTAATGCTCCGGACCAGGCTGCCGTCGCTCATGGCGCGCACCTCCAGGGTCGTGCCGTTGTCGGTGTAGCCGACGACGTAGGAGCCCGTGGGCGACACCAGTCGCGGGCGGAACTCAGCGGTCCACGCCGGCGTGCCCGGACTGCTGAGCGAGGTCGGCCCGTGCCCGAGATCACCGCCGGGGACGAAGAGCACGTCGCGTCGGATGTCGGCGGCCTCGCTCGGGGCGGCCGAGACCGGCACCTTCGGCTCTCCGATGACCCAGTCCCAGGTCCGGTTGGCGGAGACGACGGCGCGCGTGCCGGTGAAGGAGAGCAGTCTGGCCTCTCCGTTGAAGCTCGTGCGGCGGATGACCTTGCCGGTCAGGTCGAAGACGGTCGCGGTGGACGTGTCCTGGTGGTAGTCGAACTCGAGCCCGAGGACGTGCCTGCGGTCGAGGCCGAGCCGGTAGGAGATGAACCCCTTGTACTCGCCGGGCACGAGCCGGGCTCGCGTCTTGCCCTTGACGGTGTAGAGCCGTGCGCCGCCGTGGGTGGCGTCCTTGAACACCCAGCCCCGCGGGCTCGGGCCGAGCAGGGTCTGTCGTGATGTGTCCCAACCCGGAGGAATCGACAGCTCTCGGGAGACGCCGGAGGGGAGGTACAGCTTGGTCCTCACCAGGTAGGCGAACGCGGGGCGAGGACCCCTCGGCAGGGCCTCGAGGTCGACGGTCTCGCGGGACGCGTCGGGTGCGGCGCCGACCGTTGCCGATGAGCCCGGCGCAAGGACGCCGGCCAGCACGAGGACCCCGAGGGCCAGGGCGGAACGCAGTGCGGTCATCCACCCAGTGTGCGCCTCGGTGGCCCCTGGTGCCCTCAGGTGCCGAAGTAGTCCTGCTGGAACGACACCGTGATCCGGCGCCCGCCGGTGACCCAGGGGGTCGCTCGCTTGCACGGTCCACTGACGCCACAGCGGACCAGCGCCCGGCCCTGGGGAGTCTTGACCGAGATCATCAGCTTGCCGTCGCTCTCCCAGAACAGCGGCGAGCCGTAGGGGTGCTGGGTCTTCACCGAGCGGACCAGCGCGCCGTCGACCATGTCACGCACCTGGATCCGCTTGCCGTCGAGGCTGTAGCCCACGACGTAGGAGCCGTCGGTCGAGACCTGGCGGGGCAGGAAGTCGGCCGCCCAGTCGGGTACGTCGGGCAGGCCTAGCGTGGTCGGGCCGTAGCCGCCGGTCTCCGCCGGCACGAAGAGGATGTTCTTACGGATGTCGGCGGCCGGGCTGGGGTCCGGCGAGACCGCGGACTTGGGAGAGCCGATCGCCCAGTCCCAGGTCTTGTTGGCGGAGACGACGGCCCGGTCACCGGTGAAGGCGAGCACGCTGCCGTAGCCGTTGAACCGCATCGACCGCTTGTTGTCGCCGTCCAGGTCGAAGACCACGGCGGAGGAGTAGGCGGCTCGGTCGACGTAGAGCTGGATCACCCGCCGCCCGTTGACACCCAGCCGCCAGGAGTAGGCCGAGTGGTCGCCGACCGACCAGAACTTGGTGGCCGTGCCGCCCCGGACCCGGAACAGCTTGGCGGTCAGGCCGGTGGTGTCGACCACGACCCAGCCACGCGGGCTCGGGCCGAGCAGGGAGAGGTCGCGCGCATGGGACCTCGGGAACGGCAGGGTCTGTACGCCGCCCGACGGCAGGTGCAGGGTGCGGCCCTCGAGCCAGGCCACCCTCGGGCGCGGACCCTTCGCCAGCGACGTGGCGACCACCGTCTCGCGGGCCGCGTCGGGACGGGCCTCCGCCGAAGCGGGCTGGACGACGGCGAGGCCGCCGGTCACGGCCAGGGCGGCGAACCCCACGCTCAGTCGTCGGGTGCGGCGCATGCGTCCTCCTAGTTGCCCTGGTTGCCCTGGTTGCCCTTGCCGCCCTTGCCCTTGCCCTTGGGCTTGTCGGGCTTGTCCGGGAGCGGCTTGGTGATGGTGCCGGTCCAGGTGATCGGGACGAACTCCTGGGACGGGCGGAAGCTGACCGCCTCGAGCGTCGAGCCCTCGGGCGCGAGGAAGACCAGGCAGACGGTGCGCGAGTCGCCGGGACCGAACGTCTCGGGGAACGGCTTGCTCGGGCACGGCTTGAACGTGCCCTTGAACTGGGACGGCTCGACCAGACGCTCGGCGCTGTCGATGATCCGCAGCGGGACCGGCCGTCCGCCCAGGTCGGTGTCACCGTCGTTGGTCAGGGTGGCGCGCACGAAGTAGGGGGTGGTGCCGGTGAACTCCGGACCGAGCCTCCACCCGGCGAACGACTCCTCGAAGGAGGTCTTGTCGATCCGCTCGACGGTGACGCCCAGCACCCCGACCACGTCCTGGCGCGGCCGGTAGGCCACCACCGCCGGGTCGCCGAGCGCGAGCTCGGTGCCCTGGGCGGTGAGCTCGGTGCCGTCGGGCACGGGCAGGTAGGGCGTCTCGCTCGCGCTGGCCGAGCCCGGTGTCGACGTCACGCTGGGCTCGGGGTCCGCGGAAGGCTCCTTCTCGGGATCGTCGGAGCACCCCGCCATCGCCGCCGAGGACAGCGCGAGGACGGTCATGAGGACGCCTGCGCGGCGCCGAGCCCGGTTCACGGCGCCATTGTGCACCTGCGGCCGGATCAGCAACCGAGGAATCGCTCCGCGAAGTACGACGTGACCCGATCGAGACCGACCCGCTCCTGCTCCATGGTGTCGCGCGAGCGCACCGTGACCGCGTCGTCCTCGAGGGTCTCGAAGTCGACCGTCACGCAGTAGGGCGTGCCGATCTCGTCCTGGCGCCGGTAGCGCTTGCCGATCGCGCCGGCGTCGTCGAAGTCGACGTTCCAGTGCCGGCGCAGCTCGGCGGCCAGGTCGCGGGCCTTGGGCGACAGGTCGGCGTTGCGGCTCAGCGGCAGCACCGCCACCTTGACCGGCGCGAGTCGCGGGTCCAGGCGGAGGACGCTGCGGGTGTCGACCCCGCCCTTGGTGTTGGGCGCCTCGTCGACGTCGTACGCGTCGATCAGGAACGCCATCAGCGAGCGGGTCAGCCCGGCGGCCGGCTCGATGACGTAGGGCATGTAGCGCTCGCCGCTGGCCTGGTCGAAGTAGGACAGGTCCTTGCCGGAGAACTCGCTGTGCTGGGTGAGGTCGAAGTCGGTGCGGTTGGCGACGCCCTCGAGCTCCTCGAAGTCGCGCTGGGAGAAGCCGAAGCGGTACTCGATGTCGACGGTCCGCTTGCTGTAGTGGCTGAGCTTCTCCTTCGGGTGCTCGTAGAGGCGCAGGTTGTCGGGGTTGATGCCGAGCTCGACGTACCAGGCCATCCGGGTGTCGATCCAGTACTGGTGGATCTCCTCGTCGTCACCGGGCTTGACGAAGTACTCCATCTCCATCTGCTCGAACTCGCGGGTGCGGAAGATGAAGTTGCCGGGAGTGATCTCGTTGCGGAACGACTTGCCCATCTGGGCGATGCCGAACGGCGGCTTCTGGCGGCTGGTGGTCACGACGTTGGCGAAGTTGAGGAAGATGCCCTGGGCGGTCTCGGGGCGCAGGTAGTGCAGGCCGGACTCGTCCTCGATCACGCCGAGGTAGGTCTTGAGCATCATGTTGAAGGGGCGCGGCTCCGTCCACGCGCCGCGGGTGCCGCAGTTGGGGCACGCCAGCTCCTTGAGGTCGACCGTGTCCGGGTCCTCGATGCCCTTCTTGGACGCGTAGTCCTCCTGCATGTGGTCGGCGCGGTAGCGCTTGTGGCAGGACTGGCACTCGGTCAGCGGGTCGCTGAAGGTGCCGAGGTGGCCGGAGGCCTCCCAGGTGCGGGTCGGGAGGATCACGCTGGAGTCGAGACCGACGACGTCCTGGCGGGCGGTGACCATCGCCTTCCACCACTGGCGCTTGATGTTCTCCTTGAGCTCCACGCCGAGCGGGCCGTAGTCCCAGGCGGACTTGGTACCGCCGTAGATGTCGCCGCAGGGGTAGACGAAACCCCTGCGCTTGCAGAGAGATACGACCTGGTCGAGCGTGGTTGCGGGCTTCTGTGCCACGGGGAGAGCTCCTCTGTGCGGCCCGACTGGCTGCCGGTCCTGGAAGGCGTCAGCCTAGCGACCGGGCGGACCCGACATTCAGCACGGCCCCCGGCTCGACCGGCTCGTAGGCGCTGGGCTCGTCGATGGCCCGGCTGAGCAGGCGGACCGCGCCCATCTTGACGTCGTACGTCGAAAGCGCGCGGCGGTAGGCGCCGACGTTCTCCCAGGTGGTGGTGAGCACCCAGAGAGTCGGGTCGTCGAGGTTGCGCCCGATGGTCCCCGCGACGTAGCCGCGCTGCGCCGCGAGCACCGCGTGTGCGGCCTCGACGTCGCCGCGGAACGCGTCGCCGTCGGCCTCGGGCACGCGGAACCTGTTCACCACCAGCATGCGGCCACCCTACGCAGGGTCGCGGGACCCGAGTTGACAACCATTCTCAACATACTGAGAATCATTCTCATGAGTCGTCGTCACCTGGTTGTCCTCTCCCTCGCCCTTCCCCTCGTCCTCACCGGGTGCTCCGCCCTCGGCGACGAGTCGGAGGAGGGGCTCCAGGTGGCGGCGGCCTTCTACCCGCTGCAGTACGCCGCCCAGCGGGTGGCCGGGGACCTGACGGAGGTCGACAACCTCACGCTGCCGGGCAAGGAGCCTCACGACCTCGAGCTGACGGTGTCGGAGACGGCACTGATCGTGCAGGCCGACCTGGTCGTCTACGAGGACGGGTTCCAGCCGGCGGTGGACGACGGGATCGACCAGAACGCGGAAGGGGCCGTCCTCGACGTCACCGAGGCCGCCGACCTGCTTCCTGTCGAGGACGGCCACGAGGACGAGTCCGAGGAGGAGCACGAGGGACACGACCACGGAGACCACGACCCGCACTTCTGGCAGGACCCGCTGCGGCTGGCCGAGGTGGGTGACGCGATCGCCGACGAGCTCGCCGAGATCGACCCCGACCACGCGGACGACTTCCGGGCCAACGCGGCCGACCTGCGTGGCGACCTCGAGGCCCTCGACGCCGAGTACGCCGACGGGCTGGCCGGCTGCGAGCGCGACACCGTCGTGGTGTCGCACGACGCGTTCGGCTACCTCGCCAAGTACGGACTCCACCTGGCGCCGGTCGCCGGTCTGTCCCCTGACGCGGAGCCGACCCCGGGCGACCTGGCCGACCTGCAGCGGCTGATCGACGAGGAGGGGGTGACCACCGTGTTCTCCGAGCGGCTGGGCAGCCCCCGGTTCACCCGGCCCCTCGCCGAGGACCTCGGTCTGCGTACCGACGTCCTCGACCCGCTCGAGGGTCTGACCTCCGAGGACGACACCTCCGACTACCTTTCTCTGATGCGGGACAACCTCTCGGCCCTCCGCGAAGCCAACGGCTGCCGATGACACCCATCGAGCTCACCGACGGCGCGGTCGCGATCAACGGCCGGCCCATCCTGCGCGGGATCGACCTGCGCGTGGAGGCCGGCGAGTTCGTCGCCCTGCTCGGGGCCAACGGCTCCGGCAAGTCCACGCTGGTGCGGGCGCTGACCGGCCTGCGGCCCCTGGCGCACGGCGAGCTACGGCTCTTCGGCACCGCTCTGGAGCACTTCGACGACTGGCAGCGCATCGGTTACGTCCCCCAGCGCGCCGGCGCCACGTCCGGTGTGCCCGCCTCGGTGTGGGAGGTCGTCGCGTCCGGGAGACTCACCCGCCGCCGGCTGCTGCGCCGCCTCTCGCGCGCCGACCGGCTCGCGATCGACGACGCGCTGGAGGTGGTCGGGCTCAGCGACCGCCGGCGCGACGGCGTGGCCCAGCTCTCGGGGGGTCAGCAGCAGCGGGCCCTGATCGCCCGCGCGCTCGCTGGCGAGCCCGAGCTGATCTTCCTCGACGAGCCGACCGCGGGGGTCGACGTACCCAACCAGCTGGCCCTCGCCGAGGCGCTGCGCCAGCTCAAGACCCGCGGCGCCACGATCGTCCTGGTCACCCACGAGCTCGGCCCCCTCGCCGAGCTCGTCGACCGGGCCGTGGTCATGCGCGACGGCCGGGTCGCCTACGACGGCGCGCCGCTGACCGACCACGAGGTCCACGACCCGTGGCTGGGCGAGCCGCACACCCATCACCACCACCCCCGCCAGCAGCGCCACGACCACGCTCCCCACGTCTCCGCGCCGTTGGAGGGCCACCCGTGAGCGCCGCCGAGCTCTTCTCCTTCCCGTTCATGCAGCGGGCGCTGATCGCCGCGTTCTTCACCGGCCTGGCCGCGCCCGCGGTCGGCACCTACCTCGTCCAGCGGCGCCTCGCACTGATGGGCGACGGGCTCGGCCACGTCGCCGTCACCGGCGTCGCGGTGGGGCTGCTCACGGGCGCCTCCCCCACCTGGACCGCGGTCGTCGTGGCGATCCTCGGCGCCATCCTGATCGAGGTGATCCGCGAGCGCGGCCACACCAACGGTGACGTCGCCCTCGCGCTGCTCTTCTACGGCGGCTTGGCCGGCGGCGTGCTCGTCACGGGCCTGGCCGGGCAGTCGGCGGCCAGGCTCCAGCAGTACCTCTTCGGCTCGATCACGACGGTCTCCTCGACCGACGTACTCATCACCATCGGCCTCGCCGCCTTGGTGATCACCACCTGCGTGGGCCTGGCGCCCCAGCTCTTCGCGGTCTCGCAGGACCAGGAGTTCGCGCGGGTCGCCGGCCTCAACGTCCGCTTCTACAACGTCCTGGTCGCCGTCCTGG
>Ga0075365_10001231_pt1 | contig 11319 bp, 12 predicted proteins | sample EndMetdeltDD1765_FD_71387 | JGI IMG/M metagenome (GOLD analysis project Ga0075365, IMG submission 71387) | Populus endosphere microbial communities from Tennessee, USA - Endosphere MetaG P. deltoides DD176-5 | ecosystem: Host-associated > Plants > Roots > Endosphere | place: USA: Tennessee... | reverse complement strand
GGCCAGCGCGGCACGGGCGGCGACCATGCCGTACTCGGTGAAGTCGCGCCCCCACTTGCCCCACGGGTGCATGCCGACACCGAGGATCGCGATGTCCTTCGCGTCTGTGGCCGTCATGGGTTCACCGGCGCCCACACGTAGACCATGTACTCGTGCTCGGCGTCGCGGTGCGAGACGTCGAGCTCGAGCTGCATCGTCATGCCCACCTTCAGGTCGGCCGCGAGGATGCCGGTCGCGACCTTGCCGAGAACGACCAGCCCTTCCGCCTCGAGCTCGACGGCAGCCAGCGCGTACGGCTCGAACGGATCGGTGGGCACGTACGGCGGGGGAGGCGTGTAGCGGTTCTCGGTGTAGCTCCAGACCGTGCCTCGACGCGAGAGGGGCGTCGGGTCGAGCGAGGTCGACTCGCAGAACGGGCTCGGGCAGTCGCCATTGCGGGGCGGGAAGACGTACGTGCCGCACGAGGGGCACTTCGAGCCGATCAGGGTCGGGGCGTCCACGTCATCCGTGAACCACCCCTCGATGATCGGGACGCGGATCAGCGTGCTCGCTGAGTTGGTGGTTTCTGACACGGCGTCAGATTACATGGACGAGGTCCGGGAACACCTTGCTGACCTTGGCGACCAGGTACTCGCCATAGGTGCCGTCGAAGTCGAACACACTCGTTCGGTCCCAGCGATCCGTCGCGCTGCCAGCCGCCGCGTCGTCGTTGCTGTCCGCCGCGAGGGGCAGTGGTTCGATGCGGGCGTCCCAGCTGGGATCGAAGAAGAACGGGAACGACAGTCGGTCGCGCCCGCTCGTGTTGCGCACCCGATGCGGGGTCGATCGGTAGCGACCACCCGTCATCCGTTCGAGCATGTCGCCGATGTTGCACACGAACGAGTTCGACACCGGGTCCACGTCGACCCATCCGTGCCCGCCTCGAACCTGCAGTCCACCGCGGTCGTCCTGGGCGAGCATCGTCAACAACCCGTAGTCCGTGTGCTCGGCAACGCCCCACTCACCGGCTCCGGACAGGGTCACGGCGTGGGTGTCCGGATAGCGAAAGATGCGGAACAGCACCGTCGGATCTCGGGTGAGGTTGGCGCGGAACCAATCGGGCGGCAAGCCGAGGCCGACTGCGATGGCCGCCATCAACCGGTGACCGAGCGCGGTCAGGGCATCGATCCAGGCGAGCACGGCCGGAGCCAGCTCGGGAACTTCGGCTGGAAACAGGTTGCGCCCATGCAACGGAGTTCCTGCCCGTACTCGCGGGTCGGATTCGTCGAGCTCCTCGCCGAGGTACAGCCCCTCCTTGCGATCGGGGATGCCGCTGGTGACCTCACCGCCGAGCGGGAACCACCCTCGCCAGGCCCGCCCGCCGACCGACATCGCGATCTTGGCCTTGGCGGTCTCCGGCAACGCGAAGAACCGTCGCGACGACGAATCGAGCGACTCGAACAACCCCGGATCGATGCCGTGGCCGACGACGACGAAGAAGCCTGTGTCGCGGCAGGCCGCGTCGATCATCGCTCCGATCGATGCCGCGCCGGCCCCCGTCTCGAGCGCACCGATGTCGATCAGCGGTACCGATGTCACATGGCACAGGTTGGCACAGGTTGGCGGGCACCTCGGTTCGTTCGATGCTCGAGCTCAGGACTAGAAAGAACGTTCTAGCGAACGACTCTGGAGGACGGATGAGCGAGAAGACAACGGCCGAGGCGACGGCACCAACCGTGAGCACCCTGAGCTCGGGCTTCATGCTCGACGGGGCGACGTACAAGCGGGGCGCCCAGCTCGGTTTCAGCGGCATCGACTTCTACTTCGCCGGCCGAGGTGGTGTGCTCGGCGATGTGTGCGGCGATGTCGTCGCCAGCTCGTTCGTGTTCTTCTCGCCGACGCAGGTGAGCGCGGCGTGGAATGCGTCGCGCGACGTCCTCCCGCGGCCCGCCGCCTCGGCGGAGTTCGCCGGCTGCATGAGCGCGTGGGCCGACGCGCACCTCGACGACTCTGTCGAATGGGCTCGCCTGTCGGAGTTGGCCGGCACCGTCGCCAAATCGGCCACGGTCGCCGCGGCGCCGCTGTTCGCCGCGTGGCGAGCCGCCGACGTGCCCGCAGATCACAAGCAGGCTGCGCTGCACCGGCTGAACCAGCTGCGCGAGCTGCGGATGGCGCGACATGGGGCGGCAGTGGTCGCGATGGGGATCGACCCGGCCGATGCCGTTCGTCATCGGACCCCGCAGATGTTGGGAGTCTTCGGGTGGGAGGGCACGGACGTGCCGGCTGATGTCGTCGCCGCGTGGGCGGAGGCGGAACGGTTGACGAACGTCGCGACCGACCGCGACTACTCGGTGTTGACCGACGCGGAGTCTGCGGAGTTCGTCACCCTGTGTGCAGCCGCGCAGGCGGCGGCACACTGATGGTGGCGACGCCGCGACAGCGGATCGAACGGGTCGCGGCAGACATCCTCGCTCGCGACGGGTACAACGGCATGGGTCTGAAGGCGGTCAGCGACGCCGCCGGGTTGCCGTACGGCTCGATCTACCACCACTTCCCCGGTGGCAAGGAAGACATCGCCGTCGCCGCGATCACAGCCCGGGGGGTGTGGATCACCGGTCTGATCGAGGAGTGCTTCTCCGATGGTGTGAACCGCGCCAGCCTGCACGCGATGTTTGCGTTCATGGCAGACCGGCTCGAGCGTTCGGAGTGGCTCGACGGGTGCGCTGTCGGAACCCCCACGCTCGACGGATCGTCGGAATCGGCTCGGATCCGTGAGGCCTGCAATGCGGCCTTCGACTCGATGATCGAGCCGATCGCCGCCGCACTGCGTCGGCAGGGCCTGCGCCGCAACGCTGCACACGATCTGGCGACGACGATCATGGCGACGTACGAGGGGGCGATGATCCTGTCGCGTGCCCAGCACTCACGGGCGCCGATGAAGATCGCCGCCGACTCGATGATCCGACTCCTCGCCGCGATGGTGCCGGCGCGCTGACCGCGGATCTGGGTATCTGACGGACCGTCAGATACTGTCGTGGCGATGGATCTCAACGAGACCCCTGACGAGCTCGAGTTTCGCGCCGAGGCCCGCGCCTGGCTGAGCGCGAACGTGCCCAAGGAGCCACTGCCCAGCTTCGACACCGAGGCAGGCTTTGCCCTGCATCGTCAGTGGGAGGCCAAGCTCTACGAGGCCGGATGGTCGGCCGTCAGCTGGCCGGTCGAGTACGGAGGCCGTGGTGCCGACTACCTGAAGTGGCTGATCTTCGAGGAGGAGTACTGGCGCAGCGGTGCGCCGGGCCGGGTCAGCCAGAACGGCATCTTCCTCCTCGCGCCGACCATCATGGAGGTCGGCACCGAGGAGCAGAAGGCGCGCTTCCTGCCGGCGATGGCGAGCAGCAAGGAGGTGTGGGCCCAGGCGTGGAGCGAGCCCGACGCCGGAAGCGACATGGCGAGCATCCGCAGCAAGGGCAGGCTCAGCGACGACGGCACGGAGTGGATCCTCAACGGCCAGAAGATCTGGGCCAGCCGCGCGGTGTGGGCCGATTGGTGCTTCGGCATCTTCCGCACCGACCCCGAATCCAGCAGGCACAAGGGTCTCACCTTCATCCTCATCCCGCTCGACTCACCGGGCATCACGGTCCGGCCGATCGCGCAGCTCGACGGCGACACCGGTTTCGCCGAGATCTTCTTCGACGAGGTGCACGTGCCGGCGGAGAACACCCTCGGCGGCGTGGGTCAGGGCTGGAGCGTCGCGATGGCGACCGCCGGGTTCGAGCGCGGTGTCAGCCTGCGTAGTCCGGCCCGGTTCAACGTGGCAGTCGAGCGCTTGATCAAGCTGTGGGTGCGCATCGGCGACCCCGACGACGATGCGATGCGCGACGCTGTCGCCGATCTGTGGATGCAGGCCGAGGGCTACCGCCTCCACACCTACATGACGGTCACCAAGCTGCTGGAGGGTGGCACGGTCGGCAGCGAGTCGAGCCTGAACAAGATCTTCTGGAGCGAGATGGATGTGCGCACTCATGAGTTGGCCCTGCAGCTGCTCGGCCCGGAAGCCGAGCGGATGGACGGCCCGTACGAGTCGTGGGTCGACGGGTTCCTGTTCAGCCTGAGCGGCCCGATCTACGCCGGCACCAACGAGATCCAGCGCAACATCATCGCCGACCGCGTCCTGAACCTGCCGAGGAGCTGATCGTCATGCAGTTCAGTTTCACCAGCGATCAACTGGAGTTCGCCGCCGGCCTGCGCGAGATGCTGGAGCGCGAGTTCACCGCCGCGCGCCTGCGCGAGGTCTGGGAGGACGGCTCGGGCCACGAGCCCAAGCTGTGGTCGCGCCTGGCCGAGATGGGTGTGCTCGGGATGCTGGTTGCCGAGGCCGACGGTGGCCTCGGCGGAACCTTCGTCGACGCGATCCTGCTCGTCGAGGAGCTCGGCCGAGCGGCGGTTCCTGGTCCTGCGTTCGAGACGATGACGGTCGGTGCCGTGGCGTTGGCCGGCTCACCGTTGGCCTCCGGTGTCGCCGACGGCACCACGCTGGTGACGGCGGCCCTGATGGGCGAGCGCTACATCCCCCACGCGACGTCGGCCACGGTGCTGCTCACGGTTTTCGAGGACGACGTCCATGCGATCGAGGATCCCGCCCTCAGCGACGACGCGTTGGAGGGCATCGACGGCGGACGCCGGCTCTCGCGTCTCGCCGACCACGTGCAGGGCGGCACGGTGCTGCCCGTCGACCGTGAGCAGCTGATCGATGCCGGGGCGCTGGCTGCAGCGGCCTACCTGTTGGGACTCTCGTCGCGGATGATCGCGATCGCCGGGGACTACGCGCGCGATCGCAAGCAGTTCGGGCAACCGATCGGTGCGTTCCAAGCGGTGAAGCACCTCATGGCCGACGCGCTGCTGAAGGTCGAGTTCGCCCGTCCGGCCGTCTACCGCGCGGCCTGGTCGTTCGCCACCGATTCGCCCGACCGCGCTCGAGACGTCAGCATGGCCAAGGCATTGGCATCGGACGCGGCCCAGAAGGCGGCCCGCAGCGCGCTGCAGGTGCACGGTGCGATCGGCTACACGTGGGAGTGCGATCTGCAGCTGTTCATGAAGAAGGCCTGGGCACTGATTCCGGCGTGGGGGAGCCCACAGCACCATCGCCGCCGCGTCGCCGACGCCGTGCTGGGCCCGCGCTGATTGAAGCGACGAACGCGTCCGGGTTCGGCGGCACGGCCGCAAGGACCCCGCGAAGACGGGGCGATGATGCGGCCGAGCTCGGCTCCGGCGGCCGCGCACACATTGGTCAGTTGACCACCTGGTGCGTGGTCAATCGCCCACCGTCTCGCTTGACTCGGGCAGCGCTGTTCGATTCGCCACACCCAATGTGGACGATCGCGCACAGATGCTCGCCGCGACGACGGCGCCCGCTCTAGCTGACCGCCGTGCCGAAGAGGGCGCCGATGCCGAAGGTGACGGCCGAGGCGAGAATGACGATGCCCAGCTGCCGGCATCCGCCCCGCGTCGCCGAGTTGCCGCTCCACCAGCTCACCAGCCCGCCGACGAGCAGGCTCGCGATCGCAGTGAGGACCACGGAGATGGCGACTGCGGCTCCGCCCTGGGTGAAGAACCACGGCGCGAGAGGAACGAGGGCGCCGACCGAGAACAGTGCGAACGAACTGACCGCGGCGACGACGGGCGATCCCAACTCCTCCGGGTTGACGCCGAACACCGCTCGCGCCGTGAAGCTCAAGAACTTGTCCTCGTCGAGCGGCAGTTCGGTGCTCGCCTTGCGCGCCGTGTCGGTTCCGAACCCGTCGTCGACGAGCTGACGGGTCAGCTCGGCGAGCACGAGCCGAGGGTTGCGGCTGATCAGGCGACGGAGCTCGGCGAGCAAACCGCCCGACAATTCGGCCTGGCTGCGCACCGACACCCACTCGCCCGCCGCCATCGAGAACGCCCCGGCGATCAGGCTCGCGAACCCCGCCAGGCGCACTGCAGATTGCGAAGCGTTGGCGCCGGCGATCGCGAGGATCAAGCACAGGTTGGTCACCAACCCGTCGTTGACGCCGAGAACCGCGGCGCGCGCACCGCCGCGCTGCACCTGTTCGGCCTTGCGCCGGAGTGCGGCCGTGTCGGCCGCGGCGTCGCCGACGCGGGGCTCGATGGGGATCTGGGTGGGACGGCCGACTCGGCTGATTCGGCCCTCGCTGCGCAGTTCCATGCAGTCGTCAGCCGTCGGTCGCGGTCAGGGCGCGGAGGTCGTCGAGCACCTCGGCCGCGTGGTTGTCGACATCGCTGACCGGATACGCGCGGCGAACGATGCCGTCGGGGTCGATGAGGTAGGAGAACCGCTCGGCGAAGCCGCCGTAGTGCTCGTCACCGCGACGAACGACCTCGTACGCCAAACCGGTGGTGTGTTCGGTATCGCTGAGCAGAGGAAAGCCGAACCCTTGCCGCTCGTCGAAGTCGAGGTTCTCGGCCGGTGTGTCGAACGACGCACCGAGGATCACGCACCCGGCGGCAGCGAACTCGTCGGCGAGATCGCGCAGTCCCTGACCCTCGATGGTGCAGCCGGGCGTCTGCGCCTTGGGGTACCACCACATCAGGACCCACTTGCCGCGCAGGTCGGCAAGCCGGATGATGTTGCCGTGCTGATCGGGCAGCTCGAACGATGGCGCGACGGTTCCGGGAACGAGCATGTCAGCCTCCCGTGATCATCCGCGTGAACAGGGTGCGGTGGTCGATCCTCGTCATCACGATCGGCAGTGTAAGCACCGGGAACCCGCGGTGTAGACATGCGCGGTGAAGGATTCTCGCCCGAATCTGCTGTTCATCATGAGCGACGACCACGCTGCGCACGCGATCTCTGCGTACGGAAGCCGCATCAACACGACCCCGAACCTCGACCGGCTCGCCGCCGACGGGATGCGGTTCGACTCTGTGTTCTGCACCAACTCGATCTGCACGCCGAGCCGCGCCGCGATCCTCACCGGCACGTACAACCACGTCAACGGTGCAACAACGCTCGACACGCACCTCGACAACACGCTGTGGACGTTCCCGAAGGCGTTGCAGGCCGCCGGATACGTGACGGGCATGTTCGGCAAGTGGCACCTTGGCCACGGACCGGCCCACGACCCGACTGGTTTCGACGAGTGGCGGGTGCTGCCGGGGCAGGGTCACTACCACAACCCGATCATGCTCCAGGCGGGGCCGAGCCCGGTCGTGGAACGCGGCGGGTATGTCACCAACCTCATCACCGACGACTGCCTCGACTTCATCACCAGGGCCCAGCGCGCCGACAGGCCGTTCGCCGTGCTCTGCCACCACAAAGCGCCGCATCGGACGTGGGAGCCGAGTAGTGAACACTTCACCATGTACGACGACGTCGACATCCCCGAACCGGACACGTTCCGCGACGACCTGATCGGACGTGCCGCGGTGATCCAGGCGGTGAGGATGCGGATGATGGACCTCGATCCGATCGTCGACCTGAAGTCACCGGTGCCGGCGGGCCTGAGCGAGGACGAGGAGATCAGCTGGCGCTACCAGCGCTACATCAAGAACTACCTGCGCGTCGTCGCCTCGATCGACGACAACGTCGGCCGGATGCTGGACCATCTCGATGAGCACGATCTCGCCGACAACACCGTCGTCGTCTACACGTCGGATCAAGGCTTCTTCCTCGGCGACCACGGCTGGTTCGACAAGCGGCTGATGTACGAAGAGTCGCTGCAGATGCCGTTCCTGGTCCGCTATCCGGCCGAGGTCGCGGCAGGCGTCGCCAACGACGACATCGTCGTCAACGTCGACTTCGCACCGACGTTGCTGGAGCTCGCCGGCGTCGCGGTGCCAACTCATGTGCAGGGGAGATCGTGCGTACCCCTGCTGCGCGGAGAGACTCCCGCCGATTGGCCGCGCTCGATGTACTACCGGTACTGGATGCACAACGACGGCTCGCACGGATGCCCGGCGCACTACGGCGTGCGCACGAGGACCCACAAGCTGATCTGCTACTACAACGATCCGCTCGGACAATCCGGCGCCCACGGCCCCAACAGTGCGATCGAGTGGGAGCTGTACGACCTGGTGAACGATCCACTCGAGGTCCACAACATCTATGACCATCCCGAAGCGGAATCCCTCAGGGCCGAGCTGCTGGTCGAGCTGACGCGCCTGCAAGCGGACCTGGGGGACACCCCGTACGTTGGAGCGCGCTGAGTGTTCACCCGCCCGACCCACACTCGACGCCTGGGCTCGGTACGCTGACGTCTCGTTCGACCATGCGAACGTTCGCTGGACCCAGACCCTGTTCCCGGCGCTCGCACACCACGAGACCTCGGAGAACACTTCATGTCTACCGCACCCCCGGGGACGTTCCGGTCCCTATTACCCAACGACTTCGGCCGTGACTGGGCGCTCCACCAGCGATTTGTCACGGAGGACGGCCATGATGATCCCCTCGGTTGCGCGGCCCGCCCGTCGTGGCGGGGCCGCGTGCACATGCTCGGTCTGTTTGCCGCGATCCCGGCACTGACACTGCTGATCATCTTTGCCAATGGGCCTCGCGCGATCGTCGGCGTGTCGATCTACGCCGCGGGGCTGTGTGCGATGCTGGCCGCGTCGACGACGTACCACCGGTGGGTTCACGACTTCCGCGGGAGAGCGGCGTGGCGGCGTGCCGACCATGCGATGATCTTCGCCGCGATCGCCGGATCGGCCACGCCGATCGTGCTGATCGTGATGCCGACTGGACTCGGGATCAGCCTGCTGTCGGTGGTGTGGGCGATCTCGGTGGTCGGCGCCGTGTCGAAGTTCGGTCGCTGGCGCCGCGGCGACACGATCGGTACGGCGCTGTACGCCGCGGTCAGCGGCCTCGCTGCGCTGGCACTGCCTGCGCTGTGGGTGCGCGGCGGCGTGTTGCCGGCGGTGCTCTACCTCGCGTCGGGCGGGCTGTACATCCTCGGGGCGCGCTGGTTCGCCAAGACCTGGCCGCGGTTGCGTCCGGCCGTGTTCTCCTACCACGAGGTGTGGCATGTGTTCACCGTTGCCGCGGCCGCCGTGCACTTCGCCGCGGTGTGGGCGATCTCGACCTGACGGTCGGGGACTACGACGCAGCGAGGGGCGCCATCTCGTCGAGCTGGCGCAGGGCCGAGTCGCGGCCGAGGCCCTCGACGCGCAGCACGACCTCGCTGCAGCCGATGCTGCGGTAGTAGTCGAGCTTGCCGGGATCGGGCAGCACGCCGAACGGCACGACTTCGGGCTCGCCACTGCGGCCGGCCGCGGCCCACGCCTGGTGCAACGCGGGCAGCGCCTCGCGCACGCCCGCACCGCCGATCGGGAACCAGCCGTCTGCATACTCGGCCACGTGGGCGAACAACTTCGGGCCGGCGCCGCCACCGACGAGCATCCGGATCCGTGGCCGTTGAATGGGCTTGGGCCAGCTCCACGACGGGGCGAAGCGCACGTACTCGCCGTCGAACGATGCTTCGTCGTTGGCCCACAGCTCCACCATCGCGAGCACGTGTTCGCGCGCCTTGGCCCGCCGCGTTGCGTACTCGACTCCGTGATCGGCCATCTCGTCCTGGTTCCAGCCGAAGCCGACACCGAGGGTGATCCGCCCGTTCGACATGACGTCGAGCGTTGCCAACTGCTTGGCCATCACGATCGGGTCGTGCTGGGCGACGAGCGACACGCCGGTGCCAAGCACGATCGTCGACGTCACTGCCGCCGCGGCTCCCATTGCCACCAGCGGGTCGAGCGTGCGCTTGTACTCGTCCTTCAGCTCCTCGTCGCCGGTGGGTGGCGGCGTGACGCGGCTGACCGGGATGTGGGTGTGCTCGGGGAAGTACAGCGACTCGAACCCGCGGGCCTCGACCTCGCGGGCGAGGGTGATCGGATCGATGGTGCGATCGGTGAGGAAGACCGTGATGCCGATGCGCACGACGCGCCTACTTGGTCGCGGACTTGATCAGGTCGGGACGGATCGTCTCGACCTGGCGGCGGATGCCGTCCTTCCATCCGACCGTGCTGTGGAAGCCGGTGCTGTGCAGCTTCTCGAGGTCGGGGACGATCGACGCGATCGCGTTCTCGGTTGGTGCGAACGTTGGCGTCAATCCGGTGAGCCGGCCGATCTCCTCGCACCAGTCCTCGATGCTCGCGATCTCGTCCCCACCCCAGTTGACGATCGTTGCCGGGACCGATGCCAGCGACAGCAGGTATGGCAGCGAGCGAACGATGTCGTCGTTGTGGATCGGCGTGTAGTTGCTCGGCGCGTTCGAGTGCACCGGGATCGCCATGCTGTGCTCCATCATCATCAGATGGAAGGTCATCCACCCGTACTGGTCGCCGTAGGGCACGTTGAGCCTGGCGATGACGGTCGGCAGGCCGAGCCGCTTGGCGGTGTGCTTGACGAGCACCTCGCCGGCGATCTTGGAGATGCTGTACGTCGTCATGCCCATCGCCCGGTGGCTGTCGCCGAGCGGATCGGCTTCCTTCAGCGCGACGTGGTCGTTCGGCTCGTAGACCGCTGTGGAGGAGCAGTGCAAGAACGCTTCCGCGCCGCTGCAGGCTTCCATCAGTGCGGCCGATCCTTCGGCGTTGGCGGCGAGCGCGCTCTCGAAGTCGGCCGCCTTGGAGACCGCAAAATGCAGCACCAGATCGACGTCGGCCGGCACTTCGTCCAGCCGCTGAGCCTCCAGGTCGATGCTGATCGGACGGACGCCGGTGGCTTCGACCGGGCCGCGCTGGGCTGCGTCGGCGAAGCGGGCGGCGCCGTACACCGTGTTGCCGTTGGCTGCGAGCGCGGCGGCGACCGGGCCGGCGACCCAGCCCGTCACGCCCGTGACGAGGATGTTCTTGCCCGTGATCTGTTCCATCGCTTGTCCCCTTGATCGAAGAGTGCTCTACCAGAGCTGATCGGTGTAGGCGTCGGTGCCGAAGATGGTCTGCTTCCAGGGCGCCGTCCACAGGTGCTTGGCCACTCCGCTCGCCTCGAGATCGGCACCGAACTTGGCGTAGCCCTCTGCCCAGCCCTCGGTCGGGAGATGATCGAGGAAGTGCAACTGCAAGAACCGGCGGTCGGCGTTCTCGACGCGCGGCACGTCCGGCGGCGCGTCGTCGAGGAGCGGCATCGGCGTCGCGTCGACGATGAGGTCGGGCCCCCACGACTCCGTCATCGCCTTCGGTGCCCACGTCTCACGGGTCCACTGCTCGACATCGGCCATCGTCTTGCCCTCGGCGAGCTCGCCGACGTTGACGACCAGACCGGCGTAGTTGCGGTCGAGGGCGAGCTCGGCCGAGGTGCCCCGGTCGCTCGACTGGATCGACCACTGGTTGTCGTAGAGGACGGTGTGG
>Ga0075365_10001229_pt1 | contig 11330 bp, 10 predicted proteins | sample EndMetdeltDD1765_FD_71387 | JGI IMG/M metagenome (GOLD analysis project Ga0075365, IMG submission 71387) | Populus endosphere microbial communities from Tennessee, USA - Endosphere MetaG P. deltoides DD176-5 | ecosystem: Host-associated > Plants > Roots > Endosphere | place: USA: Tennessee... | reverse complement strand
CGATCCGCACCGCACCATTCCCATCGCCTACACCACGGGCATCGTCACGCTGGTGGTGCTGGCCTTCGGCGTGATGATCTTCGCGGGCGGCGTGGGCGACTGGCGCAAGCTCGCCAACATCAACGACCCGCTGCCGCAGGCCATGAAGGCGGTGGTGGGCGACAACAGCGGCTGGCTGCACATGCTGGTGTGGATCGGCCTCTTCGGGCTGATCGCCTCGTTCCACGGCATCATCATGGGCTACTCGCGGCAGATCTTCGCGCTGGCGCGGGCGGGCTACCTGCCGCGCTACTTCGCCGGCCTGAGCCCGCGCTTCGACACGCCGCACCGCGCGCTGCTGGCCGGGGGCGTGATCGGCGTGGTCGCCATCTTCAGCGACGAGTGGGTGCAGTTCGGCGGCCAGACGCTCACCGCCAACATCGTGACCATGGCGGTGCTCGGCGCCATCGTGATGTACCTGATCTCGATGGCCGCGCTCTTCAAGCTGCGCAAGAGCGAGCCCGACCTGCTGCGCACCTACCGCGCGCCTTTCTATCCTGTGTTTCCGGCCATCGCGCTCGGGCTCGGCGTGGTCTGCCTCGGCGCCATGGTGTGGTTCAACGCCATGCTCACGCTGCTGTTCCTGGTGCTGATGGCGGCGGCCTATGGCTATTTCCTGCTGACCTCGGCGCAACGCAAGGCGGCGGCACCCGACGAAATGCTTTCTTCGAGCACCATCGCGTGAACGAAAGATGCGCTATCGCACCACCATCGCCGGCCAGGTCTTCGCCTTCGACGACCTGAAGCAGGTCATGGCCGTGGCCAGCCCGGCACGCTCGGGCGACTACCTGGCGGGCGTCGGCGCGGCCACCGCGCAGCAGCGCATGGCGGCGCGCCACGTGCTGGCCGAGACGCCGCTCAGGCAGTTCCTGACCGAAGCGCTGATTCCCTACGAGAGCGACAACATCACGCGCCTCATCATCGACAGCCACGACGCAGAAGCCTTCGCGCCGGTGTCGCACCTCACGGTGGGCGACTTCCGCAACTGGCTGCTGTCGGAGCAGGCCACCACCGAAGCCCTGACGGCGCTGGCGCCGGGCCTCACGCCTGAGATGGTGGCTGCCGTCTCCAAGCTCATGCGCAACCAGGACCTTGTGTCCGTCGCCAAAAAATGCAGCGTGGTCACGCGATTTCGCGACACCATCGGCCTGCCGGGCCACCTGGCCGTGCGCCTGCAGCCCAACCACCCGACCGACGACCTGCGCGGCGTGGCGGCCTCCACGCTCGACGGGCTGCTCTATGGCGCAGGCGACGCGGTGATCGGCCTCAACCCTGTGTCCGACAGCATGCAGGTGCTGGGCCGGCTGCTGCACATGCTCGACGAAGTGATCCAGCGCTTCGAGATTCCCACGCAAAGCTGCGTGCTCACGCACGTGACCAACACGCTCAAGCTCGCCGAAGCGGGTGCGCCGGTCGACCTGGTGTTCCAGTCGATCGCGGGCACCGAAAAGGCGAACCTCTCCTTCGGCATCACGCCCGAACTGCTCGACGAAGCCTATGCCGCTGCGCTGGCGCTGAACCGCGGGACCGTCGGCAACAACGTGATGTACTTCGAGACCGGCCAGGGCAGCGCCCTCTCGGCCAACGCCAACTTCGGTGTCGACCAGCAGACCTGCGAAGTGCGCGCCTATGCATTGGCCCGCCGCTACAAGCCGCTGCTCATCAACACGGTGGTCGGCTTCATCGGGCCCGAATATCTTTTCGATGGCAAGCAGATCATCCGCGCGGGGCTCGAAGACCACTGCTGCGGCAAGCTGCTGGGCCTGCCCCTCGGTTGCGACATCTGCTACACCAACCATGCCGAGGCCGACCAGGACGACATGGACAACCTGCTCGTGCTGCTCGGCACTGCGGGCATCAACTTCATCATGGGCGTTCCGGGCGCGGACGACGTGATGCTCAACTACCAGAGCACCTCGTTCCACGACGCGCTGTTCTTGCGCCAGACGCTGGGCCTGAAGCGCGCACCCGAATTCGAGGCTTGGCTGCAGCGCATGCAGATCACCGGTGCGGCGGGGCAGCTTGCACCGCCCTCGGCCAACCGCCTGCTGGCGGACATGGGCGGGCTGACCGCACTCGGGCAATGAGCAGCGGCAACAAGGACGGCGTCACGCCGAACCCCTGGGCGCAGTGGCGTTCGGCCACGCCTGCGCGCCTGGCGCTGGGCCGCGCCGGCGCCGGCATGCCGACCGACGAGACGCTGCGCTTCGGCTGGGCCCATGCCATGGCGCGCGACGCCATTCATGCGGCGCTCGACGTCGACGCGCTCGAGGCCGCGCTGCAAGAACAGCATTGGCAGGTGATGCGGGCACGCAGCCGCGCGGAAGACCGCACCACCTACCTGCGCCGCCCCGACCTCGGCCGCCAGCTCGACCCCGCCGACGCGGAGCGCCTGCGCGCGGGTGCGAGCCGCGGTTGCGACGTCTGCCTGGTCATCGGCGACGGCCTTTCCTCGCTCGCCGTGGCACGCCATGCCGCACCGCTGCTGGCCGCGCTGCGCTCGCAGCTACCGGCCGAGACGCGCTTTGCCCCCGTCGTCATCGCCACGCAGGCGCGCGTCGCGTTGGCCGACGAGGTGGGCGAACTGTTCGGGGCGACCTTGTCGGTGATGCTGATCGGCGAGCGCCCGGGGCTCAGCTCGCCCGACAGCCTCGGCATCTACCTGACCCATTCGCCAAAACGCGGCCGGCACGACGCGGAGCGCAACTGCATCTCCAACGTACGGCCCGAAGGCCTGCCCTGCGAAGCCGCCGCGTTCAAGCTGGCCTGGCTGATGCGGGAGGCGCTGCAAAAAGGGCTGACCGGCGTGGGGCTCAAGGACGAGAGCGATCTCGCTGTACTCGAGCCGGGCCGCCCGGCCCCCTCCTTGCCCGGATAGGGGACTTTTCCTTCACAAAAATAGTCAATAGAATGATTGTTAAGCCACTTAATAACCATTTTATTGATGACAAGAAGCAGCAACAGCCTTTCTGCCCTGCCCCAGCAGACCGCTCCGCCATTGAAAAACCTCGGCCTGCGCCTTCGTGCTCACCGGGTTCATCGCGGCTGGACGATCGCAGAAATGGCCGAACGCCTGCTGTGCTCGCCCACCACGCTGCGCGCGCTTGAATCGGGCAGGCCGGGCACCAGCATCGGCTTGCTGGCCCACGCACTGTGGCTCTTCGGCGAGATCGATTCGCTCGAAGCACTGGCTCCCGCACCTGCGGGCCTCACGGCCAGGCGCCGTGTCCGCAGGTCCGCTGCGCGCGGGCCCGCAGGGGTGATCGCGGAGGACGAGCGTGATTTCTGACGAGGCCCCGGACGAACGGCGCATCTACGTCGGGCTCGCGCGCCGCACGGGCGACGAGGTGCAGCCCGCGGGCCTGATGAAGCTCGTTCGCCGCGGCGTCGTGGAGTCGGGCGAATTCGCCTACGGCCGGCGTTACCTCGAAGATTCCGCGGCCGCGCCGCTCAACCCCGAGCGCCTGCCGCTGCGCGATGCCGCTTTCGTGCTTGCGGAGCGGCGCATCCGCGAGGGCGGCGCCATGCCGCTCACGCTGCGCGATGCCCTGCCCGACAGCTGGGGGCGCAAGGTGCTCGAAATCCGCCACGGCAAGCCCCTGTCCGACATCGATGCATTGCTGCTGACCAACGAGGACCGCATCGGCGCCATGGTGTTCGCCGAATCGCTGCCCATCCGGAGCGAGGAACCGCCCTCCATGCTCTGGTCGCTGGAGGAGCTCGCCGAAGCGTCCCACCGCGTCGAAGCCGGCATGGAGATCGGGCCCGACATGCACCGGCTGCTGCGCGGCGGCAGCCTGGGCGGCGCACGCCCCAAGGCCGCCTTCGTGCACGAGGGCCAGCGCTACATCGCCAAATTTTCGTCGCGCGGCGACGACCACGACGTGGAGGTGATCGAGGCGGCGACGCTCTGGCTGGCCAGCGCCTGCGGCATCCACGTGCCTGCGTTCCTGCTGCAGCCCCTGGCATCCGGCCACGCCTTGCTGGTGGAGCGTTTCGATCGAACCGGCCCCGTGAAAGACGAGCGGCGCCATCACTACCTGTCGGCCTCGGCGCTGCTCGACGTGCCTTACGAATCCAGCCGCGGCAGCTATGTCGAACTGGCACAACTGCTGCGGCGCATTTCCCGGCAGCCGCAGGAAGACCTGGCCGAGCTGTTCCGCCGCCTGGTTTTCAACCTGGCCGTGGGCAACAGCGACGACCACGTCAAGAACCATGGCGCCTTGCGGCACGAAGACGGCCTCTGGCGTCTGGCCCCGGCCTTCGACCTCGTCATGCAGTTGGGCGGCCACACGGGCTACCAGGAACTGGCCATTCTTCCGGGGCAGCACGCATCGAGCCTCGAACTGGCCCGCGCCGCCTCTCCCCATTTCGGACTGTCGGCAGCGCAGGCGGACGAGATCGTCCGCACCACCGAAGAAACCGTCGCCGTGCAGGCCGCCGCGAGCGTCGAGGCAGCAGGGGGAAACCGCGAGCTCGTGCGCCGGGTGGCGGCGTTCATCGAACAGCAGTACGCACGCATCCGCACATAGCTGGCACGGCTGATGCGTAGGTCGAGTCGGAAGTGTCACGGGCGCTGGATACGCTCGGTGCTTCTCATCGACAACCGCACAACAACAGGGATCGCATGCAACGCCGCCTCGTCCTCCTCACCCCGCTCGCCACTGCGCTCGTCGCCACCGGCTGCGCCAGCCTCTCGCCTGCCAAGGGCCTTTCGCCCGCCCACTGGGACGCCTTCAACCGCGCCCAGATCGAAGGACTGATCGCCAGCCTCGGCAAAGGAAGCCCGGGCTACAGCGCCGCCAGGCCGCCTTACGTCGTCTTCGACTGGGACAACACCAGCGTGTTCCTCGACATCGAGGAAGCCTCGCTGATCTACCAGCTCGAAAACCTGGCGTTCGGCGCCACGCCCGCGCAGCTCGAAACGGCGCTGCGCAAGAACATCCCGAAGAAAGACTTCCTGCCGGCGCACAACAACGCGGCGGGCAGGCCCGTCAACATCGACCTGCTGGTGCCCGACATCGTGGCCAGCTACACCTGGCTCTACCAGAACTACAGCGGCCTCAAGGGCAGCCAGCCCTTGGCCGCGGTGAAGCTGAGCCCGCACTACATCGCCTTCACCACCAAGGTACGCTACCTGTACGAAGCGATCGGCGATACCTTCGACCACGACACGGCCTACCCCTGGGTGACCTACCTCTTTGTCGGCATGACCGAGGCGCAGGTGCGCAAGCTCACGGCCGAGACGGTGGCGTGGCAATTGAAGGAGCCCGTGGCCAAGGTCAAGTGGACCTCGCCGGCCGCGCTGCCGGGCCAGGCGGGCGTGGTCTCGGTCAGCTGGAAGAACGGCCTGCGGCTGCAGCCCGAGATGCAGGAGCTGTATGCCGCCTTCCGGAGCGCAGGCTTCGACGTGTGGGTGTGCTCGGCATCCTTCGTGGACGTGATCAAGGAGATTTCGTCGAACCCCGCCTTCGGCTACAACAACCCGCCCGAGCGCGTGCTGGCCATGGAGCTGGAGCGCGACGCCAACGGCGTGATCCAGCCCGAGTTTCGCCGTGGCTACGACCAGACGCAGGGTCCGGGCAAGACCAAGAACATCCAGCGCTTCCTGGTCAGCAAATACGGCTACGGCCCGTGCTTCATTGCGGGCGACAGCGAGGGCGACCAGAACATGATGGCCGACTTCGCCGACACGAAGAAAGTGCTGATCGTGAACCGCCTGCGCGACCCGAAGACCGACATCGGCAAGTTCTCGGCGATGGCGGTGCAGAACTACGGCAAGCCCGACACGCGCTACCTGCTGCAGGGCCGCGACGACAACCTCGGCCAGTGGGTGGCTTCGCAGCTGCACACGCCGCTGGGCGCTGCGCAGGGCAAGGCACTCAAGTAGGCGCAGAAGCCCCAGGGCGGGGCAAGGGGCGGCGGTTGCCTATGATCGATCCTGGCATTCCACCCAGGAGACGAAAAATGGCCGACCGCTACCCTCTCGCCGAGCTGAAAGACCTGCCGGAAGACATCCGCACCGCGATTCTTGCGGTGCAGGAGAAAGCCGGCTTCGTGCCCAACGTTTTCCTCGCGCTGGCGCGCCGCCCGGCCGAGTGGCGCGCCTTCTTCGCGTACCACGACGCGCTGATGCTGAAAGAGGAAGGCTCGCTCACCAAGGGCGACCGCGAGATGATCGTCACCACCACCAGCGCGGCCAACCAGTGCCTCTACTGCGTGGTGGCGCATGGCGCGCTGCTGCGCATCTACGAGAAGAAGCCGCTGGTGGCCGACCAGGTGGCGGTGAACTACCGCAAGGCCGACATCGCGCCACGCCAGCGCGCGATGCTCGACTTTGCGATGAAGGTCTGCGAACGCTCGCACGAGATCGACGATGCGGACTTCACCGCATTGCATGCCCACGGCTTCGACGACGAAGACATCTGGGACATCGCCTCGATCACCGCCTTCTTCGGCCTCAGCAACCGGCTTGCGAGCTTCAGCGGCATGCAGCCGAACCCCGAGTTCTTCCTGATGGGGCGGCTGCCCCGGGAGAAGAAATAAGGCGGCGGCCTCAGGCCTTGTTTCGGCAGGACGCGAGTGCGTCCAAGGCGGGCTTGTAGGTGGAGTTGCCCACGTCCATCAGCCCCAACACGGTGTGAAAGAGGTTGTCGTGCGTGAGCGGCGCATCGAGCCCCGCTTCCATGCACGGGCGCGAGAGCTTGCGGCGCTGGCTCATGCCGTCGCTGAACCAGGTGATCATGGGCACGTGCTTCTGGGCCTCCGGCGCAAAGCTGTAGGGCACGCCGTGCAGGAACAGCCCGTACTCGCCAAGCGATTCGCCATGGTCGCTCACGTAGAGCAAGGCCGGGTCGTACTGGTTCGACTGCGCCTTGAGCCAGTCGATGGTCCGGGCGAGGAAGCGGTCGGTCTGGGCAATCGAGTTGTCATACACGTTCTGCAGCTCCGCATGCCCGCACTCGGCCAGCGCGTTGGTCTTGCACTCGGGCAGGAAGCGCTTCACGTCCGGTGCCGAACGCTTGTAGTAGGCCGGCCCGTGGCTGCCCATCTGGTGCATGACCAGCACCACGCCCTTGGCGCGGCGCTCGGCCGGCAGCGCCGCAATGCGCGCATCGAGCCCCTTGAGCATCACGTCGTCCAGGCATTCCTCGCCATCGCATAGCGCGCTCTTCTGCGCCGGTGACAGGCTGTCGAACGCGGACGCGTTCGGAATGCGGGTGCAGACATCCTTGCAGCCGGCCTGGTTGTCGAGCCACAGCACCGCCAGCCCCGCGGCCTGGAGCACGTCGACCAGGTTCTCGTAGTCGTCCTTGCGCGACTCATAGCCCTGCTTGCCCAGCGGCGAGAACATGCACGGCACGGAGGCCAGCGTGTTGGTGCCGCACGAATGCACGTCGCGCCAGCTCAGCACGCCGCGCGCGGCCAGCTCGGGCGTGGTGTCGCGCGCATAGCCGTTGAGGCCGAAGTGGTCGGCCCGGGCCGTCTCGCCCACCACCATCACGAACATCGGCGGACGCGCCTGGCCCGCATAGCTCGCACCGAGGGCCGTGCCGGCGGTGATCGGAATCAGCTTGCGGCTGCGCTTGAACATCGGCTTGATGAGCACCGAGCCGGCCGAATACAGGCTGGCCACCGGATTCATCATGTAGCGCAGGTGAATGTTGTTGCGCATCAGCGGCGCAAGCTGCCGGTTCATCGACACGGCGGCCACCAGCGCCACCGCCACGGCCAGCAAGAGCAGCGCCGCATTGCGCCAGAGCCTGGAGACGAAGCGCATCGGCACGATGCGCGCCCGCCAAAGGGCCAGGCCCGGGAGCAGCACGACCACCAGGACATGGAAAGCCATGCGCCAGCTCATCAGGTCGCGCGCCTCGTTCGGGTCGGTCTGCAGCACGTTGGCGATCATGGTCGGGTCCATCACCACGCGGTACTCGAGCATGTAGTGCTGGACGAACGCGGCCAGCAGCACCACCGCGAACCACAGCGGCTTCATCCAGCGCGACCACGCGGTGAAGGACAGCAGTGCCACGGTGGCGCACACCATGAGCACCGCCATGGCGGCGATGGTGGGCAGGTAGGTGCTGGGTGCACCGCCGATGCGCGCCAGCTCGTTCCACAGCGGCCAGTTGGCGGCCGCCGCGAGATAGATTGCGAGCCACACCACCACCCGCTGCGCCGAGCGCGGCCGTGTGAGCCACAGGTCGATGCGCGCCCAAAGCGCGTGTGCAAACGCCAGGTACGACGCACTGGCTGCGGGCAGCCCCATGCCGCGCGCGGGCGCGGGTTCGATTCGCGAAAAAGACATGCGCCGACTGTAGGAAGCGCAACTGAAGGAAGCCTGAATTGCGCGTTCAGCCGGCGTTCAGACTCGAGCCCTTCTTGCTCTCAACCTGGGCCGCATGTAGGCCCTGAGCGCCAGGTTCAGCGGCCGGCTGACGCCGCGCTCCGCCACGATCGACACCAGGGCGGCGAGGATGGCGCCGACCACCACGTCGAACGGAAAGTGCAGCCCCAGGAACACCCGGCTCCATCCGACCACCGCGGCCACGGCCAGCGCGGCGAACATGGGCGCGCGCCAGGGCAGGCACCAGAGCGAAAACGCCGCAGCGAAGGTGCACGCCGCATGCAAGCTGGGGAACCCCGGCCGTGCGCCCTGCGGCGCCCACTGGATGCCCAGCCCGTAGAAAGCGGGCCGCTGGAACGGCATGGCCGAGCGGAACACGTTCACGAAGAGCCAGACCGCCAGCACGCTGACCAGCGCAGTGAAGCAGGCATAGCGCAGGCGCCGGTCGAGCGCCGCCCCGCCGATGATCGCGACGGCCAGCAAAGCCGGCAGCACATCGGAAGCAAAGCGCGCGAAATAGATGCTCCACGCCGGTGCCGCGGCGCCAGCGTTGATCAGCGCGAACAGGGAGACATCAAGAGCCTGCATGCAGGACGGCAGGTTCGGCTGCGGGCAGTCGAGGGGCCCGGGGTGCGGCGACGAGATCGATGGCAAAGCCCACCACCCAGCAGATCCACGCCGTCCACAGCGTGTGGCTCATGTAGTGCGCGCCCCGCAGCTGCTGCGACAGCCCCAGCGCAAGGCCCGCGGCCAGCGACACGCCGAGCCAGACGAGCGCGGCGCGCGGCGACACCCTGCGCAGCACGAAATAGCCGCCCAGGTAGGCGAAGGCCGCAGAGGCATGGCCGGCTGGAAAACACCCGCCCGGGCCGCCGTCATAGACCCTCCATGCCCAATGCGACACGTGGCTTGCGACGCCGCCGAATTCCTTCAGGTCCCAGGGGCAGCTCGTGTGGCTTGCGCGCTTGAGCACGCTGACCGCAACCACCGAAAGCAGCACGGTGAAAGCCAGCTGCGCCCGGGCGCGAACCGGCAGCCGCCGCAGGATGCCCAGCGGCCAGCGGATGCCGGCGAACAGCGCAATCACGAGTAGCCAGCTCAGGTTCTTGGCGCTTTCGTGCATGACGTGGACCAGAAAGGCGTTGTCGCGCAACGGAAACCCCATGGGCGTGCCCGCGAGCCTCGCCAGGACGAGGTCGCCGCCGGTGGCGTCCCAGCCCAGCAGGAGCACCAGCGCCAGAAGGGTCACGGCCCCCGGACGAAGATTTGAAACAGTCGGCAGATTCAGCACACGCGTCATGAGCAGGGAAACAAGCAGCAGAAAAACAAGTCCGGGAAACCCCATGAGCCTACGTTCCTGGTCTGAACCGATCCTGAAGCGGCCTGAACGAAAGCTGACGCGCTCCCGGACCACCCGGCGGTCGGCGCTAGACTCGGTTTTTTGAAAGAAAGAGTGACCTCGCGTGCGCATATTGCTCGTCGAAGATGACAGTGCGTTGGCAGACGCCGTGTGCAGCTACCTGATTGCGAAGGCTTTCGTGGTCGACGTGGCGCCCAGCCTCGCCGAGGCCCGGGGCGCCCTGCATTCGGTGCAATACGCCGCCGTGCTGCTCGACCTGCACCTGGGCGACGGCGACGGCCTTTCGCTGCTGCCGCAGGTGCGCGCGCTGCGCGAGCCGCCCATCGTCATCGTGCTGACCGCGCGCGACCAGGTCACCGACCGCATCCGCGGGCTCGATGCCGGCGCCGACGACTACCTCATCAAGCCCTACGACCCGGCCGAGCTGCTGGCGCGGCTGCGCGCGGTCGAGCGGCGGCGCAGCGCCGGCAGTTCGCCGGTGCTCCACCTCGGCACGCTGGAGATCGACCTGGCGCAGGACCGGGTCCGCAAGGACGGGAATCCCGTCGTCCTGACCCAGAAGGAATGGGCGCTGCTGCGCGTCATGGCCACGCGGCCCGAACGCATCCACACCCGCGAGAACCTGGCCGATGCGCTCTACGGCTTCGGCGACGAGGCCGACAGCAACACGCTCGAGGTGTTCATCAGCCGGCTGCGGCGCAAGCTCGGCAAGAGCCATATCCAGACACTGCGCGGCCTCGGCTATCGCCTGTCGACTTCGGCCGACGACGACGAATGAACGCAGTTCTCCCCCCCACCGGCCCCGACACGCTGGCCGGCCGCCTGACTCGCACGCTGATTGTCTGGGTGGGCGGCGTGTGGATGCTGTGCGTGCTGGCCGTGGTCTGGTATGTGGACCGCGAGATCAACCACAACTTCGACAACGAGCTGGTCGAGGTGTCGCACCGCATGTTCGACATGGCGGTGCAGGAACTCGACAAGCTGCAGCAGGCGGGCACGCCCGCGGCCCTGCCGATGGTCGCGCCCAAGCAGCTGTTCTCGGAAGACGCCGTGAACTACCAGGTCGTGGACATCCACGAGCACGTGCTGCTGCGCTCGGCCGAGGCACCCAACGATGCCTTCGACGTTCCGCTGGCCGCCGGCTTCGCGAACAACCAGACCTGGCGCATCTATACCGTGCGGCATCCCACGCGAGGCCTCTACTTCCAGGTGGCCGATCCGCTCGACGAGCGCCGCACGGCGCTGAACCGCACGCTCTACGGCCTGATCATTCCCCTGGGCGCCGTGCTGCCGCTGCTGGCGCTGGTGCTGCGCAACGTGGCGCGCACCGAGCTGCGCGTGCTGCAGCAGCTTGCGGGCGAGATCGAGAAGCGCAGCGGCTCCGACCTGCGGCCCATCACCCTGCCCGGCCTGCCGGGGGAGCTGCGCTCGGTGGGCGACCACGTCAACAGCCTGCTGGAGCGCCTGTCGCAGTCGCTCGACGTCGAGCGCGCGCTGGCTGCCAATGCGGCCCACGAGCTGCGAACGCCCCTGGCCGCGGCGCGGCTTCGCCTGCAGACCGCGCTCGAGCACGACCTGCGGCGC
>Ga0075365_10001228_pt1 | contig 11338 bp, 10 predicted proteins | sample EndMetdeltDD1765_FD_71387 | JGI IMG/M metagenome (GOLD analysis project Ga0075365, IMG submission 71387) | Populus endosphere microbial communities from Tennessee, USA - Endosphere MetaG P. deltoides DD176-5 | ecosystem: Host-associated > Plants > Roots > Endosphere | place: USA: Tennessee... | reverse complement strand
GGCATATTACCACCGCCGACTTGAGAAGGATAATAGCTTCAAAAATCACAGTCATCGCAAGAACATTACAAAGGTGTTCAATAAATATTTGCGGGCAGAGCTGGCGGAGGGAAAGCTTGGTGTCGGCTACATCATGAATACGCTGCGGTACGAGCAGGATATGATTACGGGCACCGTTAGGCGATTACTACCTAAATCGTTGGCTAAGTTTATTCAGAAGAAAGTGCGTTAGCCTCGCCGTCTAAGGCTAAAAAGTGGTATAATTAGTATTCGAATACAGCCAGTAAAATTATCGAGGAATTCATGAAGAAAGCACTGAGTGACATCAGCAATATATCCGTCTCGCTCAAGAAAAATATACTAAATATATCGTATGATCGTGCTCGTAGTAGTTTTTTAGATAGCGTAGAGATTGACCTTACTACCGTTCCGGCCAATGCAAACCACATGACAAACGTGAAAGTGAAGAGCTTCCACTACAAAAATAAAGTCCTTCTGGTTGAGAAAATTAAGGGTGCAAACGAAACACTCGTTGTTTTCACGAATGACAATAAGGTTGGCTATTACAAACACGACAGTGAAAGAACTCACCCACTTACGAAATTAATCGTCGTTAAATCGAAAGTCGCCTATATTCGTTTGACGAAACGCGGCATACGGCTAGTGTATGCATGTATTATTGAGAACAAATGGAATATTCCTATTAAGGCAAGCTACATTACCGTTGGAGATGATATTAAAGTTGCGAAGGATTTTCCTATCTATCGTACATTCCCTTCGAAGCTGCGCGTAATTGCAAGTGGCATGTTTACGGACTACCTACCAATGCATTCGTTGCTTGGAGAAAGCCCTTCTATTAACGAGCCAGTGCATGTTTCACTTGAGCTTGAGGATGGTCAAATGGCCAATCACAACCTTACGAGAGGTTCGAGGTTTATCAAGGCGCCAAAATGGTATTACGCCCCTATTACCCAAACAAGGGTGCGCGGGTATTCGGTGAGTATTCGTCGCAGCACTTGGGGCGGATTGTCGCTGGTGCGCCGGCAGCTTGAACCCGTAGAGTTGACGGCGTCGTTCAGGTTTTTTGAATCGAAACTCGTCTCGTTCCTGATGTACCATCTGGCGCATTTAAAACGGAGTATGTCGAAGAAGGCTGTTAATATCTACTTTGAGAAAAACGCGAACCAGGCGGAAGAAGGGACGATCGACATCTTTCGCAAGGCACGTACCCATAGTGATACAAAGAATTATTTTATTATCAATAGAACGTCTGAGGCGTACGCTGCACTACGGGGTGAGCCTGGCGTAGTTGGTAACTTTACACTCAAAAGTTACTGGCTTTTGTACCGTGCAAACAACATTATCTCGACCGAGGTTCCGCAGCACGTAAACATCTTGCGGTCGGGTAACAAGTATGCCCGTAGGGCTCCATACACGCAAAAGTTTGTGTTCTTGCAGCACGGCGTTACGTACATGAAAGCTCAGGATAAGAATTCCTCGTTTATTAAAAACCGCGAGGGTGAACCAGACTATATGGTTGTTGGCAGCTTGAAAGAACGTGATGTTGTCGTAGATATGCTTAATATCGAAGAGGAGCGGCTGTTAAATGTAGGCCTTCCAATTTTTGACAAGATTACCTACGGACACATTACTGACAAATCTCCGGATATTGCCACTATTATGCTAACCTGGAAGCCGTACGAAGAGCACTTGCAAGATTTCTCTCGCTCGACGTACTACCAAACGGTGATCGAACTATACGAAATGCTCAAGCCGCTGGTTGGCAAGGAAAATATTCGAATCGTTGCACACCCGAAGTTTGCCAAGCTGCTTGGAAGTACCGATATTGCAGATGCTATCTGGAAAGGCTCGGTATCGGAAGTCTTGAAGCAAACGAAGCTTCTTATAACGGACTATTCATCTGTATGCTACAACGTTTTATACCAAGGCGGTGCGACTGTATTTTACCAGCCGGATCTTGCAAGGTACGAAGAGAATAATGGCAATCTGATTCCTTCGGATGACGAATATGTAGGCTTTAGGACGTTTACGCATGATGACTTGGCAAAGGTTATTAATGGCGGTGTTAAAGATGGGAAGGTTAATCTTAAGACGCTCAGGACGCCACAACACGTTAAAAACTATCAGTCTATTAACGAGTACCACGATGGCAAAAATATCGACAGGCTTTACGAAAGACTAAAAGACCTCTCGATACTATAGGCTACTCATCCTCCTTGACGTTCTTGATTATGATGTTGCTTTTATGAAGCTGTCGTACAAGATCTTCCGTTCGATCGGATGTCACCACTACGATTTGCCTGTTTTTCTTAGCGAGTTTATCGGCGCACTTTGCGAGCCGTTCAAGCCTCATTTCAAGTGTGTGGCCATTCTTAATGATGTCATATGAACAATTGAGTCGTCTGTGAATTACGCGTGATTCAAACTTTCCGTTGATATCTTCGTACTTTTTATTCATATTGTCGCGAAGGACAATTATATTAGTTTTGCTATGGTCGGCATTCCGTAGGTGGTCTACAAGAACCTCTGCCGTCGGCTCACCTACACGAGTGTTTTTCTTTAAAAGTTTCATAGCACCAAATGCTGATTGATTAGTACACAGTAGGCCGATTCCAATAATCAGTAGCGAACCCACTAAAACGTACGTTCTAGAAAGTTTTAAATGCTGTTGGATAATTCGTGGAAGCCATAATATGAGTGCGGCTGCTGCGAACATTCCAATAGGAATTAAGGCGACACCCATAAGTTTTGGCAGGTAATAGCTAGCCGTTCCTGATGTAACGTTCTGGTAAATGTAGAGAGCAACGGAAAGGAGCGTCAGCGGAACGATGCCTGTCATAACTATCTTCTTCTTTGTGTCATCGAGTAGACTGCTGCGAAGCCAGAACACGAGCGCGACAAGGGTTATAACCGTAAAGAATAACTGGCTGACAGGAAATACGCCATTGACCATATCCGTAGCACTTACTGGAACGCCTGTATTGAGCTGTTCGTCTCCGCCTGTAGTTGAGAAAAGTACAAACACAAGTACCTGGAGTATGGAAAGGGAAATAAGAAGCCCCGCAGGGACGTAGTAACTAGGATGTTCGCGAAGTTTTGTACGTGCGCTCTTGACGCTCTTTGTGCCAAGAATTAAAGGTAGGGCAACGATCGCCATAACAAGCAGGGCGGGACCTGGCAAGAACCAACATAACGTTGCGGCGACCGCAAATATTAGCGCGCTTGAAGCGGTTGCTATACGTTGACCCTGTGACGACTCGTTAACAAGAGCTGCAATAAGAAGACAGACATAGGCGATCATCCCTACATAGTTGCTGAATCCAGAGACAAAAGCCCCCCACATGACGATCATCTGGATAATGAGTGTTATTGCCGAGAAGATGACAAAATCTTGAAAAGATGACAGATCTTTTTTTGCAAATCTTTGCACGATATACCAACTCGTTTTAACAAATAGATAACATGCGACCATCATCCACAGTAGCGTAACTGCAATGTAGGCGTACATCGTTCTAATCTCGTGATTTGGATTAAACGCGTTTACTCCAAAGCCGTTTGTCATGGTCGCGGTCGCCAAGTGCCATGCCTGTGGGTATGCGTTTGACTCCTGAATGATTGTGCCTTTAAGGGACTCTAAAGGACCATAAAGGTATCCTTTATGCCGCGCTGCGTCTTCTAGCATAAGTACATGTGAACCATTATCCCAACCTTCGCTGGCAATTTGAAAGATCGAGGCGGCGGAAGTTGAAAAGGATAGGAGTAAGATGACTGGCGCTATGACAGACATTAATAGAGAAACGATGTCGCTTTTATCTATAAGTACAGGCCGTTCTAACTGTTTCGTGCGTAATAAAAAAACGAAGATTGCATATACTATAAGCGGCGCGATGGGAGGAAGTGGGATTCTTACAAGCCAGGCGAGAAGCCCTGAGAGCATGATTGATACCGCAAGAAGGAGGCTTGCCAGTACTAAGCGTGAAAAATAAGATTTAAAGGCTTTTAAAAGTGTGAGATAGAGGGCACCTAGACTAATAAAAATTAAAAAGCCGGTTCCATAAAACGAAGTAAATGAGAGGGCTGTACCTGAAAATAGTGCTAATAGTATAAATATTTTACCGAGTTTCATAAGGTTAGTTCTTTACGTTTATATTAAGTAGGGCGACGCCAATAACGATAAATACGATTCCGGCGATTTTAAGGGCGGTAAAGGCTTCTTTGAATATCACGAACGACGCCAAAAAGATAAGAATATAGACAAGCGCAGTGGTCAGCGGGATAATATATCCAAGATCGAATTTTGATATTAAATACATGTACAAAAGGAAGCTAAGTCCGTACAGAGTGATGCCCGAGATGGTATAGGGGGTAAAGTTGAGATCAAGTCTTCCATCGATAAACTGTGCAAAGGGGCCGTCTTTTGATCCGAGTTTTAGTACGACTAGGGCTCCTGCCGTTATCATAACGTATAACCCTGTAAGGATATTCAATAGCATTAGTCTTTGTACTCCTTGTCAATAATTCGATTGTTATTTATGACAAATTCAATCAATCGATCCAAGTTATATTCACGTTCGAAGTGTTTAAAGTGGTAGGTACGGCCATTGTCACCCATCTTTTGGCGTTTTGCGCTTGGCATTGTGACGAGCTTCTCTATAGCGTTTGCTAGGCCTTGTATGTCACCTGAATCAACGCCAATACCACATTTTGCCAATGAATTAATGAGATTCTTCCCCTCGCCGTCCATCGCAGCTAGTATTGGCTTGCCCGAAGGCATGTACGAGTACACTTTGGCTGGTATGCCATATTCAAAAAGAGGACTTTTAGACAAGGCGACTATCGTAGCGTCGGCGACTGTCTGATATTTTGGAATTTCATCTACTGGCTTGAGGCCTTCGAAAACGAATTGGTCTTCAATGCCAAGATTCTTTACTTCTTTCTCGAGCCACTTTCGAGACATGCCATCGCCGACGATAATGTAACGGATGTTAGTGTGTCCATGTTCTTTAACGATTTTGGCTGCTTGCGTGATGACATCGAAGCACTGTGCGGGATTGATATTACCAGCAAAAAGAATATTAAATGTATCCTTGAATCTCTGAGCGAGTTTTTTGTCGTTCGTCTGGAGCTCGTATATCTTTTCAGGCGCTTGAGGAATATACAGTGTTTTCTCTTTAGGTATGCCAACCTCACTTACAAATCGTTCCTGCATACCCTTGAAAACTCCAATAAGACCATCTGCCCTTCGATAGTGCCAATATGACATTTTGGTAACGATGTTTCGAACAAACTTGTTTTTGATCGTCAAGATAGAAAAAAGACTGTGTGGCCAAAAGTCACAAACGTAAAAGTATAGGGGTGTACGTCGAATTTTAGCAATGAGTATTGCTGGTAGTGACATAAAAACAGGTGAAAGTTGATAGGCGATTATTCGGTCATATTTTTTAAACAGAAGGAAATATGGCACGTAAAAAAGCGCAAAGAAAGGAAACGACACGTAATTTATGAAAATTCTAAAACTTGTGTTGCTGCCGCGTGGGATTTCCGGAACTCGTATAATACGAACTCCGTTATGGGTTTCTGTCTTATTTTTGAAAAAATGGTAGCCAGAAAAAAACTTTCCTGTAGGATAATTTGGAGTGCCACACAAAACTTCAACGTCATATCCCCGCTCAACCAGACCTTCTGCGATGTCGGAGATGCGGAACGTTTCTGGCCAATAGTGCTGTCCTACAATAAGAATCTTCTTCTTTCTATCGGTAGTGCTCATACAGGTCCTTGTGATTCTCTATCCACTCTTTCATTTCTGGGATCATGATTTCGTAGGAAGGGACTTCGTAGTTAAAGTCAGTTCTGGTGTTTATCAGTGTCTTGTCGAGGCTGACGGCTGGGTTTGGAACGATTGTGAGGTTTTTTTGCATTACCTCGTTGAAAATTTCAAGCAAATGAAATTTCGAAATGTTTGTAGGCGGAACTAGGTGGTAGAGGCCTGTGAGGTTCTGATTGATTGCCGCCTCGATACCTTTTGCTAGTTCGATTGTGGTAATACCATTCCAAATTGCGCGTGTGTAGCCGCCGATTTCATTTTGCTGTTTCATAAACCAGTTGAACAGGCCGACGCCTTTTTCGGTGAGGTCCGGTCCGATAATAGACATGCGGAAAGTGAGATCTTTGTCGTTGACGATTTCTCCCAGTGCCTTTGATCTGTCGTAGAAAGTGTCGCCGTCAAAAGGTGAATTCTCTTTGTAGGGGGCGTTTTTTCCGGAGAAAACGCAGTCTGTACTAAGGTGAATAACTCGCGTTTTAGAGTCCTTGTAGTAATATTCCAGGAAATGGGGAAGGTAGCCATTGAGATACGATGCGAGATCTTTTCGCTCTTCGCTCTGCTGAATAAGTGCCCCAATGCAGTTAATGACGATATCGTAAGGCCTTGCCTTGAGTGTAGATTCGAGCTTACTCTTGTCGGTAACATCTACCGGCATCGTGTTTTTATCAAGCTTACTTCTTGCGGAAAGAGTATCGACGTCGAATCCGCGCTCACGAAGATAAAGAGAGACGACATGTCCTGCCATTCCTGCACCACCCAGAACGAGAACTTTCGTCATGATGCTTGACCCTTCCCGCCTGCAAGGACGGTGTTTATGTAGTCAACTGTCAGAAGCTTCTCGATTGTATTATCTACGTCGAGACGCTCCGTGTTTGACGAGGTATATTCCTCGGCCTCGGATATTTTTGCACTACCGTCTTGGTATTTTTCGTAGTTTAGATCCCGAGTATCTGCGGGAACGCGCCAGTAATCGCCCATATCGAATGCCTTTGCCTTCTCTTCTTTCGTAAGGAGCGTTTCGTGTGCTTTCTCGCCGTGACGAGTGCCGATAACTCTAATTTCCGTGTCGGATTTGAATAGTTTTTTAAGCGCTTCGGCGAGCACGCCAACAGTCGAGGCTGGTGCTTTCTGAACGAATAGATCGCCTTGTTGGGCGTTTTGAAAGGCGAAAAGCACGAGATTTACTGCTTCATCGAGATTCATTAGAAAGCGCGTCATTTCAGGATCGGTAATAGTAATAGGGCTGTTCTTTTGAATTTGATCAACGAATAGAGGAATGACAGAGCCTCGAGACGCCATCACGTTTCCGTAACGTGTGCAGCTGATGGTCGTCTGACCAGCGTCAACGTTTCGAGATTTTGCAACAATCACCTTCTCCATCATCGCTTTCGATGTCCCCATGGCGTTGATAGGGTAGGCTGCCTTGTCGGTGGAGAGGCAGACGACGTTTTTAACGCCGGCGTCGATTGCGGCAGTCAGCACGTTGTCGGTGCCGAGTACATTGGTGCGCACAGCTTCCATAGGAAAAAACTCACAGGATGGTACCTGTTTTAGGGCTGCTGCATGAAATATGTAGTCAACGCCTTTTACAGCCTCGCGAATACTCTCAAGATTACGAACGTCTCCAATATAGAACTTGAGCTTGTCGTTGTTATACGCTTTGCGCATGTCATCTTGCTTTTTTTCGTCGCGCGAGAAAATACGAATTTCTCTGATGTCGGTATCAAGAAAGCGCTTTAAGACGGCATTGCCGAATGAGCCTGTTCCGCCCGTAATTAAAAGAGTTTTATCTTTAAACATTCTGACTCCCCTAGGATATTTACTGGCTCTATTATATCAGACGGGAGGCGAAATAGTGTTTGCCAAAGTTGTTTTAATGTTTTTTATTTGCTTTGTTCATCGATGGAGAGTTTAATCGATAGCTCTTGATGGAAATCTCTTAATCGCTGCTCAATTAGTTCGATCTTTTGTCGTTGGTTGTTCGCTATATAAAACAACAAGATGATAACGGTAGTCTGAATAATGTCAAAAATGCTTAATTCCACCGATGACAAGGGCGGATTACCAACCAAGTAATTGTAGATAGGGAACGAAGCTACCAAAGCAATAAGTATTACCAGCCATGTTGTCATTTGTATTCTGAAACGCTCGATACTTATTTTTTTTAATTTGTATTTTGTCACCAGGTTAAGGAGCGCCAGCAGGATAACAGGCAAGTTAAGTAGTACTAATATAATGTATCTCATTCGAGGATCTCCATAATTCTGCGTTTTAGAAGGGACTTGACGATATTTATAGCATTCCAGTTGCTTTGACCTTTACCTTTTGAGTATTCGGTGTAGATGGCCTTTATGGGAAATTCGTCAATTCCCAGCCTTAACTGGTGGGCTCGCCATAGCATTTCAGAGCAGAATTCGTAGCCGCTCGTTTCCCAGCGTAGGCTCTTAAGCGCTTGTTGGCTGAAAATGCGCAAACCCGATTGAGAATCTGTTGCGTTGATTCCAAACAGTACGTGGGTGATGAGACTGAGTCCCTTATTTCCAAGCACTTTAACCTTTGACATACCTGTACTGTCAATGAGGCGACTCCCAATAAGAAGATCATTGCCCGATTTAAATAGTTCATCAAAGCCTCTAACTACATCTTGAGGGTTGTGCTGTCCATCTGCGTCCATTGTCGCGGCAGCGTCGTAATTGCGGTGCATGGCGTAGCTTAAGCCTGTAGCTGTGGCGCCGCCTGCGCCACTATTTAGTATATGATTTATGACAAAGGCGCCAGCTTTAGTTGATTCGCTTGCGGTTGTATCTTTCGAGCCGTCGTTGACGATAACTATGTCAACGTTGTATGGTGACGCATCAAAGACTTTGCGTGATTCTACAATTACTTTACGAATGATTTGCGCTTCGTTGTATGCTGGTATAATTACGCAAACAGTTTTCTTCATACTCTAATGATAGCAAATTTAAGAGGTGTGTTACTAGGGGGTGACCCATGTAGTACTTGGTGGTTGGTGGTAGATTTTTTTATGCTCGTACGGCTGGGAGAGGGTTGATCCTGTGGTTTTAATGCTTCCTATCGGATATCCCAATTCACCTTCTTGGTAGCCCATGCTTGCCCAACGATCACGGATGGCGCCATAACTTTCCCAGTAGCCAGTCGTTTTCTTGCCAATAATATAGCCACCCTCGTACTTCTGGTAGTAGCCCCCGCTTGTCAATCTCTTTTCGCCTCCAATAGGGTATCCGAGCGTGCCTTCTTGATATCCAAACGCTGTCCAGGATGTTCGTATACCTCCCTTAGACTCCCAGTAGCCAGTGGATGCTTTACCAATAATGTATCCATTTTCATATTTTTGGTAGCAGCCGCCATCTGTAATGCCGCATCGTATAGTCCCTACGGGATATCCTAACTCGCCGTCTTGGTACCCAAGATTCATCCAACGATCACGAGTAGCGCCAGAGCTCTCCCAGTAACCCGTTGCTTTTTTGCCAATAACGTACCCATTTTCATATTTCTGATAATAGCCGCCATCTGCTAATTTTTTTTCACCACCAACTGGGTACCCAAGATTACTTTCTTGGTACCCAACACTACCCCAGTATGCTCTAATACCTCCCTTAGACTCCCAGTAGCCAGTGGATGCTTTACCAATAATGTAACCGCCTTCATACCTTTGATAGCAACCATTGTCTTTTATGGTGCAGTTAGGCGCGCCGGTTGGATACCCCAATTCGCCATCCTGATATCCAAGGTTTGCCCATCGATCACGAATAGAACCATAGCTCTCCCAAGCGCCCGTGTCGTTACTCCAGATGATTGCACCTTGTGTGTATTTCTGATAACAACCACCATTCCTAAGATTGCATATAGCTTCGCTGGCAGCAGTACCTAGTGACGATTTAGATGCAGTATCCATGCTATTGTAACGGTTTAGGATTGCTGTCGCACCGGGGTTTGTAGATGCTCCAAACCACTCGTTAAAGTACAGTTTGAAATTCCTATTACCGTACGCGCCGCATGGTGCGGTGCCCCAGCCAGCTTTTAATGTCGCTTTGTTTGGTTGATATGGGGTATAGCTGTAGAGTGCTTGGGTGGCTCGGTTTTCGATATATACGTTACTGCCACCACATGATGCTGTTGGGTTGTACTGGATGTAGTTATTGCCGAGCTCAAACGGTGTATACCAAGAGGGGCTATTGTTAAGGATTGCGCGGAACATTTTCGCGGCCCACTCGAGCTGGTTAGTGAGTCCATAATAATCCGAGTCACATGGGGCGGTATCTGGGCAACCATACCCTGTGGCACTACGATACTGGCTGTTGAGTGGCCATGTGTCGGTAACGAGACTTTGTTCTTTTTGAAGAAGGACGATGAGAACCTGCGGATTGATAGTGTATTTTTGGGCAACATTATAGATAATCTGTGCTGCAGATTTTCCGCCTTCAGTCGCGTTCTTCAGGCAGATGAATTTAGTTTGCCCATATTTGTATCTACCCCATTCGGCGCGTGTGATTTTGCCGTCGCCGTTATAGTCTTTGCCGCCACTGAACTCCGAAACTTGTTTACCATAAGTGTCACAGGTTGATACCTTACTGTTTAGGAAAGACTGGATTTTTTTAACTGACATCGTGCCTTTATCGGCCATGACCGCGTCGTCCATGATGTTTCCAGCTTTCCAGCCGGTGACCGCAGCTTCTGTGGCGCGCTGCTTAAGTGCAAAAAAGCCTCCAATAAAAAGTATGGCAACTAATGCGATAGTGAAGGGAATGAGAAATTGTTTTTTTCTTGCGATTATCATTATGTTCTTATTGTACCTTGTAGCTCTGGCTGGCGGAACCGGCTTTTTCTCCTGTTGCGACCGATAGTTTTACTTGCCATGTTCCTTTACTTAACTCGCTTACGGGGACATTAAAACCTTTGCAGGTTGATGATCCTGGCATTGGCTGGATTCCGCTTGTTTTGGTGACGACTTCATCGCCCTTTTCAAAAGTAAGCGTGCAGGTTCCAGTGCTTATGATAGCTTCTATGAGAGTTTTGACTTTAACTATTCCGTCGGAAGTGTTAATCGAGGTGATCGTTACACCGACCTGGTTTTTTGGCATGTCTGTAGAACCTTCATTTTCGGTCGGGGTTTTAGGCGAACTTTCAGGCGCTTGATTCGGCTCGTCAGTGGATTCAGAAGTTTCAGCCGGTGTTTGTGTGTTAGTAGCGCTAGTTGAATTTGATGACATAGTGTTGTTTGGTGTTTGAGTTTTAAAAGGCCATTGGTTGGCAGCAATAGCATATGCCCCATAGCCTAAAATAGCCACAATTACTACGATGAGTGTAATAATGAGTGGTTTTTTATTGAAGCTGACTTTGTTTATTTTCATAGATTCAACCCTTACTTGTTTCAACTATAATTATACCGCTTATTCTAAATACAGTCAACGATACGACTCGAATCCCAACTCTGTGTCATGATGTGAAAAGCATAACTATTGACTATATAAC
>Ga0075365_10001227_pt1 | contig 11338 bp, 6 predicted proteins | sample EndMetdeltDD1765_FD_71387 | JGI IMG/M metagenome (GOLD analysis project Ga0075365, IMG submission 71387) | Populus endosphere microbial communities from Tennessee, USA - Endosphere MetaG P. deltoides DD176-5 | ecosystem: Host-associated > Plants > Roots > Endosphere | place: USA: Tennessee... | reverse complement strand
TCAAAAATTCAGTAAAGTCACCCTGTGGTAACATAATCTCATTGTACCCCATGAACGCACGTGCGTTCATGGGGTACAATGAGATTATGTTACCACAGGGTGACTTTACTGAATTTTTGAACCATCTAACCGATAACGCTCGGCTAAGTTTGCAGCACGCTGATAGTATTGCGCGCAGCCTCGGCTCGGCTTATATCGGTACTGAACATATTCTTCTGGGAGTGCTCAGCCAGGATAGCTCGGTTGGCGCCAAGATGTTGGCGACTGCTGGCGTGACACTGGACCGCGCACGCCTTGCTTTGAATTTGACGCCGCGCGCTTTGGTGGTGAGCACTGGCGCTAAGGGGCTGAGCGAAACTGCCAAGCTGACGTTAAAGCTCAGCTGGGACGTTGCGCAGGAATTTAGCCAAGATTATTGCGGTACCGAGCACATTTTGTATAGTATTTTGAATCAAAAGAATGCCAGGGCTACGGTGCTTTTGCGCGACATGAGCGTAAACATTGACGAGCTCATGGCCGAAATTGAGCAGTATCTTAACCGCCAACAGTACGAATACGATAGCGCAAATGATGGCGCCGCTCGGGCCACTCGCAAACGCCGCGCGCCTAAAACGGCTTTGGATTTCTTTGGCACTGATTTGACCGAAAAAGCTCGCGCCGGCGAGCTGGACCCTGTAGTGGGTCGCGATAAGCAAATCCGCCGTATGGTAACAATTCTAGGCCGCCGCACCAAAAACAACCCAGTGCTTATTGGTGAGCCTGGTGTGGGCAAGACGGCAATCGTTGAGGGCTTGGCGCAGCGCATTGTTGCCGAGGAGGTACCAGAGCATTTGCTTGATAAGCGCGTATACACTCTGGATCTCGCTGGTATGATTGCCGGCACAAAATATCGCGGTGAGTTTGAAGAGCGTCTGAAAAAGCTTATTGAGGAGTTAATAAACGATAAAAATATTATTATATTTATCGACGAGCTTCATCTGCTTGTTGGCGCAGGCGCTGCCGAAGGTGCTATCGATGCCGCTAACATGCTCAAGCCCGCACTTGCACGTGGGCAAATTCGCATGATTGGCGCCACCACGCTCGACGAATACCAAAAACACATCGAAAAAGACGCCGCACTCGAACGCCGCTTTCAGACCGTAACAGTCGAAGAGCCAACCGTCAAAGAATCGATTGCAATCTTGCGCGGCCTTAAGCGCCACTACGAAAAGCACCACGGTGTTGAAATTAGCGACGAGGTGATTAGCGATATTGCCAACTTGGCCAAGCGCTATATTAATGACCGCTACATGCCAGACAAGGCAATTGACGTGCTGGACGAAACAGCTGCGCAAGTCAAAGTTGACCGCGGCAAAAGCCCAATCGAGGTTCGCAAGCTAACGCGTGAGCTTAAGGTTGTGACCGATCGCATGGAAGAATCTGTTGAGGCAGAGGATTACGAACGCGCTGCGCAGTATAAAACTCGCATGAGCCAGATAAACGCCAAGCTGGGCGAGCTACGGGCTGACCGCGATGCCAAGCAGCATCTTTCGATTACCTCCGACGATGTTGCGCAGACTGTTGCGCAAATGACCGGCGTGCCTGTTCAAAAGGTTATTAAGGCCGAGGCAAAATATCTGCTCAGCCTTGAAAAGCATTTGACCAAACATGTCATTGGCCAGACGGATGCGATTGCTGCTGTTTCTCGCGCCATCCGCCGTAACCGTTCGGGTATTGGTGACGGCCGCCGCCCTATTGGATCATTCATTTTTATGGGTCCGACAGGTGTCGGTAAGACCGAATTAGCTCGCGTGCTTGCACGTGAGGTGCTGGGCAGCGAAGATGCGCTGATTAAAATCGACATGAGCGAACTGAGTGAGCGCCACACAGCCGCCCGACTAGTCGGCGCACCTGCTGGGTATGTAGGGTACGACGAAGGCGGTCAGCTGACCGATAAAGTTCGCCGCCAACCATATAGTCTGGTGCTGTTTGACGAGATCGAAAAAGCCCACCCCGAAGTACTCAATATGCTTTTGCAAATTCTCGAAGACGGCACGCTCACCGACGCCAAAGGTCGCAAGGTAGATTTTACAAATACCATCGTCATTTTGACCAGCAACCTCGGTGCCGAGAAGATGCAAAAAGAGGCCGTACTTGGGTTTCGCGCGCAAAGCACCGGCACCGAAATGACCGCGCTGCACGAGCAAAACCGCGAAGCCGCAACTGCGGAGCTCAAGCAGCTTATGCGCCCTGAACTCCTGAACCGTCTGGACAAGATTGTGGTCTTTAAGGCACTTACTCGCCGTGAAGTTACCAAGATTTTGGACCTTCAGCTGCGTGAACTCAGCCAGCGTCTCCAGCGGGTAGGAATTGGTGTCGATGTGCAGGCTCCTGCCAAAAAGATCTTGCTCGACAAGGGCTATGATGCTGCAAATGGTGTGCGCCCTCTGCGCCGGATTATTCAAGATTTGGTTGAAGATGATATTGCTGACGGTGTGCTTGCCGGTACCTACGCAAAAGGTGATATCATAAATGTATCAGCCAAAAAAGGCGAGCTGACGTTTGCGTCGACCGCCGAATAATACGCCAGCAGAAAGCTCAAAAGTGAATACTACACGCGGTTTTAGTCGAGTTGTTTCGTTTATTGTCACGCTTGGACTTGTCGCTGCCGCCGCCTGGTTGGTTTTGAACCGCCAGGCGGTTATTGATTGGTGGCGACTTAGCCAGTATCAACCCAGCGCAGCCGTAAAGCAACTGGCAGATAACGACACAATGGTGGGGCGTGGCAGCGATTTATTTTATGTTTCTGACCCGCAGGTTCAAGAAGGTACTGCTTTTAATAAGTCGTGCAAGAACGAAGGCGAGAAGACGATTGTACTGGGTTGCTATAAGTTGCAGCAGATCTATCTGTATAACGTTACCGACGCGCGCTTTAGCGGTGTCAAAGAAGTGACTGCGGCGCACGAAATGCTTCATGCGGCGTATGAGCGCCTCAGTAACGCCGACCGCACAAAGCTCGATGCCATGCTGAAACCAATTATCGAGGGCATGAAAGATCAACGCATTTTAGACTTAATCAAGCTTTATAACCAAAAAGAGCCCGGCCAGCTCTACAACGAAATGCACTCTATCTTGGGTACAGAGTATCGGGCGCTTACGCCTGAACTTGAAGAGTATTACAAACAGTATTTTTCTGACCGCAGCAAAATTGTTGCCTACGCCGAAGCATACCAGGGTCCGTTTACCGATTCCCAAAACAAAATCGATGAGTATGCCAAACAGCTTGCCCTCATGAAAACCCAGATCGATCAAAATAATGAATCACTCAAAACGCAGCAGTCAGAACTGCAGGCCGAAAGCCATGAGCTCAACCGGTTGCGTGCATCTGATCTCGATGCCTATAACGCAGCCGTTCCCGGCTACAATGCAAAAGTTGATGCGTTTAATGCGCAGGTGGAGCAAACCAAGGCACTCATTAACGAATACAATGCGCTTGTCGAAACGTATAATGCCCAGGCCGCAGCCCAAGATAATTTATACCAGAGCCTCGACAGCAGTTATCAGCCTGCCGCTCAGAACTAAAAGCTGCTAGAATAGAGCCACTATGCCCAAGAAACCCTCCAGCCAGTTTGTGTGTCAACAATGTAACTCAACGTTCAGCAAATGGGCGGGCCGCTGCGAAAACTGTGGTGCCTGGAACAGCCTTATTGAGCAAGCGGTGAGCGGGGGCACGAATGCTGTCTCCACGAGCCAGGGTAAAGCTATTAAGGCGCAGTCTATTATGGACGTAGAGCCGAGCAGCGCAAAGGGGCGCATTACGACCGGCATGAACGACGTAGACGCCGTGCTCGGCGGTGGTATTGTGCCGGCGAGTGTTGTGTTGATTGCCGGGCAACCTGGTATTGGTAAGTCAACAGTGCTTATGCAAATCGCCTACGAGGTGAGCAAAACGCGCAAAGTTTTATACGTCAGCGGCGAGGAGTCGTCGGGCCAGGTAAAAGTGCGAGCCGACCGCTTGGGTGCCGAGCACATGAATCTATACTTGGCTTCATCAACATCGGCTGACGACATTGCGGCAACTATTGCCTCGGACGAATACGAACTGGTTATCGTTGACTCTATCCAGACGCTTGCGATGGCGTCGATTGCTTCGGCGTCTGGGAGCGTGAGTCAAATCACCAACTCGTCAAATCTTCTGACGCAAGCCGCCAAAAAAACGAATACGGCACTGATTATTGTTGGCCACGTGACCAAAGAAGGCAGTATTGCTGGCCCTAAGATTTTGGAGCACATGGTGGACGTAGTTGTGAACCTTGAGGGAGATCGATACGGAGGTTTTAAGATGCTTCGTGCTATCAAAAACCGTTATGGCTCAACAAGTGAAGTTGGCATCTTTGAAATGAAAGACGGCGGGCTATTGCCGGTCGAGAATCCATCGGCGGCACTTCTCGAGGAACGGACGTCGACCGACGGTTCTGTTATTTTGGCGACCATGGAAGGAAACCGGCCACTGCTGGTTGAGATACAAGCCCTTGTCAATTCGACACATTTCGGGTATCCTAAGCGTACGGCATCGGGTTTTGACCTGAATAGGCTCAATGTTCTAGTCGCTGTGCTCGAGCGTAGAACAAAGTTGAACTTATCAGATAGTGATATCTATATCAACGTGGTGGGAGGAATAAAACTGCAGGATCCTGCTGCTGACTTAGCTGTCTGTATGGCTATTGCATCAGCAAGTAAGGAGCTGCGCCTTGACGGCACCGCCGTTGTATTTGGCGAAGTAGGACTTGGCGGCGAAGTCCGATCAGTCCCATACGTTGACCGTCGTATTGCCGAGGCTCAAAAGCTCGGTTTTACATACGCCATAGGTCCAAAAACCTCCGATGCTCCAAAATTCTTGAAGCCAATCGCGTCTATGCGCGATGCGCTAAATACCTATTTACAAAAATAATTTAAAAACTTAGGGAAACTTATGCTTTTTACGACATTCATAAGCATGAGTGTGTTACCATAAAGAAAAGAGATCTAATCCAATGAATCCATTTAGACGTAAGAATGGCCAAACCATCATAAGCCAATCTGTTGTTTTGGATACCAGTGGTCTTATTGACGGCCGCATTGTCCAAATCGCAAAGGCAGGGTTTGTGCCTCAAAACATCGTAGTTGCGCAATTTGTTATTGCCGAATTACAGTTCCTCGCTGATCACGGCGACTCACATAAGCGCGAACGTGCTCGCTATGGCATGGACGTTATTCGCGAGCTGCAAGAAATTAAACGTGTCGACGTAGAAATCGCGCGTCAGAAATTTGATGCCATTCGCGAAGTCGACGACAAACTTGTGGCACTCGCAAAGCAAATGGGCGCCATGCTATACACAACCGATTTCAACCTAAACAAAGTTGCTCAAATCGAAGGCGTGACGGTACTTAACGTTAACGAGCTTGCCCAGGCACTTCGCCCGAACTTGCTTCCTGGCGAGCGCGTGACTATTAAGCTCACGCAAGTCGGCCAAGACAAGTCGCAGGGTGTGGGTTATCTCAGCGATGGCACCATGGTTGTTGTGGAACAAGCAAGCCGCTTGGTCGGCCAACAGGTTCAAGCAGTCTGCACTCGTATTTTGCAAACGCAAGCCGGAAAGATGATGTTTGCCACGCTCGCGAGCGGCGCAAATACGGCGCATCATGCTGGTAGTAACAAACCGCAGGCGCAACAGCCGCAGCCACCTGCAGCACGTCATTTTGACCCTGCTCAGTCTCGTGGAAATGCCCGGCACCAGCAACCGGCAGCGTCACAAGTACAGCCGCAAGCAGGTCCAGCTAAAAAGCAGTCAACAGCGCAAGCCACGACTCCTCGTCGTCAGCCTGCTCAGTCGCAGCCAGAAGAGCCGCAACAACCTCAAAAAGAGAAGACCGAAAAGCCACAGCAGCGCGCTAACACTCGCCGTCGCAACAATAGCGTAAGTCGTGCTGGCGGTGAGCAGCACGCAAATGCTAAGCAGCAAGAGCCTCAGCAAAAGCAGTCAGCTTCGACTCAGGCGCCTCGTAGCCGTTCGCGTCGTCGTCCTTCACCAGAAGACTCGCTGATTGCAACATTGAACGAAATTCAAAAGTAACGATTACCTCGAATATATAAAAATCCCGGACACGGATCGTCCGGGATTTTTGTTTGTGTTGCGAGCTTTTATTCACCGCCGACCGTGGTAAAGCGGCGGCCCCAAGTACTTAGCTTAGGGTCTACGCTTGCCACGGTAGATGGACTATACGACACTTTTACGTTCATGGTTTTGGTATCACTGGCAACGTAGTACCCGGCATCGGTTAGGGTTGCCTGCACGCTCTTGTCGCCGTTCGACGAAGCGGTAAAGTCGCCGCTAGCGCTACCTGCATCTGATACAGCTTGATCAATAACGGTCTGGCCGTCGACGGTCACCTTCAGAGACTGCAGTGCAAAGGTGCCTTTGTTCATGCTGGCAGTGACGCGGTATTTGCCGCCGCCCAGGGACTGGCTTGTGACCGATACAAATGGTTTTACATCATCGCATTTGTGCGTGTCGTCGTCGGCATTAGGATCGTAGCCATCAGGTGCGGTGTAGGTTTTTTTGTTGGTAATTGGATCGGTAATCGTTTGAACGGTCTGCTCAATTTTGGCGGCATCTGGTGTACAGTCGGTGGCCTTTTTCTTTGAGACTCTATCAAATGTCATCTTGGTGCCGTTAGAGTCGTTAGACTTTTTGTACCATGATGGCCAAATGTCGGTCTTACCATTGACGGTTAATGTTTGAATGCCGTCGGGTTTTGTAAACCAATCACCAGTTTTGTATTTACCGTCACCAACAAGTACATTTTTGTGGGCATCACCCATGAACTCGTTTATTACAAAACCTGGTATTGGGCCAGCAATAGCGCTGAGTGGGCCACCATCGTGTCGCCCCATCCAAACAGAAGTTGCTAGTTTGGTGGAGTAGCTCATCATCCAGTTGTCTTTAGCGTGGCCATTGCCGTCGTCAGTTGTACCTGTTTTTGTAGCGGTCTTAACACCAGATATTGCCTCACCAAGCGGGTTGCTGCCAAAGACGCGTTGTCTGGCGGCTGGGTCAGTCAGGATATCGGTCAGCATGTAGGCAACCTGCGGGTCCATGACTTTTTTGGCGATATCTTTCCACTGCTTAATAATTTGGTTTTGGGCGTTTTTAACCTCAAGAATGTAGCTTTCTTGTTTGTATACACCGCCACGAGCGATAGAGGCGTACGCATTGACGTGCTCAACTTGGCGTACGTGACAGCCACCGATGGCAGCACTGAGGCCGTAATCTTCGCCGATACAGTAGCTGTGGTCGCCCATGTCTCGGGCGAGGTTGATGACGTTATCAATACCAGAGATGTAAGCAGCTTCAACGGCAGGCGGGTTGCGCGAGTTGGCAAACGCCTCGCGGATACTGATATTGCCAAAGAAGCGACCATCATAGTTAAAGAGTTTGCTTCCGTAAATGCTGCTGATGTCTTTGTCTGGCAATATACTGCCGGGGCCGTAGTTTGTGCCAGAGCGTTGCGCAAACAGCTGGCCATAGTCGAATGCCTTGATAGATGAACCAGGCTGCAGGAGCGAGGTTGCGGCATTTACTGCGCCATATTCTTTGTTATTAAAGTCGTAACTACCGACCATAGCCATAACTTGACCGGTGTCGACATCGACAGAAGTCATGGCTAGGTTGTCTGCGCCGTTAATGTTAACGCCAGGCTTCAGGTACTTGTTCCAGGCGTCGCTCACGGATTTTTCGGCAATTTGTTGCATGCGATAATCGAGCGTGGTTTTAACGGTCAGGCCGCCCTCGCGGACGAGTTTTTGGCCGAACTCTTTTTCGAGCTGCGAGCGAACTTCAAGCACAAAGTGTGGCGCCTTGATGTCTTCGGTACTGCTGATTTCTGGCTTAATGGTGTCGAGCACGGCAACTTTTTTAGCATCTGTTGCTTGTTGTTGAGTGATGTATCCTTGGTCGGCCATGGCGTCGAGTACAAGATGCTGACGCTCAAGAAGAGATTTATTGTAGTCGACGTTGTATGGATTGTACACGCTTGGGTTTTGCGGAATACCCGCCAGCAGTGCAGACTCAGCGAGGTTGAGGTCTTTGGCGGATTTGCCAAAATAGGTTTGTGCAGCCGATTCAACGCCATTACGACGACCGCCATATGGCGACTCGTTGAGATATAGCGTCAAAATTTGATCTTTGTTGTACATGCGCTCAACTTCAAGCGCCAGGATGATCTCTTTGATTTTACGTGGGATACCACTGAGGCCGCGGTTTTGGGATTCATCGCTAAAGAAAACCTGCTTCACGAGCTGTTGGGTTAGGGTGGAGCCGCCTTGTGTGTCACCGCCTGTTACGTTACTGAGCACGGCGCGGGCGGTACCAGTGAGGCTAACACCAGGGTGCTTGTAGAAGTCTTTGTCTTCGATAGAGACAGTGGCCTCTTTCATGTACTTATTAATGTCGCCCGAATCAACCACGAGGCGATAGTCGCCGTCACCTTTGTCTTCCCAGAGGAGCACGTTGTTGCGGTCATAGTAACGAGTTACGGATGTCTGTACGCGTTTTGCAAGCTCAGATGGCCGAATAGCATCTAGCTCATGGCGGTAGTATGCAAAAAGGGCCGCAACAAAGATACCCAAAATAATACAGCCAATCCCGGCAAGTTTGAGCGCCATAATTGCGCCTTCACGGCTAAACCAATATTTAAGCACTCGCTTGGGGTGCAAGCGGTACAAGAGCCTTTTGAGGGGTTGTTTTGGCAGACTGGCCAAATATTCGGCCTTGCGACGTGACTTCGCGTCGGCTTTAGTCTTGCGGCGGGCGGCTAAATTAGAATAGACACTTAGCCCAGGCATACGACGCCGTTGCTTATTCATAGGTCGTTTCTTGGCTCCTTAAACGTTAGCAAATCTATGCTCCATTATAGCATTTGATTGCGCGGCTCAAACAATTTTCGTTATAATTGAGAGGAAGCTAAAAACATATTCTAATAAGGAACTAAAGGGATGACACTTTCCGAAGAACTGACCTGGCGTGGTTTTGTAAATCAAACCACCTTCAAAGACATTGCCGAACTAGACAAGACGCCCCTGACGTTCTATTGGGGCGTGGACCCAAGCGCTTCGAGCATGACGGTTGGCAACTTTGCGATGGCAATGATGGTGCGCCATTTTATGATGCATGGTCACAAGGCAATTTTGCTTGTTGGCGGTGCTACCGGTATTATTGGCGACCCTGACGGCAAAGCAGAAGAACGCCAGCTCAAAACACTCGAAGAAGTAGCTAAAAATAAAGAAGGCATCGCAAGCGAATACCGCCGCGTTTTTGACGGCATGGATTTTGAAATTGTCGATAACTACGATTGGTTTAAAGGCATGGGCTACCTGGATTTTTTGCGTGAAGTTGGTAAGCACATGAGCATGACGCAGCTGCTTGACCGCGACTTTGTGCAGAGTCGTATTGGCGCGGGTGGCGCAGGTATCAGCTACGCCGAGTTTAGCTACTCGCTTATTCAGGGCTATGACTTTTTGCATCTTTTCCGCGAAAAAGGCGCAACGTTGCAGGTTGCAGGCTCTGACCAATGGGGAAACAGCATCGCCGGTGTTGAGCTTATCCGTAAGCTCGAAGGTAAAGAATCTCACGTCTGGACTGGCCCGCTCGTTATTAACAAGGCAACTGGCAAAAAATTCGGCAAGAGCGAAGCAGGTGCCGTATGGCTTGACCCCGCCCGAACACCAGTATTTGAATTTTACCAGTTTTGGTTGAACGCTGATGATGCCGGCGTTATTGACTACATGAAGATTTACACGCTTCTTTCAAAAGAAGAAGTCGAAGATTTAGAGCGTCAGACAAAACAAAACCCAGCAGCACGCGCCGCGCAAAAGAAACTTGCCTACGAAATTACCAAGATTGTACACGGTGCAGAAGCAGCAGACCAAGCGGTTCGCGCTACTGAGCAGCTCTTTGCTGGCGGTGATAGCGAATTGACGCCGACTGTTGACGTAGCGCCCGGTGAGTACGGTGTAGCTGAGCTTTTGGTAAAAGCCGGTCTTGCTACAAGCAACTCTGAAGCGCGACGACTTTTTCAACAAGGTGGCGTAAAGCTCAATCAACAAAAACTTACAGCCGAGACGATTACCATCAAAAGCGGTGACCTCCTGCAAGTTGGCAAGCGCAAGTTTGCCAAAATAGCCTAGCTATTTTATAGTATTTACTATTCTTGTCGGACTGGAGCTAGGAGTGCGATGAAAATCATCGTGAGCCTTAATGGCCATACGTTGACGTGGGAAACGCCGCCCGAGCATGATCTGGAGATCATGGGTAAGGGCTATGACCTTGCCCAGCAACAAGCTGCCTGCCAAATCGCGTTTGGCCCCAGCATGCAGGGACTGCTCTCGCTCTTGTTTGCGCTTGCGCGCGGACCGTACTCTCCTGCCGTGAAAGTGAAAGCCTTGAGGCGGTATGATGCTGCCCTTAAGGATATCGCGGCGTGGGTGCTGGCTCAAAAAGAAAGCTGAGAATGATTCTGTTGCCCGGCGACGTCATGTGCGTTTGCCGGGCAACAGTTCACCCTTATGGGGTTATCTGATATTATTTCACTACATGCATTTAGGGGAGTCACTCACTACTATTAAGGGCGTTGGGGCGCAAACGGCTGAAAAGCTGAGCAGCCTTGGACTGGAGACGGTCGAAGATTTACTTTATTTTTTGCCGCGTAAGTATAGTGATTTTTCGCAAGTTACAAGCATTGTCGATATCGAACCGGGCAATGTGACTATTAAGGCAAAGGTTGAATCGGCAGTTGGGCGTTATGTGCGCCGCCGCATGCACGTCACCGAGGCAGTCTTAAATGACGGCACTTCTAAAACGCGCGCAGTGTGGTTTAACCAGCCGTACCGCGCCGAGCAGCTCAAAGAGGGCGAAGAGTTTTATTTTTCGGGCGTGTACGATCTGCAGCGCAACAAGTATGTTTTAAGCAACCCATCAACCGAGCGAGTGGGCGATGTAGGCACCAGCACGGCGCGTATCGTGCCAATATATCCAGAAACAAAAGGCGTTAAGTCGTTTACCCTTCGCAAGCTCATGAAGGAACTGCTGCCGCTCATGCATATGCTGCCAGAGACATTACCTGCGGCGCTCATAAAACAAGAAAAGCTTATATCTATTGGTGACGCGCTCGAAAAGCTGCATTTTCCACAAAAAACAGATGAACTCAGCGTTGCCAAAGAGCGTATGGCATTTGAAGAAGTACTGGAGCTGATGGTTGCAGCACAACTCAACAAGCGTGAGAATGCGCAGTTGGAGGGCTACCATATTCCATTCAACAAAGA
>Ga0075365_10001226_pt1 | contig 11344 bp, 7 predicted proteins | sample EndMetdeltDD1765_FD_71387 | JGI IMG/M metagenome (GOLD analysis project Ga0075365, IMG submission 71387) | Populus endosphere microbial communities from Tennessee, USA - Endosphere MetaG P. deltoides DD176-5 | ecosystem: Host-associated > Plants > Roots > Endosphere | place: USA: Tennessee... | reverse complement strand
GCGGGCATCGCCACGCAGATGGTCGTCGAGCGCCAGTTGGCGGAACGCCAGCTTCCGGGCCGCCGTGCGATGGGCCGCGAGGCTTTCGTCGACAAGGTCTGGGAATGGAAGGAAGAATCGGGCGGCCTGATCTTCAACCAGCTGAAGCGCCTCGGCGCCTCCTGTGACTGGTCGCGCGAACGCTTCACCATGGACGAGGGGCTTTCCAAGGCCGTCCTCGAAGTCTTCGTCACGCTCTATAAAGAGGGCCTGATCTATCGCGGCAAGCGGCTGGTCAACTGGGACCCGAAATTCGAGACGGCGATCTCGGATATGGAAGTCGAGTCCAAGGAAGTCGACGGCCATATGTGGCATTTCAAATACCCGCTGGCCGGCGGCGAGACCTATACCTATGTCGAGAAGGATGCGGACGGTAACATCGTCCTCTCGGAAGAGCGCAACTATATCTCGATCGCCACGACCCGTCCGGAAACGATGCTGGGCGATGGCGCCGTCGCTGTTCATCCGACCGATGAGCGTTATGCACCGATCGTTGGCAAGCTCTGCGAAATCCCGGTCGGTCCGAAGGAACATCGCCGCCTGATCCCGATCATCACCGACGAATATCCGGAAAAGGATTTCGGCTCAGGCGCGGTCAAGATCACCGGCGCGCATGATTTCAACGACTATCAGGTCGCCAAGCGCAATGACATTCCGCTTTACCGCCTGATGGACACCAAGGCAGCGATGCGCGACGACGGCGAGCCCTATGCCGTCTACGCCACACGGGCACTGGAACTTGCAAAGACCGGCGAACTGCCGAGCGAATCCGATGTCGACGAAATCAATCTCGTTCCGGATGATTATCGTGGTCTCGACCGGTTCGAAGCCCGCAAGAAGATCATCGAGGCGATCAATGCCGAAGGCCTTGCGGTCACTGTAAAGGATGCCGAAGGCAACGACGTTCCGTATGTCGAGAACAAGAGGATCATGCAGCCGTTCGGCGACCGCTCCGGCGTCGTCATCGAGCCGATGCTGACCGACCAGTGGTTCGTCGACAACAAGACGCTCGCCGGTCCGGCGATGGATTCCGTTCGCGAGGGACGCACCAATTTCGTCCCGAAGAACTGGGAAAAGACCTATTTCAACTGGCTTGAAAACATCGAGCCCTGGTGCATTTCGCGCCAGCTCTGGTGGGGTCACCAGATTCCGGCCTGGTATGGCCCGGACGGTCAGTGCTTCGTCGAGAAGAGCGAAGAGGAAGCGCTGGAAGCCGCCATCCAGCATTATCTGGCCCATGAAGGCCCGTGGAAGGCCTGGGTTCAGGAAAAGCTCGAAAACTTCCTGCCGGGCGATATCGTCACCCGCGACGAAGACGTTCTCGATACCTGGTTCTCGTCGGCGCTCTGGCCTTTCTCGACGCTCGGATGGCCGGACAAGACGCCCGAACTGGACCGTTATTATCCCACCAGCGTGCTTGTCACCGGCTTCGACATCATCCCGTTCTGGGTTGTCCGCATGATGCAGATGGGTCTGCATTTCATGAAGGACGAAGAGGGCAACGGCGTCGAACCGTTCCACACGATCTACATCCATGCTCTGGTTCGCGACAAGCACGGCAACAAGATGTCTAAGTCCAAGGGCAACGTCATCGACCCGCTGGAACTGATCGACGAATACGGCGCCGACGCTCTGCGTTTCACGCTGGCGATCATGGCGGCCCAGGGGCGCGACGTGAAGCTCGATCCGGCCCGCATCGCCGGCTACCGCAACTTCGGTACTAAGCTCTGGAATGCCACGCGCTTTGCCGAGATGAACGGTGTGAAGCGTGACCCGAACTTCTCGCCGGAGGCGACGAAGCTCACCGTCAACCGCTGGATCCTGACGGAACTGGCGACGACGATCCGCGACGTCACCGAAGCGATCGAGACGCAGCGCTTCAACGAGGCGGCCGGCTCGCTCTATCGCTTTGTCTGGAATCAGGTCTGCGACTGGTATCTGGAACTCCTGAAGCCGATCTTCATGAGCGACGACGAGGCCGCCAAGGCCGAGGCCCAGGCCTGCGCCGCCTACATTCTGGAAGAGGCTTACAAGCTCCTGCATCCGTTCATGCCATTCATGACGGAAGAGCTTTGGGCGCATACCGAGACGCGTGACGGCCTGCTTTGCCATGCAGACTGGCCGGCGCCCGCATTTACCGATCCGTCGGCTGCCGAAGAAATCAACTGGCTGATCGACCTCGTGACCGGCCTGCGTTCGGCGCGTGCGGAAATGAACGTGCCGCCGTCGGCCACCGCACCGCTGATCGTCGTCGGTGCCAATGACGTCACCCAGGCTCGCCTGAAGCGCCATGATGCCGCGATCCGTCGCCTCGCACGCGCCGAGAGCATCGACCTGGCAGACGTGGCGCCGAAGGGTGCAGCCCAGATCGTCGTCGGCGAGGCGACCGCCTGCCTGCCGCTCGGAAAGCTGATCGATCTTTCCGCCGAGAAGGCGCGGATCGAAAAGACGGTCGGCAAGACGGAAAGCGAGATGGATCGCATCGGCAAGAAGCTTTCGAACGAGAAATTCGTTGCCAATGCCGATCCGGAAGTGGTCGCTGCAGAGCGCGAGCGTTTTGCCGAACTGGAACTCCAGATGGCGAACCTGAAGACCGCACTGCTGAGAATCAGCGAAGCCGGCTGATTCTCGCCCGGGTCTTGAAATCGGAAATGCCGCGCCTGAAAGGGCGCGGCATCTTTTTTATGCAGAATACAGCCTGCAATGATCCACAATTGTGCATCTGCTCACACGCAGAAAGCCGCAATGTTGCCGCATTGACACAACTTGCATATTTGAAACCATAAAATTCTAATTGTAACAGTGCTGTGGTCCAAGAATTGGTAATTTCATCCGCGAATCGCGTGATGAGGCCATGTTCCTGGCTCCCTTACGTAACTCAAAGGGGCTTTGCGCTGCACCCATGTGGACAGCCGAAAGTTGTCATTGGGGACGAAGCATCTACAGTGATTCCCATCACTTACCAGGGAGTGGGAGCAATTATGGTAAGAAGACATATTTCTACGGGGCTTATTGCTCTTGCCGCATTCGGTGCCGCTCAGGCGCCGGCATTCGCAGGCGGCATCGAGCGGGGCGGCTATAACGTCGACCTTCTCTTCGATCCCTCGCAATTCGCAATCGAATCCACGGCGACCTTCGTCATGCCGCAGCGCAAGCTGAAGAATGTGCAGGATACGTTCGCCGGTGATGGTCCGCTGAATCTGCTGGGTTATTCCGATTCGGCAAACGATTCGGAAAACTACTGGTCGCCTCGTATCGGCGCCAAGGCCGGTTATAACGGCTTCGACTGCATGTTCGACTATTCGCAGCCTTACGGTGCGCATTCGAAGCCGGGTGCGAACTGGGCGGGCGCCAACCAGAACGTCGAGACCAAGATCAACAGCGACAACTATGCGCTGACCTGCTCTTACAAGTTCGATGCAGGTCCGGGCCAGCTGCGCCTGATCGGTGGTGGCAACTACCTGAGCATGGACGGTTTCAAGGAGCGCCTCGTCGTGGCTCCGCAACTCTTCGCACCGTTCCCGGCCAGCGGCATCGGCCGGCTTGACCTGGAAGGCGATGGTTGGGGTTGGCGCGCAGGCGTTGCCTACGAAATTCCGGAATATGCCTTCCGTGCAAGCTTGATGTATTACAGCGAAGTCAAGCTGAAGGACGTCACCGGCACTGTCGATCTGACACAGGTTCCGGGCTTCCTGCCGGTTCCCGGCGCGGGCACCGTCATCCCGGTCAGCGGTTCCACCGCCATGCCGGACGCAATCGAACTCAAGGTTCAGTCGGGTATCGCTCCGGACTGGCTGGCGTTCGGTTCGGTCAAGTGGACCGACTGGAGCCAGCTGCAGCGTATTCCGTTCTTCTCGGCCGGCGGCGCGGAAGTCACGGCGCTGGATCTTGGCTATCGTGACGGCTGGACCGTCAGCGGCGGTATCGGTCACAAGTTCAATGAAGAGTGGAGCGGTGCCGCAAGCGTCACCTGGGATCGTGGCACTTCGCAGGGCTTCGGCACTTTGACCGACACCTGGACCTTCGGCGCCGGCGTTTCCTACAGCCCGAACAAGAATGTCGAAATTCGTCTCGCAGGCGTTATCGGCATCCTGACGAGCGGCGAATCCGGTGCGGTCACAATCGATGGCGTCGCGGCCGGCGACGAAGCCACCTACAAATTCGGCAACGACATCGTCACGGCGCTCAACACGTCGCTCAAGGTCAAGTTCTGATCTTTAACCATAATGAGAAAAAGCCCGGCTTCGTCCGGGCTTTTTTGTGCGCGGTTCAGGTTTTCAAGTGCGATTTCGCTGCAACGCTTGTGACGATTTGGCAACACATTTTGGAGACTATTGTCAGGCGCCTTGAGAGAGGCGTTTCTGTCCACTTCCCGCCACAAACGGGGCGCAGCGATAGGACGGCAACAGACGCGAACCGCGGGGGCGGAGCGCGTATTTCGGAGTACCATGGGCGGGTTTCTTTTTGAAAAGCCGGGCTTTTTAGCTTCCGGCAAGCGGATTTCGGCAAAAGTCCCTGACGCGGTCGGGGCCGCGACGAAGGGTCCTTTTCTTGCCGAAAACGGCAAGTACAGTTTCATTCGTCTCTCGGGAGGAGAAGGCACCGGACAATCCCGGCCGAACCTTTTTCCGGCAGCGAGCGAAGCTCGGGCTGCATACGGCAGCTGCGCGCGGAGTGAAAGAAACTGAATCATGCCGAAGTCTATCGCATCCATGAGAGTATTGCTTCTTGGAGCCTCGTTTGTCTCGGCGCTCGCGGGATCCGCTTTCGCATTCGACATCAAGTCCGGCGTGACGAAGGAGTCCGGTCCATTCGACCTCTTCAAGTTCGGCTTCAAGGCCTATAAGAACGGCCAGAAGGAAGACGCGGTCGAAGCCTATCGCTATGCTGCCGAAAAGGGCCATACGGGCTCGCGCTGGGCGCTGGCCAATATGTATGCCTTCGGCGACGGCGTCGCCAAGGACGATTTCGAAGCCTTCAAAATCTACAACGAGATTGCGGCGCAGGGCATCGAGCCCGGTTCGGAAGATACCGGCTTCTTCATCAACGCGCTGCTTTCACTCGCCAATTATTACCGTCGCGGCATTCCGGGAAGCCCGGTCAAGCCGGACTTGTCCCAGGCGCGCCAGCTGTATTTCCAGGTCGCTTCGACCTTCGGCGTCGCGGAGGCTCAATTCCAGCTCGCCAAGATGATGCTGACGGGCGAGGGCGGCGGCGCCAATATCCAGCAGGCCAAGAAGTGGCTGAACCAGGCCCGCCGCAGTGGTCATGCCGGTGCCATGTCGATCTTCGGCAATATCCTTTTCCAGGAAGGCCAGACGGTACGCGGACTGGCGTTCATGACCGCGGCGCTCGACAAGTGTTCCTCCAAGGAATGCGGCTGGATGCAGCAGCTTCAGGAAGAGGCTTTCTCGGTGTCTGGCGAAGAGGATCGCCGCGGTGCGGTGGCGCTTTCACAGGCCTTCGCGAAGGGCGGCGATTGATCGCCTCGAAAGTCGGATGACATGGCTGTTCGGCGGATCGTTACCAATATCGAATCGGACAGGCTCGACATGGCGCGGGCTTTTTACGGCGACATTCTCGATATGGCGGTGGTCATGGATCATGGCTGGATCGTGACATTCGCTGCCGACACGTCAATGGCACCGCAGATCAGCATCGCCTCCGAAGGTGGTTCAGGCACGCCCGTGCCGGACCTCTCAATTGAAGTCGATAATTACGATGATGTTCTCGCGAGAGTGACCGAACGCCGCCTCGCGATCGAATACGGCCCGGCAAACGAGCCATGGGGCGTAAAACGCTTTTTCCTGCGCGATCCCTTCGGCCGGCTGGTCAATATCCTCTCTCACGGCTGATCAGCCGAAATCGAATATTCCGACGACCGGCACGTGATCCGATGGCTTTTCCCAGGCGCGGACATGCTTTTCGATTGCCGTCGATTTCAGCTTGTCGGCCGCTTCTGCAGACAGCATCAAGTGGTCGATGCGGATGCCGTTGTTCTTCTGCCAGGCGCCCGCCTGATAGTCCCAGAAAGAATAGAGTTTTGTCGCATCCGTTGTGGCGCGTACCGCATCCACAAGACCGAGATTTTCGAGACGACGGAAGGCTGAGCGGGTCTGCGGAAGGAAGAGCGCATCCGTCGCCCAGACGGCCGGATCGAAACAGTCATGCGGTTCGGGGATGACATTGTAGTCGCCGGCGAGAATCAGCGGCTCCTCGAGCGCCAAGCAATTCAATGCATGGCGGCGCAGCCGTTCCATCCAGGCGAGCTTGTAGGGATATTTGACGGGATCGTCGGAAGGATTGCCGTTCGGCAGGTAGATGGATGCAACGCGGATTGCGCCGCCCGGAACGGAAAACACACCCTCGATATAGCGCGACTGCTCGTCGCTGTCGTCGCCGGGAAGCCCACGCAGCACTTCGTCGGGCTTGATCTTCGAGAGGAGGGCGACGCCATTGAAGCCCTTCTGGCCGTGGGTTTCCACATGATAGCCGAGTGCCTCGATCTCCAGCCGCGGAAAACCTTCGTCGACGGATTTGATTTCCTGCAGGCAGACGATGTCCGGCTGGGAATCGGTGAGCCACTGGCGCAGGTTATCGATGCGTGCCTTGACGCCGTTGATGTTCCAGGTGGCGATCTTCATGGGGCTCGTCCTTCCGTCTTTCCGCTTCCTCTTTTAGCGAAAGAGGAGGCGTTGGGAAGGGCGAAGATGGTTGCGGTCAAAGATGACCGCTAGATCGAGAAGCTGGTGCCGCAGCCGCAGCTGGCGACCGCATTCGGGTTCTTGATTTGGAAGGACTGGCCGAGCAGGTTGTCGACGAAGTCGATCTCGGAACCTTCCATATAGACCAGCGAAAGGCTGTCGATCAGCACCTTGGCATTGCCGTTGGCCACAACGACATCGTCGTCGGCCGCTGAATCGGCAAGATTGAACTTGTAGGAAAAGCCGGAACAGCCGCCGCCCTCGACGGAGACACGAAGGGCCTGCTTGCCGGCTTCAGCGCCGACGATTTCCGAGATGCGCTTTGCGGCGGCATCGGAGAGGGTTACATTTGCGTTCATTTTCATCTCCTGCCGGGGTCAAGGCCCGGGGGAATAAGCTCGAATACCTGTCACCGGCGTTGCGCACGGTTTTACTATAGGTATGAAGAGGTGAAGGGCGCGTCAATGGGTTGGCGCGCGACACGAACGGGTGAAGGTCCAAGAGTGGGTGAAGGCATGAGCATCGATAGCGGGGCACTCGGGTTCGGCCGCGGTGAACGGGCGGTCTATTCCGCCAATCCCTGGGCTTCGCGTGGCCGCATGTTTCCCGAAAGCACCAGCCTGACGCGCTCGGAGTTCCAGCGCGACCGCGACCGTATCGTCCACACCACCGCTTTCCGCCGCCTGAAGCACAAAACGCAGGTCTTCATCAGCCCCGACGGCGACCACTATCGCACCCGCCTGACCCACACGATCGAGGTGGCGCAGATCGCCCGCGCACTGGCCCGCGCCCTGAAGGTGGACGAGGATCTGGCGGAAGGCGTGGCGCTCGTCCACGATTTCGGCCATACGCCCTTCGGCCATACCGGCGAAGACGCGCTGGACGAGATGCTGGAACCCTATGGCGGCTTCGACCACAACGCTCAGTCGCTGCGCATCGTCACCAAGCTCGAGCGTCGTTACGCGGAATTCGACGGCATCAACCTCACTTGGGAAAGCCTCGAAGGCCTGGTCAAACATAACGGCCCGCTGATGACGGTGGCAGGCGAGGGCATCAAGGGACCGGTGCCGCAGCCGATCCGCGACTATTGCCAGCTGCACGATCTGGAGCTCGCGAGCTTCGCCAGCCTCGAAGCGCAGGTGGCGGCGATCGCCGACGATATCGCCTACAACACCCATGACATAGACGACGGCCTGCGCTCGGGCCTGCTGACCTTCGACATGCTTGAGGATGTTCCCTTCCTCTCTAGCTTGATGGCGGAGGTGCGGACGAAATATCCTCACCTGCTCGATCCGACCCGCTTCGCTTATGAGATTACCCGCCGGCAGATTACCCATATGGTCGAGGATGTGATCGGGGTGGCGCAGACCAATCTCAAGGCATTGAAGCCGCAAAGCGCTGAAGATATTCGCGCGGCCGGCCATGTCATCGCGACCTTCTCGCCGGAAATGGCAGAGACGGACAAGCAGATCAAGAAACTGCTCTTCGCCCGCATTTATCGCCATCCGGAGATCATGCGCATTCGCGCCGGCGCCACCCAGATCGTTAAGGACCTTTTCCGCGCCTACATGGCCGATCCGTCGCTGATGCGCAGCCACTATTGGGTCAATCAGATTCCCGGCCTTGGCGAGGCGGCCCGTGCGCGCCATGTGGGCGATTATCTCGCCGGCATGACGGATACCTTCGCCATCAAGGCGCACGGCGAGCTGTTTGACCAGACTCCCGATTTGCGCTAGGCACCCCCGAATTACAGCGCAACGTGCCATGTTTTGGCGCGCAAGGGACGCTGTAACATTAGAATGCCAACGGCTTTTAAGACCCAAACGGACCGGCCTGCCCGGAAGAGTGACATGAACCTGTTTGCCGACTTCGAAATCAGAATCAAGAACGCTCTGGAAACGATTGATATCGTGAAGGAAAAGCGAAGCGAAGTCGATTTCGGCCGCGTCACCGTCGAGCCGCCGCGCGACCAGAGCCACGGTGATGTCGCCACAAACGCCGCCATGGTTCTGGCAAAGCCGCTCGGAACCAATCCGCGGGCGCTTGCCGACGTGATCGCCGCGGCCCTTCGCAATGATCCTGATGTCAGCGAAGTTTCCGTGGCCGGTCCCGGTTTCATCAACATCCGCCTTTCGACCGGCTATTGGCAGAACGTCCTGTCCTCGATGATCAGGGCCGGCCTAAGCTACGGCCGCTCGACCATGGGTGAGGGCAAGAAGGCCAATGTTGAATACGTCTCGGCCAACCCGACCGGCCCGATGCATGTCGGCCATTGCCGCGGCGCGGTCGTGGGTGACGCGCTGGCGAACCTGATGGGCTTCGCCGGCTACGACGTCACCAAGGAATATTACATCAACGACGCCGGCAGCCAGATCGATGTGCTCGCCCGCTCCGCCTTCCTGCGGTATCGCGAGGCGCTCGGCGAAACCATCGGCCAGATTCCGGAAGGTCTTTACCCGGGTGACTATCTCGTGCCGGTCGGCGAGGCGCTGGCCGCCGAATATGGCTCACGGCTGCACAACATGCCGGAAGACGAGTGGATGCCGATCGTCAAGGACAAGTCCATCGAGATGATGATGGGCATGATCCGTGAAGACCTGGATGCGTTGAATGTCCATCACGATGTCTTCTATTCGGAGCGGACCCTGCACGCCAATGGCGCCCAGAGCATCCGTCAGGCGATCAACGACCTGACCTTCAAGGGCCATGTCTACAAGGGCACGCTGCCGCCGCCGAAGGGCCAGTTGCCGGAAGATTGGGAAGACCGTGAGCAGACGCTGTTCCGCTCGACGGAAGTGGGGGACGACATGGATCGCCCGCTGATCAAGTCCGACGGCAGTTATACCTATTTTGCCGCCGACGTTGCTTACTTCAAGGACAAGTATGATCGCGGTTACGACGAGATGATCTACGTGCTCGGCGCGGACCATGGCGGTTACGTGAAGCGCCTGGAGGCTGTTGCGCGCGCTGTTTCCGGCGGCAAGGCCAAGCTCACCGTTCTTCTCTGCCAGCTCGTCAAGCTGTTCCGCAACGGCGAGCCGGTGAAGATGTCGAAGCGTTCGGGCAACTTCGTGACGCTGCGTGACGTGGTCGATGAGGTCGGCCGCGACGCGGTGCGTTTCATGATGCTGTACCGGAAGAGCTCCGAACCGCTCGATTTCGACTTCGCCAAGGTGACCGAACAGTCGAAGGATAATCCGGTCTTCTACGTGCAGTATGCGCATGCCCGCTGCTCGTCCGTCTTCCGTCAAGCTAAAGAGGCATTCCCGGATCTGGACACTGATTCGCTCGACCTTGCGGAAGGCGTTTCGCTGATCACGGACCCGAACGAAATGCAGCTCGTGGCGAAATTGGCGGAATATCCCCGGATTATTGAAGCTGCAGCCCAGGCGCAGGAGCCGCATCGGCTTGCTTTCTACCTCTATGATCTGGCAAGTTTCTTCCACGCCCACTGGGCAAAAGGTGGCACGAATTACGACTTACGGTTTGTTAACGTTAAAAACCGACAATTGAGCATTGCCAGACTTGGGCTGGTGCATGCTGTTGCCTCTGTTTTGAAGTCCGGACTGACGATCACAGGCACTGCTGCACCGGAAGAAATGCGGTAAGTATCGCCCTCATTTCCCCACATTGCACTGGCATATGCGTTGTAGTGTAGGTGAGTGGACGAGGTAATGGCCGATAACAACCTTGCGCGTAGCCGGAATGATTTGCCGGATTTCTTTGCAGACGATGACCCGCTGGCAGAGCTGGCGCGAATCGTAGGTTACGAAGACCGACCGGTTGCCAGACCCGCTGCAGCGCCGCTGCCGCGGCGCGAACCTGCGTTCAATCTCGAAGACGAACTGTTGCGCGAGTTCGAGCAATATGATGCGCCGCGCCTCGATCCGGCCAACGATATTGCTTTGGACGAAGCTCCGCGCCGTGCGCTTGAGCCGCCAGCACTGTTCGAGCCGTCTTTCGAACAGTCGGAACCGCGGTTCGCTCCCGACGAAAATCGTTTCGACGCGCAAGAAGAGATTGCTCCGGCTTTCGAGCAGGCGGCATACGATGCTCGCTTCGACGCTCCGGTCTACGAAGAAACCGATAGCGCCTTCTCTGTCGATAACGCTCCTGACGTCGTTGAAGCCGCGCCAGTTGCCTGGCAGGCTGAAGAAATCGTTCGGTTCCAGCCGGTCTTCGATCTGCCGGATGTCCCTGTTGCAGGCCCAGTTTCCGTCATTCCTGCCGCCGCTGCACATCCGCAGCCGGCTACGGAAGAATTCGATCTCGCCGCTGAACTCGAAAATTCGTTCGGTGCCGAAGAGCCGTCTCCGGTCGAGCCGGTGGTTTCTGCCGCTCCGGAGCCGGAGGTGAATCTCGCGCCGGCGTTCTTTCCTGTTGCAGAACCCGATGTGAAGCAGGACGCGAAGGCCAAGGGTTACGTGCCCGGCTTCCGCATGCCGCTCGCCAATTTTAATATCGCCCGCGAGGCTACCGATTCCGCCCCGCAGACCGCGGTTCCGGCAACGGTTGTGCCCGAGCCGAAGTTCGATCTGCCCGTACTCGCGGACATGCCAACCGAAAAGCCGGCTCAGTCGGCTGATGAAGCTTGGACGTTC
>Ga0075365_10001224_pt1 | contig 11347 bp, 10 predicted proteins | sample EndMetdeltDD1765_FD_71387 | JGI IMG/M metagenome (GOLD analysis project Ga0075365, IMG submission 71387) | Populus endosphere microbial communities from Tennessee, USA - Endosphere MetaG P. deltoides DD176-5 | ecosystem: Host-associated > Plants > Roots > Endosphere | place: USA: Tennessee... | reverse complement strand
AGCACGTCGAGGGCGTGCGGCGCGACGCCGTCCCCGCAGGTCTTGTCGCGCGGGAAGTCCTCGCGGTCCAGGAGCAGCACCCGCAGGCCGGGCTCCTCGCGGAGCGCCGCGATCGCGGCGGCCGACCCGGCCGGACCGGCGCCCACCACGACGAGGTCCCAGTCCTCGCTCACGGGCCCGCCGCCACGAGCAGCACGACGTCGAGGAGCGCCACGGCCATCGCGGCCCGGAACGGCCAGCGGCCCTCGCGTCCCACCGCGAGCAGGGTGAGGGCGGCGATACCGGCCAGCACCGCGAAGGCCCAGGCCGGCGCCCGGCCCGCCGGTCCCAGCACCGCCAGCAGCGAGGCGAGCGCGAGCAGCAGGGCGGCGCCGACGCGGGCCCGGGTGGCCCCGAGGCGGTGGGGGAGCCCGCGCACGCCGGTGGCCTCGTCGTCGGCGAGGTCGGGCAGCACGTTGACCAGGTGGGCGCCGACGCCGAGGGCGGCCCCGGCGGCGGTGGCCCACCAGGGGGCCCAGGCCGGGTCGGTGCCGGCCAGCGAGGCGACCGAGGGCAGCAGGCCGAAGGCCCCGGCGTACGGCGCCCAGGACAGGGCGGTGGTCTTCAGGCCGAGGTTGTAGGCGTGGCCCAGGGACACGCAGACCAGGTGCACGACCGCGGCCCGGCCCCCGAGCAGGACGGAGAGGCCCAGGCAGGTCGCCGCCGCGACGCCGAGCGCGAGGGCCACGGGGCGCACCGCGAGGTCGCCGCGCGCCAGCGGCTTGTCGGCGCGTGCGGTGGCCCGGTCCCGGGACACGTCGACCAGGTCGTTGCCCCAGCCGATGCTCAGCTGACCGGCCAGCACGGCGGCCGCGACCAGCGCGACGGTGCCCGCCCCCTTCTCCGCCGAGACCGCGAGCAGCGCGGCCACGGCGGTGACGGCGGCTGCGGGCCCGGGGTGGGACGCCGCGAGCAGGCCGGACGCCGGGGCGCGTCGTACCGCCGTCTGCTCCATCGTCCGCCCCCGTGCCGTGAGTCCTGCGCTCTGACGTGCCGGTGCCCGGGAGGCGTCCCGCTCAGACGCCCCGGGCCGGTGGGGTTCGCCGCAGGGTCCTCACGGATACCCGGTCACAGTGATGACGACTCAGGACCTGGTCGTGCTCCTCGACGAGAGCGGGCGCGCGAGCGGCACGGCACCGCGGGCCGAGGTGCACACCACCGCGACGCCGCTGCACCTGGCCTTCTCCTGCCACGTCCTGGACGGGAGCGGCCGGTTGCTCATGACCCGGCGCGCGCTGGCCAAGCGCACCTGGCCCGGGGTGTGGACCAACTCCTACTGCGGGCACCCGCGCCCGGGCGAGTCGTTCGAGGACGCCGTGCGGCGCTACGGCCGGCACGAGCTGGGCCTGGAGGTGAGCGCGATCCGGGCCGTGCTGCCGGACTTCCGCTACCGGGCGGTCGACGCCAGCGGCATCGTCGAGAACGAGGTCTGCCCGACCTACGTCGCCGTCACCGCCGACGAGCCGAGCCCGCACCCCGACGAGGTGGCCGAGCACGTGTGGGCCGACCCCGCCGACGTCTGGGCGACCGTGGCCCGGGCGCCGTGGACGCTGAGCCCGTGGTTCGTGGAGCAGGCCCGCCAGCTGGGTGGCGACGGGACCCGCTCCCACGAACCGCGGTAGCCCGCCTGCTCAGAGCGAGGCGGGGAACCGCTCCCAGACCCGGTGGAAGGCCATCTGCTCGGCGACCTCGGCCAGCACCGCGGAGCCGGTCTCGCCGGTCACGACCCCCGGGGCGTCGACCGGGACCCCCGCGGCGGCGAGGACCTCGGTCCCCGCGCCCCAGGCGCCGATCACCTTGGCGTGGCGGAAGCACTCCTCGACCATCAGCACCACCCGCGGGTCGACCGTGCGGCTCGCCGCCGCTCCCGCCTTCTCGTCGCGGCCCGGCTGCGCGTCGGGTGCCGGGACGGGCGCGCCGGCGACCAGCAGCACGTCGTACTCGACCGAGCGAGCGGTGGCGAAGGTGCGCTGGACCGGCATGGCACCGACCGTGCCACCGTGCGGGCCGATCAGCAGCGGCACCATGCCGGCGGCGTCGATCGTGCGGCGCAGGGCGTCGACGCCGGTGAGGTCGCCGTCGGGGTCCACGACGATCCCGACCAGCCGGCCGTCGGGCGGGTAGGCGCCGCCGACCTGGGAGAGCGCCGGGCTCGGGTCGAGGTCCTCCAGCGCGATCGTCGGCTCGGGGACGGCGAGCCCGAGCCCGGTCGCCACCTCCTGGCACAGCACCGGGTCGATGTTGGCCAGGCACTGCAGCTGGCGCTCCTTGATCACCTGCTCGTAGACCTTCCCGAGCTCGAAGGTGTAGGCGCGCACGATGTGCTCCCGCTCGACCGGCGTCATGCTCAGCCAGAACTGGCGGGCCTGGCTGTAGTGGTCGTCGTACGAGGCGGGGTTGGCGCGCACCTTCGTCGCCTCGCTGACCTTCGCCGCGACGTCGACGAACGCCCGGGTCTGCTCGTCGCTCAGGTCGGCACCGGCGGCGAAGGGGCAGCCGCCGTCCAGCGAGTTCGGCCGGTACGGCGCCACGCCGGTGTGCACGGCGTGCTGGTGGAAGCCGTCGCGCAGCATGTCGTTGACCGGGGCGTGCGGCCGGTTGACCGGGATCTGGTTGAAGTTCGGTCCGCCCAGCCGCGACAGCTGGGTGTCGAGGTAGGAGAAGTTGCGGGCCTGGAGCAGCGGGTCGTTCGTGGCGTCGATGCCGGGCACCAGGTGGCCGGTGTGGAAGGCGACCTGCTCGACCTCGGCGTGGAAGTTGGTGGGGTTGGCGTTCAGCGTGAGCCGCCCGATCGGCTGCACCGGCGCCAGCTCCTCGGGGACCAGCTTGGTCGGGTCGAGGAGGTCGATGCCGGCGAACATCTCGTCGGGCTCGTCGGGGAACACCTGGATGCCGAGCTCCCACTGCGGGAACGCGCCGGCCTCGATGGCGTCGTAGAGGTCGCGGCGGTGGAAGTCCGGGTCGAGCCCGGCGATCAGCTGCGCCTCCTCCCAGACCAGGGAGTGCACGCCGAGCAGCGGCTTCCAGTGGAACTTGACCAGGGCGGTGGTGCCCTCGGCGTTCACGCACCGGAAGGTGTGCACGCCGAAGCCCTCCATCATCCGGTAGGAGCGCGGGATGCCCCGGTCGGACATGTTCCACAGCGTGTGGTGCTGGGCCTCGGTGTGCAGCGACACGAAGTCCCAGAACGTGTCGTGGGCCGACTGGGCCTGCGGGATCTCCCGGTCGGGGTGCGGCTTTCCGGCGTGGATGACGTCGGGGAACTTGATGCCGTCCTGGATGAAGAAGACCGGGATGTTGTTGCCGACCAGGTCCCAGTTGCCCTCGTCGGTGTAGAACTTCGTGGCGAACCCGCGGGTGTCGCGCACCGAGTCGGCCGAGCCCCGCGACCCCAGGACGGTCGAGAACCGCACGAAGGTGGGCGTCTGCTTGCCCTTCGCGAACAGACCGGCGAGGGTCACCTGCTCGGCCGTCCCGTAGCCCTCGAAGACGCCGTGCGCGCCCGCGCCGCGGGCGTGGACGACCCGCTCCGGGATCCGCTCGTGGTCGAAGTGCATCATCTTCTCGCGCAGGTGGTGGTCCTGCAGCAGCGTCGGTCCGCGGGGGCCGGCCTTCAGCGAGTGGTCGGTGTCGCGCAGCCGGACGCCGGTCGACGTGGTCAGGAAGGGACCCTGCTGGGCCCGGTCGGTCGGCTCGGCCCCGGTCGGGGCCGCGGTCGCGGTGACCACCTCGGGGGCGCTCTGGTCGGGCTTGGGGGGCAGCGGGTCCTGGGGCGCGGTCGGCTCGGCCAGGCTCGGGGCGCTCGGCCCCGGGGCACCGGGGATGGCGGGCTCGACCAGGTCGGCGGCCTTCTCGGCGACCGCGGCGGCCGCCTTCTCGATCGCGTCCTTGGCGGCCTTCGCCACGTGCTTCGGGTCCATGGGGTCCTCGTGTCTCGTCGGCGGGTGGTGCCGTGCGGTACCCGGGCCGGCGCCCCGCGGCTTACACCCGGAGGGGTGTCACCGGGCCGCCGGGTCCGGGCCCTGCCGCAGGTCGCGCAGGTAGCCCGCGAACCCGTCGGGGACCCGGCCCTGCAGGCGGCCCGAGGTGACGACCGGCCGGCCGAGCTCGGCCGGTGCGCCGCCGGCCAGCAGGGCGTCCACCAGGTGCCGGTCCTCGTGCTGGGCCAGACGCGGCCAGCCGCCGGCGGCGAGGTAGGCGTCGAGGCGGAAGCCCAGGTTGGCGCCGTGCACGTGGGCGTCCACGGCGACGGCGGTGTGCCGCTCGGACCAGGCCCGCCAGGTGACCGGGTCCAGCTCGGCGGGGTCGGGGACCACCCGGCCGATGACGAGCGGGGTCCCGCCGGCGGCCAGGCCCAGCTGGTGGGTCAGCCAGTCCGGGGGGACCCGGGTGTCCGCGTCAGTGCTGGCCACCCAGGTCCGCTCCGGTGCGGCGGGCGCCAGCAGCGCCAGCCCGTGCTCGACGCCGAGCCGGCGGGCCGCGCCGACGCAGCCGGCGTCGGTGACCACCACCCGGGCACCCGCGTGTCGAGCCCGGGCGGCCGTCTCGTCGCGGCAGTCGTCGGCGACCACCACGACGGCCGTCTCGATCAGCGGGTCGGCCCGGCGCACGGCCTCGACGGCCGCGGCGAGCGCGGCCAGGCAGGGACCGACGAGCTCCTCCTCGTCACGGGCGGGGACGACCACGAGCACCCGGTCGATGGGGGTCGTCATGCGCCCTCCGCGGGCTCGGGCAGCACGCTGGGCTCGGCCAGGACCAGCAGCTCGACGTCGCGGTCGGCGTAGCGGGCCACGACCGGGCGCAGGCCCGCGTCGGTGAACCGGCGGTGCACGTCGGCGCCGTCGAGGGGCCAGCCGGCGACCGGGTGGCGCCAGTGGGCGAGGACCAGGACGCCGTCGGGGGCCAGGCTCGCCGCCACCCGCCCCACCAGCCCGTCCAGGTCCGCCGGGCTCAGGAAGTAGCCGACCTCGGAGAGCACGACCAGGTCGAACCCGTCGCCCGGGGCCTCCGGCCACCCCCCGGGTACGGCGGCCTGCCGGACCTGCACGCCGGGGAGCCCGGCCAGTCGCTCGCGTGCCGCGGCGACCGCGTGCGGGCTGGCGTCGAGCACCTCGAGCCGGTCGCAGCGCGCGGCGAGGTCGCGGGCCAGGGCACCCGTGGAGCCGCCGACCTCGACGCCGTGGCGGAACCGCGGCCGGGGGAGCGCGGCGAGCAGGAGGGCCCGCTTGCGCGTCTCGTACCACCGCGAGTCCACGCCCCACGGGTCGGCCCGGTCGGCGTGCAGGTCGTCGAGGGCCGCGTCGTGCGGGGCGTCGGCGACGTAGGCCTCCCGGCGGCCGGCGAAGTGCCGCAGCAGGTCCGCGCCCAGCAGCACCTCGTCCCCGGGCCCCTCCGAGAGCGGGAGCACCTGGCTGCGGTGGGCGGCCTGCGCGGCCTGCTTCGCGGCGTGCTCGGCGTCGTCGAGGGGCAGCACCCGGAACAGCTCCCAGCCGTCCGCACCCGGCTCGGCCCAGTGCCAGAACCAGATCGGGTACTCCAGCAGCCGGGCCCCGGTCCGCGCCGCCGCGGTCGCCGCCGCCCGGCCGGCGGCCTCGTGGTCGGGGTGGCCGTCCGTGCGCCACGGCGCGACCAGGAGGGTCCGGCGGCCGTCGCCGACCAGGTCGACGAGCCTCGCGACCAGCTCCGCCTCGTGCTCGGCCAGCCGCCCGTCGGGATGCCCGAGCGCGTGCAGGGCCGCGCCGGGCGCGACCGCGCCGAGCGCCGTCCGGAGCTCGACGCGGCGCAGCCGGGCCAGCTGCGTGGCGGTGTGGGTGGGGGAGTCGGGGTGGCTGGCCTCGCCGTCGGTGGCGGCGACCACCACGACGTCGAGGCCGCCGCGCCCGGCCCGGGCCAGCAGGCCGCCGGCGCCGAGCGACTCGTCGTCCGGATGGGCGGCCAGGACCACCAGCCGCTCGAGGCCCTCGAGGTCCGGGGCGGGAAGGCCCGCGAGGTACGGCGCCCAGGCGGCCGCCGGCGTCCCCGCCTCGTCGTGGCGGAAGCTCACCACGGCGCGGGCCCGTCGTGCTGCTCGAGCAGCAGGGCACCGAGTCCGGCGGCGTCGCGCTCGGCGTGGTGCTGGCGCACGTAGAGCGCCAGGTCGGCCACCCGGGCCACGTGCTCGGGCTCCTGGCTCAAGGGCCCGGGGCCCAGGGCGTGCCCGACGTGGCGCGACACGGTCTCGACGGCCGTGGCGACGACGTGTCGGGTGCGGGCGCCGAGCAGCAGGGCGGCCGGTCCGGTGGTGGCGCCGCCGTCGACCAGGCCGGCGGCCCCGGCCAGCGCGGCCCGCGCGCCGGTGAGGGCGGCGTCGACCTCGCCGAGGTGCATCAGGGCCAGCTGGTCGGGGGTGCGTGAGCGGAGCTGGGCGGCGAGCCGCCGGGCCAGGCCGACGGCGCCGCCGTACCAGACGGCGGCCACGCCGATGCCGCCCCACCAGAAGCCGTCGCGCTCGAGGTACCAGCCGGTCGCACCGACCGGGCGGGCGACGACCGCGGACATGCTGACCGGCGTGGTGACGACGGCGGACAGGCCCGTGGGCACCCAGGTGCCGGCGTCGACGTGGATGCCGGGGGCGTCCATCCGGACGGCGAAGAGTCGGCGCCGCTCGTCGTCGACCCACGCGGTCACCAGCGCGTGGTCGACCACGGCGCCGAGCGAGCACCAGGGCTTGGTGCCGGTGAGCCTCCAGCCGTCCTCGTCGCTGCCGTGGGCCACGAGCCGCCCGCCCGGCCCCTCGGCGGCCCACACGCCCCAGGTCGAGCCGGGCGGCGCATCCTCGCCGGCCTCCGCCAGGATGGCGACCGCGTCCAGGTGCGGCTCCAGGACCCGGGCCACGCTCAGGTCCTGGGCCGCGACGCCGGCGAGCAGCTCCCAGCGTGCGAGCGTGGCGCCGCCGCCCGGCAGCGGTACGCCGGGCGCCCGGGTGGCGCCCCACCGCAGCACCTCGGCGACGTCGTCCCCGGCGAGCGCGCGCGCCTCCCGGACGACCTCGCCGACCTCGCCGACCTCGCCGACCTCGCCGGACTCACCGGCCTGGACGGGACCTGGCGCTGCGGTGCCGATCCGTACGGGCCGGACGTCGGGCTCGGGCACGGGGCCTCCTGGGCTGCGAGATGGGTACTGAGCGGGCGTGTACTCCGACGAGAGGCCCTGCGCCGTGTGTGGATCCCCGGTGCGGCTGAGCGCCCGCGAGGTCGACGACCTCCCGGCACCCACCGGGCCGGTGGGACCCCGGGACGGGGTGGTGGGCGGCGGGGACCCGACCGTCGACGAGCGGGTCTGCACCAACCCCGACTGCCCGTCGCACGCCGGCGCGGGCGACGGGCCCGGCGCCGGCTAGAGCGAGGTCGTCCCGTGGTCGGCGTCGTAGGTGTCGCCGCTCACCTTGGTCTTCAGCAGGCTGAGCAGGCTGGTGACCTTCCCGCCGGGGGTGTCCCAGTACTCGCCGTTCGTCACGTCGACGCGCAGCAGCACCGCGTTCGGGTCCTCGGGCCCGCCCGGCAGCCAGGCCTCGGCGAAGGTGGTCCACAGGTCCCGCAGCTTCGCGGTGTCGTCGACGACCTCGGCGCGGCCCTCGACGGCGACCCACGAGCTGCGGCTGGAGAAGGTCAGCGCGACGTGCGGCCGGGCCGCGACGTCCTGCACGTGCCGGGTGTCGCGGGCGGTGATGAACCAGAGCTCGGCGGAGGGGTCGACCTCCTGGCGGGCCATCGGCACGCTGCGCAACGAGCCGTCGGGTCCGGTGGTGGTCAGCATCGCGATCGGCATGTCGTCCATGAGGTCGAGCAGGGTCTTCTGGTCATCGGTCATGACTGGTCCGTGCCCGAACGTGGCCTCGCCCACCCTCATCCGCTGGGGTGGCGTGCCGGGCCGCGCCGGCGGCTGCTGCGAGGATGAGCCGGTGCGCAGGATCAAGCAGAGCCGCCGGCTGCAGAACGTCCGCTACGACGTCCGGGGACCGATCCTCGTCGAGGCCCAGCGCCTCGAGGCGGAGGGGCACCGGATCCTGAAGCTGAACATCGGCAACACCGCGCCGTTCGGCTTCGCCGCACCCGAGGCGATCGTCGCCGACATGGTGCACCACCTGCCGGACGCCCAGGGCTACAGCGACGGCCAGGGCATCTACTCCGCCCGCACCGCGGTCGCGCACTACTACCAGGGGCACGGGCTCAAGGACGTCTCCGTGGAGGACGTCTTCATCGGCAACGGCGTCTCGGAGCTGATCACCATGGCGCTGCAGACCTTCCTCGACGAGGGCAACGAGGTGCTGGTGCCGGCCCCCGACTACCCGCTGTGGACCGCGGCGGTCACCCTCGCCGGCGGGACGGCCGTGCACTACGAGTGCGACGAGACCAACGGGTGGAACCCCGACCTGGCCGACGTGGAGTCGCGGATCACCGAGCACACCCACGGCCTGGTCATCATCAACCCGAACAACCCCACCGGCGCGGTCTACAGCGAGGACGTCGTCAAGGGCCTCGTCGACATCGCCCGGCGCCACGACCTGGTGGTCTTCGCCGACGAGATCTACGAGAAGATCCTCTTCGACGACGCGGTCCACCACCACGCGGCGTCGTACGCCGGCGGCGACGTGGTGTGCCTGACCTTCAGCGGCCTGTCCAAGGCCTACCGGGTCTGCGGCTACCGGGCCGGCTGGCTGATGATCTCCGGTCCGAAGGAGCTGGCCGCGGACTTCCTCGAGGGCCTGACCCTGATGGCCAACATGCGCATGTGCGCGAACGTCCCGGCCCAGCACGCCATCCAGACCGCGCTCGGCGGCTACCAGTCGATCGAGGAGCTGATCGTCCCCGGCGGCCGGTTCTACGAGCAGAGCAAGCTGGCCAGCCGGCTGCTCAACGAGATCCCGGGCGTCAGCAACGTCGAGCCGCGCGGCGCTCTCTACTGCTTCCCGCGCCTCGATCCCGAGGTCTACGCCATCGAGGACGACGAGACGTTCGTGATCGACCTGCTGCGCTCCAAGAAGCTCCTGGTCACCCACGGCACCGGCTTCAACTGGCCCCGCCCCGACCACTTCCGCCTGGTCACCCTGCCGGACGCCCAGGTCCTGGAGGAGGCCATCGGCCGGATCGCCGACTTCCTGGCCACGCGGCGGTAGCGGGGCGGGCGTCGACATCCCCGGTACACCGGGGATGCTGGATGTTCGCGGCCGAAATTTCGCCCGCGAACGTCAGGGAACGCCGCTACACCGGGGATGTCGACCACCCGCCGCCGACCCGCCGTCGACTCGCCGCCGACCCGCCTCAGAGCCGCCGCTTGAACCCCACGTGCGTGTCCTCGTAGCCGAGGCGGCGGTAGAAGGCGTGGGCCCGGTCGCGGGCGGTGTCGGTGGTGACCTGGGCGAGCGTCGCGCCCCGGGCGCGGCCGTGGTTGTGGGCCCACTCCAGCATCGCGGTGCCCAGCCCGGTCCGGCGTACGGCGGCCGCGACCCGAACCCCCTCGACCTGCAGCCGGGTGGTGCCGCCGCGGGAGAGCCCGGGGACGATGGTCAGCTGCATGGTGCCGACGATCCGGTCGGTCTCGTCGCGCACGGCGGCGAGGTACTGGGCCGGGTCGCGGCTGATGGCGTCGTACGCCGCCTCGTAGCGGGGGAGGTCGGTGCTCTCGCGGGTCCGCCCGATGTCGTCGTCGGCGAGCAGCGCGGCCAGGTGGGCCGCGTCGGCGCGGGCGGCGCGCTGGACCCGGAAGACCCGGTCGCCGAGGACCAGGCGGCCGCCGATCGATGCCCGCGCGTCGGAGCGCAGCCGAGCGACCAGGGCGTCGAGCCAGCGCCCGACGCTGTCGCGGGCGGCGACGGTGTCGGGGTAGCGGCAGCGCAGATGCAGGCCGGCCTCGTCGAGGACGAACCAGAGCATCACGCCGTCGGTGCGGATCGCGGCCCCGACGTACTGGGCCTCGAGGCCGGCCGAGTCGATGCGCACGGGCAGCCGGCGCAGGTCGAGCCAGGAGATCGCGAACATGCCGGGCGCCTCGGGCATGCCGCCCCAGGGCTCGAGCAGGTCCTCCAGCGGCCACGAGCCGAGTGCGATCGCCTCCTTGACGGCGTCCGCGCAGGCCTTCGGGGTCGGGTCGGTCGACTCCAGCACCGAGTTGGTGATGAACCAGCCGACCGAGTCGTGCCAGGTCGCGTCGTAGCGGCTGTGGACGGGGAAGACCACGCGCAGCGCCGTGCCGGCCAGGTCGCGGGTCACGGCCGTCATCGCGGACACCACGAGGGTCAGCGTGGAGACACCGTCCTCGCGGGCCTGCGCCGAGAACGCCGCGCTGTCGTCGACGTCGAGCACGTCGCGGACCTCGACCCGCTCGCGCTGCGGCGTCGACACGTCGCCCAGCGGCATCGGGAACCGGGGCATCACGTCGCCGGCCGCGCCCAGCACCTCGGCCCAGCGGCTGCGCACCTCGGGCGGCGCGGAGGGGCGCTCGCGCAGCGAGCGGGTGTGCTCGGCGAAGGCCGGGACCGGCACCAGCTCCGGCGGGCGGCCGGCGCGGACGGCCGCCAGGGAGGTCAGCAGGTCGCGGGCGACGACGAGCATCGACCACATGTCGACGTGCGAGTGGTCGGCGGCGACCACCACCGTCGGCCCGGTGGCGGTCTCCAGGACGCAGAGCCGGTGCGAGGGACGCCGGTACGGCGAGCAGGCGTCGTCGAGCACGTCGCGCAGCGCGTCGTTGGGTGCCTGCCCGGGCGCGACCGGGTGCTCGACCCAGCCGCCGGGCCGCACCTCGACCTCGCGCAGCGCGGGCTCGCCGCCGGGACCGGGGAAGAACGCCGAGCGCAGCGTGCCGTGCCGGGCGACCACGCTCAGCCAGGCCGCCGCGAGGTCCTCGCGCGCCACCGGCTCCGGCAGCCGGAAGGACAGCGCCATCCACGATCCGGGCCGGTCGCCGCCGCCGGCGTGGCGGCGCTGGTCGAAGGAGACCGGCAGCTGCGCGCCGGTGCTCCGGAGGGTCAGGTCGTAGCCCCACAGCCGACCGAACGGCAGTCGCAGCTGCGCGACGTTGGTCAGCCGCATGCCGCTACCGTAGAGCCTCACCCTGACTCCCGAGGAGCCGACGTGCCGACGTTCACCGTCCCCGGGGCCGAGCTCGACGTGGAGCTGAGTGACGAGGGCGGGCATCCCGTCGTCCAGCTCCACGGCCTCACCTCCAGCCGCCGTCGCGACCGGCTGCTCGACCTCGACCTGGGCCGGGGCCTCAGCGGCACCCGCCTGCTGCGGTACGACGCCCGCGGGCACGGCCGCTCGAGCGGCCG